>OJEO01000114.1_pt1 | contig 40434 bp, 39 predicted proteins | sample 1593621 | NCBI WGS metagenome assembly OJEO01 (sample SAMN05416875, study PRJEB24817) | seawater metagenome | isolation source: Sea water | place: Canada:Atlantic | collected 2013-11
GGTGTACCAAAAACACTACTTCATAATGACGCATGTTTAGGCTCCTTATGGTTTGTTTAGCCTTCCAGCTTAAATACTAGTAAGGCAAGGAGTCTTCTGTTGATGGCCGATAAATACTGGAATAACCCAATATTTAGCTGTCTCAGACAGAAAAATGAGGCCGGATTTTATCAGGCAACTGAACAACATTCAATCAAATACGCTCCAGGTGCTCGCTTTTGATAAATATCGGGTAAAGGGTAGGCAAATAAAGGGCACAAGGCTTTGCCATCAAAGGCTGCTGGATTACACTGGAGCCATATAAAAACGATAAAAATAGAGAATTCTGCATGTTAAAAATTAACAATAAAGCCCCCGTATTATTGGGTTTGGTATCGGCATTAGCGCTAGTGGGTTGTGAAGGGAATAACAGCTCTACAAGTGTTGGGCCATCGGCTGTTATTACTCCGATTGAAATTGATAAAACCATTGGTGATGTAGATTGGAGCTTAGCAACTCCAACAGAACTAGAGGTTTATGCGTCTCATGCTTATCGTGCGGTTGCTCAGCACTCAATGTTGGCGACCGTGTATTCGGGCCAATCCACAATATTTAAAAGTTTTATTAGTATCGTGCAGCAGTCTAGAAATCGAACCTGTAATGTCAGTGGTTCTATGATGGCGGATTTTGAGACTCAAGTTTGTGAGGACGGTATGGGAAACGTAGTTGATTGCGCAGCTGTCGATGCTTCAATAACTACCACAGGACTAAGTTCTGTATTCTACCGATGCCAAGATGGTGATTATGCTGGTCTATATTTGAATGGGCCATTAGAGGTCCTGGTTAAGGATGATTTTAGTGTGCCTGATACCTATATCAATACTTCGACCATTTCAGCAGAGGCGATGGTCAATAAGCTAAATCCTGATGGTAGCTTTGTAACTAGCATTGATAGTGATGGTAATACTGTCGTTGAAAAAGAGCAGGAAACCGACTTCCTTTTTCAAAATGACTACAATGCTTTTTTAATCTCCTACGAATACAATTTAGAAACCGTTTACGATACATCCGAAGACCGTTTGTCATTTCATTCAAGTTCAGAATGCACGACGGAAGATAAAACCGAGAATGGCGAAACAATCTTGGGTACATCAATCGTGACCAGAGAAGCGATTACCTCTGACAAAGTCGCAGCTTTGCAGGATCTTGGGGAGCGCTCAACTGCAGGCCCTCAGTTTGCTTATACAGAGTTTACTGATCTTGAGCTAGTCGCTACAAAAGGCAATTACCGTTGTGAAGACTTGGATGATAAGACGGGTAATGAGTCCTTGCGACATGACACTACCTACAATTTAACAACTAAAATCTCCTCAAAAATACTGGGTAAAGATACTCAGTTTGATTGGACAGGTTTAGATATACCGTATCAGAAAGGTGAGTATGTGAAAGGAACGATTACTTTAACCCATACCAATTCTGACAGTACAGATACAGTTGTTACTGCTGTATTTGATGAGATTGGTGGGGTAACTATCGATGGTAACAATATGACCGTCGAAGAATTTTTAGATTTAAGTAAGCCTGTAGTAGCGCCTGAAACAGCAGCACCAGAAGCTGTTGAATAACAACCTGCGACACCCTGTCGCATGTTCAAACTTGATCTAAAGCGTTATTCTTAAGACTGAAATGCACTGAAGGATATGAGGATTGAGGTCAGGGCGTTGGTTTAGAGTATTGTTAGAAAAGAAGTATAAAAAAACCGTAATTCGATAACTCGAATTACGGTTTTTTTGTGTCTGCAGTTTAATGCTTCTTTGCAGTGCTTCTTTATATCGGAGTTCTTTAGACCGGAGCTTTATCAGCAGGCGATGAAGCCGCTGCCAGTGCTTGCGGCTCTGGCATTGAATCAAGGTGCAGAGTGCGAGTTGGGAAGGCACAATCGGCGTCGTGTGCGTGAATAATGTTTAAAATCTTCAGCATCACGTCTTGCTTAATGTGGTGAAAATCAACCCAGTTGGTTGTTTTGGTAAAGGTATAAATAAAGAAATCTAAGCTAGACGCGCCAAAGCTATTGAAGTTTACGATTAAGGTTTGGTTGTTATCGATATCGTCATGCTCAATCAGCATGGTACGCACTTCATCTAAAATCATGGGTAGTTTACGCGAATCGCTATAGCGTACTCCAATGGTCTCGTTGATACGTCGATTGCTCATGCGTGAAGGGTTTTCAACCGAGATATTGGTGAAAATTGAATTAGGAACATACAGCGGACGCTTATCGAAAGTACGAATGGAGGTTAAGCGGAAACCAATTTTCTCAACCGTACCCTCAATACTGCGGTCGGGTGAGCGGATCCAATCGCCCACTACAAATGGCTTATCTAGGTAAATAATAATAGAACCAAAAAAGTTAGAAAGTAAGTCTTTGGCGGCCATACCGACAATTAAACCACCCATGCCACCAAAGGCGAGCATGCCAGAAATAGAAATACCTAAAATTTGGAAAATTGGCAAAATAATTAGAATGACCACAATCATCTTCGTTACTTTACCCACCAATTGAACCGTTGTTGGGTCGTTGCCTTTATCCAGTTGTTTTTCTTCTACACCGTTAATAAGACGCCAAGTACCCCAAGCAGCAATCACCAGTACTGCCAGTTGGCGGGCAACGGGAATGCTGTTGATGATGTCGGCCGTAAAGTGGCGAGCGGTAATGTCGGCAAACCAAGAGGCACCAATAATAACAATCAGCCAGTTAATCGGCGTACCAAATGCATTTAAAGCAATGTCGTCCCAGCGGTTTTTACTTTTTAAAATAACCGTATCTAGCTTTTTATGAAAGTAGTGCCATGTTAATGAAGCAACTAAAGTGATTAAGCAGGTTAACCCCGCTTCCCATAACCAATCATAGTTTTGCTGGAGAAGATCTTGCCAAAAATCCATTGTTTATCCTTTTATGTTTTGACTAGTTACTGAGGCGCTGGCGCACAATTTCGAACAAACACACACCGGTCGCAACCGATACGTTTAATGAACTGACTTCGCCAGCCATGGGAATATTAATTAAATAATCACAATGTTCACGTGTTAAACGGCGCATGCCTTTTCCTTCAGCACCCATCACCAAGGCAGTAGGGCCTTTCAGGTCGGCTTGGTAAACAGACTGGGTTGCTTCGCCTGCGGTACCGGTAATCCAAATGCCACGTTGTTGTAAATCTTTTAGCGTACGCGAAAGATTAGTTACCTGAATATAAGGTATGGCTTCAGCAGCGCCGCACGCAATTTTACTGGCAACAGCGTTCAGTGGTGCCGAGTTGTCTTTGGGGGCAATAACCATGTGTACGCCAGCGGCATCGGCTGTTCGTAAGCAGGCACCTAAGTTATGCGGGTCGGTAACGCCGTCTAAAATCAGAATCAACGGAGTGCCGTTAATTTTATCCAGTTCTTCTTCTAAGTTTTTTTCGCTGTAGCCGCGCTGCGGGTAGCGTATAGCAATAACGCCTTGATGATTACCATCGGCTTTTTGATTTAATAAGCCTTTGTTGGTTTCCATAATTGGGATTTCTTGCGCTTCAGCTAAATCGATAATGTCTTGCATGCGCTTATCGTCGCGGCTTTTAAGTACCCACAGTTCGGTCACTTTTTCTGGGCTGCGTTGTAATAATGTCATTACGGCATGAATACCGTAAACGATCTCAAGTTTCATTCTATTTCCTGTTGGCGAGAGTACGCCTTTAAACCGAGTTTAACTTCAGTTTAAAGGCGAAAAGCGTGTTAGTCGCTATGTGCTTTGGTGTTGGATTTTTTAGCTTTCTTTTTAGCCGAACCCGGTTTTTTAGGCTTGCCTGTTCTTACTTTTGCACTGCCTTTGGCATCGGCACTTTGTTTTTTTGACTTGGCCTCGGCACCATTTAATTTTTGGCGTTTAGACTTAGGGCGCTTTTTCTTTTTAGCAGTGCTGTCTTTTTTGTCTTTTTTATCTTTTTTATCGCTTTTCTTAGTGTCTTTTGGGGCATCTTTTTTAGCGGTTTTTTTGCCACTGCGGCGTGGGCCGCGACGTTTCTTTATATTGTCTTCGTTTGACGTTGATGTATCGTTCTCAAGTGTTGGTGTATTACCATCGCTTGGGTCAGACGTTAGACCAAAATCAATTTTACGATCATCCAAAGAAACTGACATCACTTGAATCCACAAGTTGTCACCTAAGCGGAAGGTTTTGCGCGTTCGCTCGCCCACTAAACGATGCTTAGCTTGGTCGAACTGGTAAAAATCGTTGTTGAGGTTGGAAATATGCACCAAGCCCTCAACAAAAATATCGTTCAATGAAACAAATAAACCAAAGCCCGTGACGGCAGTAATGGTCCCTGCAAAAACATCGCCTACATGCTGTTCCATGTATTCACACTTCAAGAAATCAACCACATCGCGGGTTGCATCATCAGCGCGACGTTCTGCCATAGAGCAGTGTTCTCCCAAGGCCGACATGGCGGTTAAATCGTAGGGGAAGATGACCTTTTTCGCTAAACGCCCAGCACCGCTTACACGACGAACGTGTTTGCATTCGCGGGTGCTGCGAATCACCGAACGAATCGCGCGATGCACTAATAAGTCTGGGTAGCGGCGAATCGGCGAAGTGAAGTGCGCGTAGGCATCGAACGCCAAACCAAAGTGGCCTTCGTTTTCAGGTTGATAAACTGCTTGGCTCAAAGAGCGTAGCATAACGGTTTGAATAAGCTGAGCATCGGGACGATCGGCTATTTGCTTTAGCAGCTCTTGATAATGGCTTGGCGAAGGATCACCTGTGGCCATGCTCAAGCCCATTTCACCTAAGAATTCTCTTAAATTGTCGAGCTTCTGATCGCTTGGGCCATTGTGCACACGGAATAAACCAGGCACTTTATAACGGCTTAAAAAATCAGCCGCACACACATTGGCCATTAACATGCACTCTTCGATGATCATGTGAGCATCGTTACGTGAAGTCGGCACAATTTGGCTTATTTTGCGCTGGCTATCAAATTCGATTTTGGTTTCTACCGTTTCAAAATCGATGGCACCACGTTTAGTACGACCCTTGCGTAGCATTTTATACAGGCTGTACATGATTTCTAAATACGGCACCACAGGGCGATACTGTTTACGCCATTGCTTGCCTTCATCCGTCAGCGGCTTTTGCAGCATATCCCAAACGAGGTTGTAGGTTAAACGAGCGTGGCTGTGGATAACGGCTTCGTAAAACTTATAATCCGTCATTTCGCCTTTCTCATTAATAGAGGTTTCGCACACCATAACCAAACGATCAACGTCGGGGTTTAGTGAACACAAACCATTAGAAATGATTTCTGGCAGCATGGGGATAACGTTAGCTGGGAAGTAAACAGAGGTTGCGCGCTTAGTCGCTTCTTTATCAAGTTCACTGCCCACAGTGACATAGTGTGAAACATCGGCAATGGCTACGAATAGTTTCCAGCCTTTGCCATCTTTTTCTACGTATACCGCGTCATCAAAATCGCGGGCGTCTTCACCGTCGATGGTAACAAACGGCAAATCACGCAGATCAACGCGTTTCTTTTTATCTTTTTCAACCACTTCTTCTGGAATCGATTTAAGTTCTTCTAGCAGTTCATCACTCCAGGTATTTGGAATGTCGTGGCTGCGAATTGCGACTTCAATTTCCATGCCGGGTGCTAAGTTATTACCCAGTACTTCTGCGATACGACCGGTGATCATTTGTCCTGGACGTGGCTGTTGCAGTATTTCAACGCTCACAAATTGATCGTGTTGCGCGCCGTTGCGGTCTTCAGCAGCAATCACAATTTCATGAGTGACACGCTTACTGTCTGGACGCACAATGCCAACACCGCCAGACTGTTCAAAATAACGCCCTACGATATGGGTGGTATTGTGCTCTAAAACTTTAGCAATTTGGCCTTCTAAGCGACCGCGACGATCGGTACCGGTAATGCGTACCATGGCCTTGTCACCGTGAAAGGCTTTGCGCATTTGGTTGTTGGAGATGTAAACGTCTTCGCCTTCTTCGCGCAGCAAGAATCCATAACCGTCTTTGTGGCCTTGTAAAATTCCACGGGTAACTTTGTTTTCGTCTAGGGGAAAGTAGGTTTGACGACTGCGATCGCTATCAATTTGCGCATCACGTGCCATTGCAATTAGTCGGCGGCGCACCCCTTCAGCACGATCTTCATCGTCAACATGCAGCGCAGCACAAATGTCTTCAAATGTAGACGGAATGGCAAGTTTGGTTAGGATCTGAAGGATGAATTCACGGCTAGGTACCGGATTTTCATAATTTTCAGCTTCGCGCGCGGCGTGTGGGTCTTGAGGATTATTGTTACGGGGCTTACTCACTAGGCGTCATGCTCCTGGCACGTTGTAATATTCATTGCCGCTAGTATACCTTTATTGTGCAATATTGGCATTGAGTAGGTTTTTATAGCTTTCTTTTATGACTTTATTATCAGTTTTTCCGTTGTTTTTTGCGGCCGCGACTCTGAACTTGAAAGAGATGCTGCATCAATAAATCTTGATTATTTTCACTGATGTCTTGGAATTCAACACGAATAACCTGTTTTTCAGTTTTTGAGGCTCCGTCGACCGCAACAACTTTGCCAGGGGTAATAATCGATACACCCGATGGCTTTAGCTTCAGCTGCAATAATATATTTTCATGCTGTTGCAAGTTTTCATCGGTATGAAAAGCAATGCCACAGGCGCTGAGGTTAATCGATTTTAACTCGCCATCATCAATAAAGCCTTGCGGTGCATTACGTGCACTGACGGTTAAATCAATTTTTTGATTCAGCAGCTCGCAAATTTTCGCTAACTGAGGCTGATGGCTCCTAAGATTGGCAATGCTAATGCTGAGTTCGGTATTCAGTTTGGCTAAGCGAGTATGGTCGTCTTCAATTTCGCCATTACTCCAAGCTCGGTATTCTTCGTCGCTAATGGCTTTGAAGCTTATTTCCGCTTCGTCGTCGATACGAAAATAACGTCGGCGTTCATCACTCATAGCGGCTCCTTATGTCGTTAATCACGTTAAAAGATACTGTTTGAGTCAAGCTCAAAATCTTCAGGCTTGGCATTAATAGCGTCTCGAATGTTTTTATTAGGTTGATCCATCAATGGTTTATCGTCATCGTCGTTTTCGGATGACTGTAAAATAATCAGCTCTACACGTCGATTGCGGGCACGAGAGGCGGCGTCTGTATTTTCAGCCAGTGGGCGAACATCGCCATGGCCCACCACTTGAAAGCGCTCTTGTTTCATTTCTGGTGCAATAAACAGTTCTTGCGCAAACGCGGCGGCGCGCGCAGAAGACAGTGCCCAGTTAGAACTAAAGCGACCGCCTCGGATTGGAATATTATCAGTATGCCCTTCAACCGAAGTGCGCCCAGGAATGGTTACTAGCACAGCACGAATCTTGTCGATAACCGGTAAAAAGCGGTCTTCAATAAAATCAGAGCCAGACCTAAAGGCCCCGTTTTCACGAATACGAATAATGATTTTTTTACCTTGGGTTTCTACTTCTACTTGTCCAGAAGCAACTTCTGATTCCAGCTCAGCAGCAATTTCAATCGCGGTATCTTCTGCTTTTTTTATTTCTGCAGCTTCTTGCTGCACGGCAATTTCACGAGTTTGCTCACCACGATCACCTTGGCGCTCTTCTTGTTGAGTGATTTCGTCTTGGCACAGCACTTCTAAACTGCTTTGCGAGATGTCGTTGGTTTTTTGCCTTACTTCGTTAATTGGCGTAGGTTCAGGAATTGCTGGGCTAAAATGGCGTGCAATAACACTAGTACCTTTTGGTGGATCGTCGGCTTTAACTTCTGTTTGTACACCAAACGCTTGGCGTAATTCGCCCGCTAGGCGTTTGAACTTCATTGCGTCCATTTCTGAGAACGATAATAACAGCACAAAAAAGCACATTAGCAGCGACATTAAATCGGCAAAGGTCATTACCCAAGCAGGTATACCAGCAGGGCATTCACAGACTTCTTCTTCCTCTTCAACCATTATTGATTACTCCGCCACTGCACGCTGTTTTTCTTTCACGTAATTTTGCAGCATCGATTCGATTACTCGCGGATTTTGACCACCTTGAATGGCAATGAGAGCATCCATAATCATGGATTGAATCAAGCCTTCTTGTTGGGCTCGTAAGGTGAGTTTGTCGGCAATAGGAATCATGATCATGGTCGCCATCATTGCGCCATATAAGGTTGTTAAAAGGGCAATAGCCATTGCTGGGCCAATGGATTTTGGGTCATCCATGTTAGCTAACATAGCAACCAAACCGATAAGAGTACCAATCATGCCCATGGCTGGGCCAACGTCACCCATGTGGGTAAAAAATGTAGCACCGTATTTATGGCGTTCTTGGGTGAGGCGCATGTCTTTACCTAACAGCGCTTTCACCACTTCAGGATCGTGACCGTCGACCAAAAGCTGGATGCCTTTGGCTAAAAAATCATTACTGACTTCTTTGCCTTCTAATGATAATAAGCCACCTTTGCGGGCTAGTCCGGCCAATTCAACCGCTTCTTCAATAATATCTTCTGGCTTGCTTACTTTAAACATAAAGGCTTTTGCCATTATTTTAAAAGAACCAAAAAAAGTGCCCAGTTCAAACTTCATTAATACCACCATCAAACTACCGCCGATCACGATAAGTAATGAGGGTACGTTGACGAACATCATAATGTCGCCACCCAATACCATTGCCATAATAACCAAGGCAAAGGCACCTAATATTCCTACTAGAGATGCTAAATCCACTGCCGCTCCTTTTTAGCTATCTATAAAAAATTAACCTACACGGCTAATCATAACTCAATTGTAGACAAAAATTTTTATTATGCTGCAATTTTGGTTATAACAGGGGGTAACTTTTCAATACTTGATTAGAATCAAGTGCTCGGTTAGTGTGGCGCGACGAGTGATGGCTTAATACAGCAAATATAGGTGTACCGTGGCGAAAACAACCTTTCATTTTGAACAATCTCTGGCAGAACTAGAAACTCTTGTGGAACGCATGGAGTCAGGAGACATGAGTCTTGAAGACTCTTTGAAGGCTTTTGAGCAGGGTATTAAATATACTCGCGATTGCCAAAATGCGTTAGCGAAGGCCGAGCAAAAAGTACAGTTATTATTACAAAAAAATGGTCAAACCGACGCTCAGCCTTTTATTGGCCTATCGTTAGAGGGTAATGAGTAAACTGTGATGTTGAACCCTTCTTTTGATCAACAATTAGAATCCAGCCAGCAGCGCTGTGATGCAGCCTTAAAAAATGCCTTACAGCACTTAAATATCAGTGATGACTATTTATCACAAGCCATGGCTTATAGCTTATTTAATGGTGGTAAGCGGGTGCGTCCTTTTCTAGTGCAAGCCACTGCAAAAGCTTTTTCGATTGTTGATGCTAAAGTCGATATCGCCATGGCAGCGGTAGAAATGGTGCACAGTTATTCGCTGGTGCACGACGATTTGCCCGCTATGGATGATGACAAATTACGCCGTGGGCAGCCTACTTGTCATATTAAGTTTAACGAGGCAGCGGCAATATTAGCCGGTGATGCGTTGTTAACCGGGGCTTTTGAAGTATTGGCGGATATGCCTGCTGATTTTACTATTGCTCAACGTTTGCAGCTGATTCGTTTGCTCTCAAAAGGCGCAGGAGCATCTGGCATGGTAGCAGGGCAGGCGATTGATTTAGCGTCTGTGGATAAAACCGTTGATTTGGCGCATTTAGAAAACATGCACAATCATAAAACCGGTGCATTGATTCGTATGAGTGTGTTGATGGGCGCTCATTGTGCGCATCCCGATGAGGCGACGCTAGAACAGTTGGTGATTTATGCTAATGCCATTGGTTTGGCTTTTCAGGTACACGACGATATTTTGGATATCGAAAGCGATACCGCTACACTGGGTAAGCAACAGGGAGCCGACGTTGCCTTGAATAAACCGACTTATCCCGCTTTGTTGGGGTTGCATGGGGCAAAAGCAAAAGCGCAACAGTTATGCCAACTAGCATTAACGGCACTGGAAAATATCCAAGGTGATACTTTGGCTTTAGCACAGCTCGCGGAATACATTGTTTCACGCGATCATTAAATGCGTGTTTAACCATAAAAACCTGCGTATCTAGGACGATTAATCAAGCGCCAACGACATTATTGGTTCTACTTGCGCAGCTGGGCGGGTAGAATAGCGACCTTATAAATGCCAGCCAAAAATCGTGACGTGCATGTTTACTCAGATACCCAAAGAAAGACCTTCAACGCCGTTATTGGATTCTGTGACCAACTCAGCCGACTTGCGTCTGTTAGCCTTGGATCAGTTAGAACAGTTTAATTATGAATTGCGTGACTTTTTAATTTATAGCGTGGGTCAATCTGGCGGTCATTTTGGCGCAGGTTTGGGTGTGGTCGAACTTACAACCGCTTTGCACTATGTATTTGATACGCCAAATGACAAGTTAGTTTGGGACGTAGGCCACCAAGCGTACCCACACAAAATCATTACTGGTCGTCGTGAACAAATGACCAAAATTCGCAGCAAAGAAGGCCCTGCGGCTTTTCCTCTGCGCAGCGAAAGCGAATACGATACCTTTGGCGTAGGCCATTCTAGTACCTCAATCAGTGCAGCTATGGGCATGAGCTTAGGCATGCGCGCGATGGGTAAAGATAATCAAGCCGTTGCCATTATTGGTGATGGCGCGATGACTGCGGGCATGGCGTTTGAAGCCTTAAACCACGCAGGTCATGCCAAAGCCGATATGTTGGTTATTTTAAATGATAACGACATGGCAATATCTAATAACGTGGGTGCATTAAACAAGTACTTCACCCGCCTTTGGTCTAGCCCTACTTACACGTCGTTTCGCGAAGGCAGTAAAAAGATATTGCAAAAAAGTGCCACCGCTTGGGAGTTTATGCGTAAAACTGAAGAGCATATGAAAGCGATGGTTGCTCCAGGCATATTCTTTGAAGAGTTGGGCTTTAATTATTACGGTCCGATCGACGGTCACGATACCGAAGAGCTTGTACATACACTGGCGAATTTGAAAAAATTACCTGGGCCTAAGTTACTGCACGTCGTGACCAAAAAAGGCAAAGGCTTTGCCCCTGCCGAAGTTGAACAAATTAAATACCACGCGCTGAAAAAGCAAACATCCGCATCTGTACCAGCAACCGCAGTGAAGTCCAAACCTACTTATTCCAATATATTTGGCGAGTGGTTGTGCGACATGGCCGAAGTTGATCAGCGTTTAATGGGGATAACCCCAGCAATGCGTGAAGGCTCGGATATGATTCGATTCTCTGAACTTTACCCAGAGCGTTATTTTGACGTTGCCATAGCCGAACAGCATGCTGTGACTTTAGCAGCGGGCATGGCGTGTGAAGGCGCTAAACCGGTTGTGGCGATTTATTCTACTTTTTTACAGCGTGGTTATGATCAACTGATCCACGACGTTACTCTGCAAAATTTGGATGTATTGTTTGCTATCGACCGCGCTGGGCTGGTGGGCGAAGATGGCCCAACCCATCACGGTGCTTACGATTACAGCTATTTACGCCCAATTCCTAATATGGTCATTATGGCACCGTCTAACGAAGATGAATGCCGCCAGATGCTGTATACCGGTTATCAATTTTCTGGCCCTGTGGCTGTGCGCTACCCTCGTGGTGCGGGTATCGGCATTGAAGCAGAAAAGAAAATGAATTTACTGCCGATCGGTAAAGGCATTATGCGCCGTCATGGCAGTAGCAAAACAGATATCAACAGCAAGCAAAAGACGATTGCTATTCTCGCCTTTGGTTCGTGTGCAAACCCGGCGCTAGAAGCAGCAGAAGCACTGTCACAGCAAGGTATTGAAATCAGCGTTGCTGATATGCGTTTTGTGAAGCCAATTGATGAAGCATTAATTACCGAACTGGCTAAATCGCATGACCAGCTAATTTGCATTGAAGAAAATGCGATTATGGGCGGTGCAGGTTCTGCGGTTGTTGAATATTTAGCACAACAAAATTTGGCCATTCCATGCCAGCTAATGGGCATTCCAGACCGCTACATTGAGCATGCTTCACCAAATGAGCAGTTCAATGATGTGGGGATTGATAAAGCAGCGATTATTGCCAAGGTGCAAGGGTTAAGCTCATAGCAATAAGTTAACCGCTTGCGCTTGCGCTTGTACTATCGATAACGTGTTAAGCCGATAACGTGTTAAGCGTTATCGTCTTGATGAGTAACCTGCTGTGGAGCAGTGTTGTCGTTGGCTTTTTCTTTTAAATAATGCCCTAGTTTACTGGCCTTAATGTTTAAATAGCCATCATTATGAGGGTTACGGCCAACCTCGATAGAAACACGTTCTAATACATTTACCCCGGCTTCGGACAATGCTTTTACTTTACGCGGGTTATTCGTCATTAAACGAATGGTATTAACTCCTAAATGCTCCAGCATTGGCTGACACATATCGTAAACTCGCATATCGGCACCAAAACCTAATTGTTCATTGGCTTCAACCGTATCAGCACCTTGATCTTGCAAATTATACGCTTTGATCTTATTCAATAAACCAATGCCACGGCCTTCTTGGCGAAGATATAAAACAACACCGCGACCTGCCTTGGCGACCGAACTTAATGCAGTTTCTAGCTGATAACCACAATCGCAACGCATGCTGAACAGGGCATCACCGGTTAGGCATTCTGAGTGAGCGCGGGCGAGTACCGCTTCACCAGAGTCGATGTCTCCCATAGATAAAGCAACATGCTCTTTTCCAGTTGTTGTGTCTTCGAAGCCGTGCATGGTGAATTCACCAAACGGTGTGGGTAATTTAGAGGAGGCAATATAATTAATGCTCAAAAGGGAAACCTCAGGTACTGGAACACATATGAATCGAACACTATAAAAGATAGCGACTAAGTAATTTAAGATTACGTAAACAGTTTAAAATCGGCTCACATTTTAACAAGTTTAATTGATGCTGACGAATCATAAGGCGCAGCAATGTTAATTTAACCTTGATATGATGGCGTTTATTTTATTATTTGCATCCTTATTGTCACTTACTTATCGGGCGGTTTAGCATGATCTGGATTTTAATTTTTATCGGTGCCTTAGCCCTCTTTTTTTTACCACAGTGGTGGGTTGGGCGAGTATTAAAACGTTACAGCCATGAGCGCGAAGATTTTCCGGGAACGGGTGGCGAACTGGCTCAGCATTTGATTAAAGTGCATGGGCTTGAAGGTGTACAAGTGGAAGTTACCGACGCTGGTGATCATTATGACCCTGTGGCCAAAATGGTGAGATTAACACCGGATAAATTAGATGGCCGTTCGTTAACCGCCATAGTAGTGGCCGCACACGAAGTGGGCCATGCAATTCAAGACCACAACAAAGAAAAAACCTTCAACGCACGCATTCATGCGGCTAAATTTGCCAATATCGCTCAGCGCATTACTCCCATAGCCTTTTGGTTAAGCCCGATGCTCGCGTTTATTAACCCTGCAGCGAGCCGCGTGACCTTAGGCATTGCGGTGTTATCTATTATTGGAAGCACCTTGGTGCACTTAATTACCTTGCCGGTAGAGTGGGATGCGAGTTTTGGTAAAGCGTTACCAATTTTAGAAAAAGGCGAATATCTTAAGGCCGATGATATGAAAAATGCGAATAAGATACTATTGGCTGCGGCGCTTACCTACGTTGCTGGGTCGTTGGCAAGTTTACTGAATGTTTGGCGTTGGTTGCGCTATTTGCGTAATTAACAGCAGTGGCAGGTGTTATACATAGAATGCCAGCAACTGCACACAACCCAAAGCAAACAAACCAGCCAAAACATCGTCGATCATGATGCCGAAGCCACCATGTATCTTTTGGTCTAACCATTTAATAGGCCATGGCTTTAGAATGTCGAAGAAGCGGAATAAGATAAAGCCAATCACCACCCATTCAATGCCGGCTGGTAGTGCTAGGTAGGTTATCCACAGGCCAATCCATTCATCCCAAACAATGCCACCGTGGTCGTGCACGCCTAAGTCTTGAGAGGTTTGCTCGCACAAGTAAACACCAAAAGCGAAACCCGCGATTAATACACAAATGTAGGGGATTAAGGGAACGTCTTGTAGCAATAACCACCAAAAAGGAATGGCGGCTAGGGTGCCAAATGTTCCCGGAGCTTTGGGTGCACAACCTGAACCCAGGCCAAAAGCGAGCAGATGTATGGGGTTGCGAAGGTTAGGTTTTGCGGTAGAGGTCATGTCACGTGTCCGTTTTAAAAACATTATGATAAGTCAAAATGAGGCTAGCATCTTGATAAAATTACGCTATCTTAGAGACCTAGATTTTATCATGCTTTAATAAACACCCAGTAAAAGGTTTTCAATGTCGGATAGTAGCAGCCGTATCCCCAAAATAGTGTGGATACTCACACCCTTGTTAGCATTAGGTTTTGTCTCGTTTTTGTATTTCTTAAAAACTGTGCCCTCGGGTGACGAGCTAGAAGCCGTTAAAGGCGACGCTAAAAAAGTCCTCGAAAGTGGAGTAAAGCGAGCAAAAGACGAGACCAGAAAGCAAATTGAAAAACAGGTGACTAAGCAAGATTATGATTTTTATAAACTGCTTGAAAACAGTGATGTGCCAGTTCCTAACGCAGAAGATTCACATTACCAATCAACCCCTAAAACCGATGACGCTAAATATAGCTACAACTTGCAAGCCGCTTCTTTTAGGACGCTTGAACAAGCCGACAGTTTAAAAGTTAAGCTTATTTTAGAGAACCTTTCGAGTTCCATCGAAAAAGTTGACGTAAACGGCATGCCTTATTATCGAGTGATGGTTGGCCCTTTTACTGATCGTTCTAAAATGAATAAAGCGCAAGATATTTTGGTAGGCCATAGAATCAAAGCCTTAGTTATTCAAAAGCCGATTCCAAAGTCGGGTTAAAAGTCGGGTTAAAAGTGCCTAAAATCCAAGTACAGGGCAATCAAAACATCCACTAAACATCCACAAAACACGGCAGACCCATAAAAGATTATGGCGTAATCGTCATAGCTGTTTGTCGTGTCTTCTCTAAGCCATAACGCTTATTCTAAACACTGTTTGCTGCCTAGAGAGTTTTTCGTGCGTAATATAATTCCCAAACTAAATACTTCACCGTTAACCGACCAAACACAATTTAGCCGTGAAGAGTTGCAAGCCTGCGGTCATGGCGGTTTTTTTCAAGGCAGCGAAGCCCAGCTGCCTAACGGCCCGCTGTTGATGATGGATCGTATAGTAGACATAAAACCTCACTCTGGATTATTCAAAAAAGGGCAAATAGTTGCCGAATACACAATTAACCCAGACTGTTGGTTTTTTGAACATCATTTTATTAACGACCCGCTTATGCCAGGTAGTTTAATGCTAGAAGGCATGTGGCAAACCTTAGGGTTTTATTTAGGCTGGAGTGGTTATCCCGGTAAAGTTCGTGCCTTAGGAGTAGGTGATTTGCGCTTAAAAAGCGAGATCAAACCAGACGCTGGTGCGATTCAGTATAAAGTCAATATTCGTCGTATTGTTGCTCGCCAAACCACATTAGCGATTGCTCAGGGCAGTATTTATCAAGGTGATATTGAAATTGCTTGTGCAAAAGATCTTAGAGTTGGTTTATTTCAGGGTTGAAATAGCCACCCGCTGCCCCCAATTAGTTTGAGTAAAGATTGCTAACATCCTTTCAATACAGCAATCGACCAAATTGGGGAGAAAAGCATGACAACAATTGTATCCGTTCGCCGTGGCGACGAAGTGGTAATTGGCGGCGATGGCCAAGTCTCGTTAGGCAATACCGTAATGAAAGGCAACGCCAAAAAGGTACGTCGTTTATTTAATGGTGAAGTGATTGCTGGATTTGCCGGGGGTACTGCCGATGCCTTTACTCTATTTGAAAAATTAGAAGCCCAGCTACAAAAAAATCAAGGCCAACTAACCCGCGCCGCGGTAGAGCTAGCCAAAGAATGGCGATCTGATCGTGCCTTGCGCAAATTAGAAGCTATCTTAGCGGTAGCCGACCATACTGCAACATTAATTATTACCGGTAATGGCGACGTACTGCAGCCAGAAGACGACCTTGTAGGGGTTGGCTCTGGTGGTAACTTTGCCCTTGCATCTGCTCGTGCCTTACTTGATAACACCGACTTGTCAGCCCGCGATATCGTAGAAAAAAGCCTAGCGATTGCTGGTGATATCTGCGTATTTACCAACCAAAATTTTACTATCGAAACCATGACAGCGCCTGTTGAAATAAAAGCGATTAGCGCTGCAGAAGGGGAAACAAAATGAGCAGTATGACCCCAAGAGAAATTGTTTACGAATTAGATCGTCATATTATTGGCCAAAGCGAAGCCAAACGCGCGGTTGCAATTGCTTTGCGTAATCGCTGGCGTCGTATGCAGCTTTCTGATGAGCTGCGTGAAGAAGTTACACCAAAAAATATTTTAATGATTGGGCCAACCGGTGTAGGTAAAACCGAAATTGCGCGCCGATTAGCCAAGCTTTCTAACGCACCGTTTATTAAAATTGAAGCGACAAAATTTACCGAAGTCGGTTATGTCGGGAAAGACGTTGAATCGATTATTCGTGATCTTGTCGAAACTGGCTTCAAAATGTTGCGCGAACAAGAAATGCATAAAGTTGATCAGCGTGCTTATGAAGCGGCTGAAGAGCGCATTTTAGATGTGCTGTTACCACCGGCTCGTACCAGCGAATCGAATAGCTGGGGCACTGAAGAAGAAATGAAGAGAGAAGACTCTTCAACGCGACAAATCTTTCGTAAAAAATTACGCGAAGGCCAGTTAGATGACAAAGAAATAGAAATTGATTTGTCTCAACAATCGCAAATGGGTGTAGAAATAATGGCACCACCTGGTATGGAAGAAATGACCAGCCAGTTGCAGAATATGTTTTCTAATATGGGCGGTGATAAAAAATCTAAGCGCAAATTAAAAATCAAAGATGCGTTTAAACAAATTAAAGATGAAGAAGCAGCAAAAATGCTCAACATCGAAGAATTAAAAGCGCGCGCTGTAGATGTGGTTGAGCAAAACGGTATCGTCTTTATTGATGAGATTGATAAAGTTTGTAAACGCCAAGAAAGCGGTTCTGGTGGTGATGTTTCGCGCGAAGGTGTGCAGCGCGATTTACTACCATTAATCGAAGGCTGCACGGTAAGTACCAAATACGGCATGATCAAAACCGATCATATTTTATTTATTGCCTCGGGTGCTTTTCACTTGGCCAAGCCTTCAGACTTAATTCCTGAGTTGCAAGGTCGTTTACCCATTCGCGTAGAGCTACAGGCATTAACGCCGAATGATTTTCAGCGTATTTTAACCGAACCTAAAGCGTCATTAACCGAGCAATACGTTGCCCTAATGAAAACAGAAGGCGTTAACCTCGTCTTTATGGACGACGGCGTTAAGCGTTTGGCTGAAGTAGCGTTTGAAGTAAACGAAAGTACCGAAAATATTGGTGCACGTCGTTTGCACACATTATTAGAACGTTTACTGGAAAAAGTATCGTTTGAAGCTGCAGACCTTACTGAAGCCGTGGTGATTGATGAAGAGTATGTGAATGAGCATTTAGGTAAGATTGCCCAAGACGAAGATCTGAGTCAGTTTATTTTGTAAATACGTTATTTATAAACTTAGCTTTTTATAGGCTAAAAGTTTGTAATAAAAAAAGCTGAGCATCTTGCTCAGCTTTTTTATTGGCATTAACATTTTCTTTTTAAAATTTAGGCTAATCCAATGTCTACTCCTAATGCATTAATTCCTATCGATATAAAAGTGCGTAAGCAAAGCCAGTGTTTAGAATTAAGCTATAAAAATCCTGTGGTGAATAACCAAACGGATGAAGTGTTTCAGTTAAGCTTTGAAATGTTGCGTGTATTTTCGCCTTCAGCAGAAGTGCGTGGCCACGGTGTAGGCAATGAAATTTTGCAGCACGGCAAGAAAAACGTAACACTGTTAAATATTGAACCTTCGGGTAATTATGCGCTAAAGCTTATTTTTGATGATGGTCACGATTCTGGTTTGTACGATTGGAAATATTTACGTCATTTATGCGATAACCAAGAAGCACTTTGGCAAGAGTATTTAAATAAATTAGCAGCGGCAGGCAAAACACGTGAGTCAAACGTGATTCAGTTTAAGTCGGTATAATTTAAGTCGGTATAATTTAAGTCGGTATAATTTAAGTCGGTATAATGAACGCCAAATAAATTAGCTCATATCAACCGGATCAATATCTAAATTCCAGCGAACTTTCTGAATGCCTTTTAAACTTTCTAAATAGCGTACCAATGGGCCAAGCACACGATGCAGAGAGTTACGTTCATGACTCATGATCTGTAACTGCTGACGGAAACGTCCATTGCGGCGTTCCATAGGTGCGGGGAAAGGCCCTAATAGCGTAACCGGTGTGGTATCGGCTTGGGTTTCGTTGGCGGCGAGTAAGTTGCCTTGCCAATAGTGATTTAACCAGCCCTGCACAAATTCACGTGCTTGATGTTGTACTTGCTCGGCTAAGTGTTTGTCGTTGCATTCGGTGCGTAATAACGCCATGTAGCTATAGGGCGGTAACTGAATGTGTTTACGTTCTTGCAGTAGATTAGCAGCGAGTCCGTGATACCCGCCTTCTAATAATAAATTCAATTGAGGGTGGTCTGCGTACAGTGTTTGTATCCATACTTCTCCGGGCTTGTCGCCACGGCCAGCACGACCGGCTACTTGTAAAATCAGTTGCGCAGTTTTTTCCATACCGCGAAAATCAGCACTAAATAGACCTGAATCGGCATCTAAAATCACCACCATAGTAACATCTGGAAAGTGATGACCTTTGGCGAGCATTTGTGTGCCGACTAAAATGCACGGTTCGCCTTTATGAATTTCATTAAATAAATGATCAAACGCATCTTTACTGCGCACGGTATCGCGGTCGACCCGTTTAATATCGGCGCCGGCAAATAGTTTGTGTAAGTTTTCTTCGATGCGCTCGGTGCCTTGGCCTAACGGTTCTATTTGCATGCTGTTGCAGTTAGGGCATAAGCGCGGAATGGCGGCTTGGTTATCGCAATGGTGGCAGTGCATGTGTGGTGGATACTGATGCATGGTCATGCGTGCATCACAGTGAATGCATTCAGCCATCCAACCGCAATCACGGCAAGCGAGAGTAGGTGCAAAGCCACGGCGGTTAATAAAAATCATCACCTGCTGGCCAGCATTTAAATGTTGCTTAATTTTATCCACAACCGGCAGGGCTAAGCCGTATTCCAGCGGCTGGTGCAAAATGCTGTGCAGCTTCATGCGTGGTGGCTTGGCATTACCGGCGCGCATCGTTAGTTTATGGTGGCTGTAACGACGGCTGTATGCGTTGTGTAGGGTTTCTAGGGCAGGAGTAGCAGAGCCAAGTACAATGGGTAACGACTCTTTATGCGCACGCTTAATGGCAAAATCTCGGGCACTATAACGCAAACCGTCTTGCTGCTTAAAAGATGCGTCATGTTCTTCGTCGATAATGATCAAACCTAAATCGGGTAGCGGAGTAAAAATCGCTGAACGCGTGCCGATTAATATTTTCGCTTGGCCTTGGTTGCATTGATGCCAAGCAATTAAGCGTTCTTTGTCGTTAAGGCTGGAGTGCATCATTACCACTGGCACGTCGAAGCGTGCTTGAAAGCGGCGAATCGTTTGTGGTGTTAGGCCAATTTCGGGCACGAGTACCAGTGCTTGCTGGCCTTGCTCGATGGCTTTGGCAATCAGCTGCAAATACACTTCGGTTTTGCCACTGCCGGTAACGCCGTCTAATAAGGCAACGTGGAACTTACCAAATTGTTGGGATATTTTATCCACAGCACTGGTTTGCTCATTATTTAGAGTAAGTGCTGACTCGCTTGCCAAGTTAAGTGCTGTCGCTGTTTGTGCAATGGGAAGTTGCTGATAAGGCTCAATTAACCCTAAGCCCGCTAAACGATCCATGTAGCTTTTAGCAAACCCTAGTTGGGTTAGGTCTTTATGACGCCAATAAGGTTGCTGTTTAAATAGCTGCAAAAGCGCTAGTTGTTTCTTGCCGGTAACCTTGGCTGATAATGAATGCTGGCTGGTAGGCTCTAACAAACGCCAGTGAGGTTCGGCGATATCACTGATCTGGCCGCCTTTACGCAGTAATACTGGAATCGCGAGATCGAGCACTTCTCCCAACGGGTAATGATAGTAATGACTTAACCATTGGCACAGTTGCAGTATGTTGGGGCTTACTAACTCATGATTATCTAGGCATTCGCTTATTGGTTTGAGTTTATCCACAGGCACATCGGTTGTGGTTGTGATGGATAATACAAAGCCAATTATTTGCTGGCTGCCAAAAGGAACGCGTACGCGACTGCCAATCTTGTAATCAGTGGCATGAGTATTGGCCAGCGGCAAGTAATCAAATTGTCGGCGCAATGGCACGGGCAGAGCAATACGAAGGTAGTAAGTGTCAGTCATGATAGCTAGTTTACAGGGTTTGTGGATAAAAACCGATGGAAAGTGCTTGTCTGTGGTTGTCGCTCTGGTATGATTCGCGATCCAAATCGTTGGCTTAATAGAAAATCTATCAAGTCGGCACTTTCGTGCGGTACCTCAGTGTAAGAATCTCACTGCTGGGGAGAGCGGCACTTTTGTTATAAATAGGTGACTTATGAAAGCTGGTATCCACCCAGAATACGCTGAACTAGCAGCAACTTGTACTTGCGGTAACACGTTCACGACTAAATCAACTCGTACAGGTACTATCCACCTAGACGTATGTTCTTCTTGCCACCCTTTTTACACTGGTAAGCAGAAGACTGTTGATACTGGCGGTCGTATTGATAAATTCCAGAAGCGTTTTGGTGGCTTCAAGAAGTAATTCTTGCACTGAATCCAAAAGAACGCGCTCAGGATTATCCTCAGCGCGTTTTTTTTATCCTGCTTCTTGGCAATGCGTTAAGCAACGTGCCATCCTCATCGATTGAACATCAGCCTGTGGAATACATATGAATATTAAAGAAATTGCGATTACCAGTAACGTACGCAAAAAAATTCAAAAAGCGGTTAAGAATACTAGCATCATCTTTGAAGATGAAAACGGCGATATTGTAGTAAATGTAGCCGCGTATACTGAAAATACCGCGCATACAGAACGCTTCCCATTAGAAGATATCTTGGGCGAAGACGTATTAGATTATGATGTAGAATTCTGGGTTTTTAATTAAAAGCGGGTTTTTAACTAAGTCAATCTGCGCAGCGCTAGATAATAAGTTATCTAGCGCTAACATTTAAAAATCCTAGCCTGCTTTACCGGCTACAAAGGGATTTGTGCGCCTTTCTTGGCCAAAGGTAGATTTTGGCCCATGTCCTGGTACAAACGTAATCTCATCCCCTAGTGGAAATAATTTATTATGAATAGAAGCTACCAATTCATCATGATTCCCTTGTGGAAAATCAGTACGACCAATCGAACCTTGAAATAATACATCGCCAACCAACGCTAGCTGATCATCTTTGCTGTGAAAAATAACATGGCCTGGGGTGTGGCCCGGTGCATGAATGACATCCAAAGTAACATTGCCAACGGTAACTGTTTCACCATCGGACAACCAACGGTTTGGCAAAAAACTTTCAGCCATTGGAAAGCCAAACATTTGCGATTGTTGTGGCAGCATGTCTAACCAAAACTTATCACCTAAGTGCGGTCCTTCAATTTGAATATTCTTTAACTTGGCTAGCTCGATAGTGCCACCCACATGATCAAGATGTGCGTGAGTTAAGAGGATTTTAGTGATGGTTGCGCCCATAGCATCTGCCTGAGCCATAATACGCTCAACTTCACCACCAGGATCGACCACAGCGGCTTGCTTGGTTTCTTGGCACATGATGATGCTGCAATTTTGTTGAAACGGTGTCACAGGAACGATGGCGACTTGTAATGGCATGAGAGTGCTCTCTTTTACTTCACTCGATGACCGAGCATTAAACAAGTCGCCTAGGATAAAGAAGGTCGCTTAAAAAGCAACCGTCTGTTAGTGCTGGTTAAAATGTAACCAGCTTAGGGGCTTTGCCACGATACTGCGGCATTGTCATACCCACGTTGGCATTAACGTAAGTCGGATCGGCTATGGTGTAGCGTTTGCCGTTCATTTTCCAGCTGTCACCTTGCACTGGCTGGCTAAATTTAACCGCGGTAGCGATGTGCCCAGGGAAATCCGCAATAACCACATCCAAGCCTAATAGCGATTCTGTTAACCACGCAAATAAGGCCGCTCTGTCTTCGCAATCAGAGTAAGGGTAATGCAGGGTTTCTAAAGGGAACAAATAGTTCTCTTGGCGAAACTGATCGTCATCGGTTTTGTATTCAAAAGCGGTTTGTACAAAACGTAATAAACGGTTTACTGCTTCTGTTTCAGACTGCCCTTCCACAATCGGTTTTAGCTGTGTTAGCAAGCTGTAAGCAGTATCACTTGGCATACCCGCGGCGAAATAATTTTCTAAATCCAGCTGAGGGAAGGTGCTAAAAAAGTTCACCATATCTTTTGGATAACGGATATTAATATCAAATTTTTCATCGTTATAGCTGAATGAAAGATCGCGGGTCAATTGATTTTTATTAGCGGTAAAGTTGTTCGGCTTAGAGAAGTCTAAGTTTCTTTGGCCGTCTAAATGCTTACCACTATAGGTGAATACCTTGCCGGGCTTCATCGGTTTTTCATTTAAAGAAACAGAGTAAAAACGTTGGTTATCTAAAGTAAAGTAAGTCGTGCTGAATAGTGGCTGTTTTGACGGAATTAATAAAAATACCTGATCGTTATAGGCGACACGAGCATTAAAGCCAGATTTAACCAATAAAAACCAAGACGTTAACTGGCGACTGCTTTGGTTGTATTGATTTGAGCCTTGTAATTCACGTGAAAACTGATCAAACAATAACGCGGTGCCCCAGTCATTTAACTGCAGTTTAGCGGCGGTTTCTGCAAGCTGATCGATAATATTTTGGTGAGGCTGGCTGGCTAAACTTTCCCAGAACTGAGCAATAGATTTATTGTTAATTTTGCTGCGAAAGCTTTGTTTAAATTTTTTGTCATATTGGATACTGACTTGTTCGCCAAAAAAATCAAACTTAGCCGTACGCAAATTAAAATCTTGTTTAACGGGCTCAGGTTTTTTAGCAACAATGGGTTTTTTTATAGCAGCAGGTTTGTCAATAGCAATAGGCTTGTCAATAACAATGGGCTTATCAATAACAATAGGCTTTACAATAACAGGCTTATCGATTTCGACCGGCTTATCTGTTTTCTTTTGAGCAATTGGTTTTGGTAGCTGTTTTGGTATAGGTTGCGGTTTAGCAACTGGCATGTCGACAGGTTTAGGTTCAGGATCTCGAGCGACCGTTTTTTCTACATCAACTTCTTGCCATTGTTTATTTAAGAAACCAAGAAATTCTTTGTCATTTTCATCCAAGTAATTTTGAAACTCAGATTGGGTTTGTTTCAACCACTGTTCATATTCAGAATCAGCAGAATAGCTTGTGGTACTAATTAAAGTAGCACCTGCCAAAAGAGGAAAAAATATAAGGTGACGCAATGATGGCAAATTCATTTGTTAAGCCTTTTAAATAAAAGTTTTTTAAGAGTAGAAGCTTATATATAAAAACTGAACATAAAAGCGAATAAATTCTAGAGCAAAAAAAACCGACACTAGGTCGGTTTTTTGAGTTACAAACGTGATATTAGTTATTCATGTTTGCAATTTCAGCGGCTAGCTCATCTTGAGCTTTACCCGCTTGGAACTTCTGCCATAAAGCACGATCGTTCTTCATAGACGTTTTCAGTGAATTTTCAGCTAGTTGAGTTACTGTTTCTGGGCTTAAACCCACAAGTACAACCATGCCACCGGCTGGGGTTGGCATTTGACGGAAAATGCGTGAACCAACAAGCGTTTCTTTGGTGATTTGCTTTGTTACAGATGTATTGACCTGATCAACGGTTTCGCTATCAGCAGCACCCGTTGTTTCAGTGAACTGCTTAACCATGTTTTGAACTTCAACTTTAAAAGTTTGAGCCAGTTCAACACGTGCAGCAGTAGCCGCCATTTGCTTCATGAAGCTAGCGCCAGCGCCAGACTTATCCGCATAACCAACAGCAGAAAGATCAACGCCATTTACTGGAGCACCACAAACCCACTCTGGAGCAGGCTGGTTAGAGCCATCAGCAAATACACAGCTAGCAACCGGCTGTGGCATGGTTTGGTTAGCACTACAGGCAACTAAAAATGTTGCTGCACCAGCAACAACTAATGAACGAAGTTTCATCTTCTTCTCCTTGAAGAGCGATATTAAACAAAAATAAATTTCTAATTCAGAAAAAGTTATCATATATTAGCGCTTTATAAATTACTACACTCTTTGTCAGTATCATTTAGTAAGATCAGCAAGGATATATTTAAGGATGAATACATGCCATATACCAACACCCCTCTATCAATCAAAAAAAGCTTATTAATAGCGACAATGCTAGTGACTGGTTTAGCCGGTTGTGCTCAAAAAGGCATGAGTAATGGCCAGCCACAATGGTTATATGGTGCAGAGACGGGCGTTGTTGCTTCGTGCGGGTTTCATGTTAAAGGTCATTACTATCAGCAAGAATGTGCTGTACAGCGTGCTAGAGAGCGTTTGGCGGCTCAGCAGGGTGTAACCGTTAGTAGTATCTCGGTTTTAAACCAAAGCGTTGCCAACGAGAGATCGTCGGTTAGCATGAATAAAGAAGTGATTTCTGAAGTGAAGCAAAAAACGGTTAAGGCGCGAGTAAAAGACAATTATTACGATGTTCAACGCGACGAATATTATGTTTGGATGGTATCGACTAGTAATTAATTGATATCACACACAAAATCTTCTAAACGGTTTATGGCTGCTCTTTAAAAGCAGCCATAACGACTCAATACTTAGAATAAACGACGTACTTTAATAGTACCATCGATGGTTTGAATCTTATCTAAAGCCACTTCGCTGCCCTTCGCATCAACATCAATCACCACATAACCAATTTCACCAAACGTCTGTAAGTACTGGCCACAGATATTGATGTTATTTTCAGCAAGAATCGAGTTAATCGCGTTCATAATGCCAGGCTTATTCTGGTGAACGTGCAAGATACGGTGCTGATCAGGGTGCGCTGGCAGTGCAACTTCTGGGAAGTTAACCGCAGAAATAGTCGTACCGTTATCACTGTACTTACCTAGTTTTTCAGCCACTTCTAAACCAATGTTAGCTTGCGCTTCCATGGTAGAACCACCTACGTGCGGCGTAAGAATCACGTTGTCGAACTCACGTAATGGAGTGATGAATTCTTCGTCGTTTGAACGAGGCTCAACTGGGAATACGTCAACTGCAGCGCCTAATAGCTTTTTGCTGCGAATAGCATCAGCCAAAGCGTCGATATCAACCACCGTACCGCGAGAAGCGTTCATTAAAATAGAACCTTGCTTCATCTGTGCGAACTGCTCAGGGCCCATCATCCATTTAGTTGCAGCAGTTTCTGGAACGTGCAGTGACACAACGTCGGCCATGCCTAGAAGTTCTTCCATGCTAGCAACCTGAGTTGCATTACCTAAAGGAAGCTTGGTGACTACGTCGTAGAAGTAAACTTCCATACCCATAGATTCAGCCATTACAGAAAGCTGCGTACCAATGCTACCGTAACCGACGATGCCCAGTTTTTTACCGCGAATTTCATAAGAATTAGCCGCAGACTTAACCCATTCGCCACGGTGGCACTGAGCGCTTTTCTCAGGTACGCCACGCATTAGTAAAATCGCTTGAGCAATAGAAAGCTCAGCGACTGAACGTGTATTAGAATACGGTGCGTTGAAGACACAAATACCGCGTTCGGTAGCGGCTTTTAAATCAACTTGGTTAGTACCAATGCAGAAACAACCCACGGCAATCAATTTTTCAGCTGCATCAAAGATGTCAGCGGTTAATTGGGTGCGCGAACGAATACCAACAAAGTGTGCGTCTTTGATTCGCTCTTTTAGTTCGTCTTCTGGAAGCGCTGTTTTTAGATAGTCAATGTTGGTATAACCAGCAGCATGCAACGTATCTAAGGCGCTTTGGTGAACACCTTCAAGCAATAAAAATTTGATTTTGCTTTTATCAAGAGAAGTTTGGCTCATGATGGTACCTGTCAGTGGGAATATAGTAAGAATATAAAATCCGCTAGAAACATTGACTATTTGGTTGGTTTTTATGTAACCAAGTTTTAATCAAAGGCTCTGAAAAATTAGGCGCGTATGCTAACATACGCGGCAATTAAAGTGTCCCCTTTTGAAGGGGATGAATGATGAAAAGTTTGTGTTTTAAAGGTGAATTTTTTACATATTCGCCAAATAATCACATGAATGCTCCTAGAATGTAGGAAAATTCAGTAAAATGCCCAACGCATACGCATTAATGTGTACAACTTATAGCAAGCGGATATTTAGATGACCCAGTCTCAGACTTCTTTAAGCCAAGCGGATCTAGAAAATCACCTGAAGCGCATTGTCGGTGACGATAAGGTTAGAACCGACCCCGATTCGTTAGAAACCTTTGGTAAGGACTGGACTAAGATCTATCCGCCAAATCCTTCGGCCATTGTGTTCCCAAAGACCACCGAGCAAGTGCAGGCGATTGTTAATTTTGCCAACGAGCACCACGTCGCTTTAGTGCCTTCTGGCGGACGCACGGGTTTGAGTGCCGGTGCGGTTGCCGCAAACGGTGAAGTGGTGGTGGCGTTTGACTATATGAACAGCATCTCTAATTTTAATGCCATGGATAAAACCGTACGCTGCGGTGCTGGTGTCATCACCGAGCAGTTACAAGTTTTTGCAGAAGAGCAGGGTTTGTTTTACCCGGTTGATTTCGCTTCTGCAGGCTCCAGTCAGATTGGCGGTAATATTGGTACGAATGCCGGCGGCATTAAAGTCATTCGTTATGGCATGACCCGCGACTGGGTTGCAGGCTTAACGGTTGTGACCGGTAAGGGCGACATTTTAGAACTGAATAAAGACCTAGTTAAAAACAATACCGGTTACGATATGCGCCAGCTGTTTATTGGCGGCGAAGGTACTTTAGGGTTCGTGACTGAAGCGACCATGCGTTTAACCCGCCCAGCGAAAAATTTAACCGTATTAGTTTTGGGTGTGCCTGAGTTTGAGGCCATCATGAGCGTATTAAATACCTTTCAAACCAATATCGATTTAACCGCGTTCGAGTTTTTCTCGGATAAAGCCATGCGTAAAGTTGTTGCTCGTGGTGATGTACCTGCACCGTTTGAAACCGAAGCAGAATATTACGCGCTATTAGAATTTGAAGCGGAAACCGAAGGCCATATCGAGCAAGCGATGGAGCTGTTCGAGAAATGCATGGAAGAAGGTTGGGTATTAGACGGCGTAATGAGTCAGTCGGAAACTCAAGCCCAAAACCTATGGCGTTTGCGTGAAGATATTTCTGAGACCATTGCAGAATGGACGCCGTATAAAAACGATATCTCTGTCGTGGTTTCTAAAGTACCGCCTTTCTTAAATGAAATTGAAGAAATCGTGACTCGTGAATATCCAGATTTTGAAATCATTTGGTTTGGTCACATTGGTGATGGCAACTTGCACTTAAATATTTTGAAGCCAGACAACTTGGCTAAAGAAGTTTTCTTTGAGCAGTGCGCGAAAGTCTCGACTTGGGTATTTGAGATTGTTGAAAAATACCAAGGTTCTGTTTCTGCCGAGCACGGTGTGGGCATGACTAAAAAGCCGTATTTGGAATACACTCGCAGCGCGGCTGAAATTGGCTATATGCGCGCTGTAAAAGCAGCATTTGATCCAAATAATATTATGAATCCGGGTAAGTTAATCGATATGGAATAATTCGATTAAAGCGGAGCAAGATTGACTTGCTCCGTTGATGTCACTGTTATTTTACGTTTGATTTAACTCTTCACTATAAACAACAACTCGGTTACGGCCATTCTCTTTTGCTTGATACATGGCTAAATCTGCGGCCTTGGTAAAACCATCAAGATTTCTCAACGATTTATCCCACATAGCAACACCCACAGATAACGTAGTTGGCGTACTTAAAAACTCACTTACTTCTGTTTGATAGCGTAAGCGAATTTTTTCTGCACGTTCAATGGCTGTTTCAAGATTTACTTCAGGCATTAAAATAACAAACTCTTCGCCACCAAAACGACAAACCAAATCTGAGCGTCGGCATTCATCCAGCATTATTTTTGCTAGCCTAATTAATACCTGATCACCCACGTCATGACCAAAATTATCATTCACTTTTTTAAAGTAGTCAGCGTCGAGTAGCAGCAATGCCAGCGGATGATTGTTTCTTTGGCTTTTTAAAATTTCTTTTTCAGAGATATCATTAAAATAACGGCGATTAAATAATTGTGTGAGCGGGTCTTGAGTTGCTTGCTCCCAAAGAGTGGCTTGTAACTTGGTGATTTCTATTATTTTCTTTTTTAATTCTCGATTAGCTTTTTCAAACTGCTTCTCAAAATTAACTTGTTTAGTGATGTCGGTAGACATACCGATTAAGCTAGTAATGTTGCCTTCATCATCATAAAGAGGGGCTTTAACTGTCCAGTAAAATGAACTGTTATCACCATTAACAAATTCTTCAATGCCTTCGACTTTTTGTTTTTTATCAAGTAGCTCTAAATCTAAACGTTGAAATTCATGGCCATTTTTTTTACCTAACAGATCAATGGGTGTATTACCTTTCAGCTGTTCGATAGAGCATTCAAATAGCTCCAGAGCCATTTTGTTAGCGTAAATAAATTTATGCTGAAGGTCACGAATGTAAATATAAACAGGAACATGATCTAAAATAGTGTTGAGCTTTTGCTCGGTGGCTTTATAAGCGCTAATGTCGGTAGAGATGCCAAATAAACCAATAATATGATCGTGTTTACTGTAGAGCGGTTTTTTAACCGATAAAAAAGTTTTGGCTTCGTTTAAGTGATTAACAAAAAATGTTTCTTCTCTAGAAATCTTCTTTTTTTCACCAGAAATTATACTGTCAATCTCTTGGTGAATAGTGTTCAAATCTTCTGCGTCAAAATGATCAGCGTCTGTGGTGCCTAATAACTGTTTATGATCTTTGCCAAACAGCTGGCCTACTTTTTTATTGGCGTAAATATAACGATAATTAGCGTCTTTACAATAAACTTGAGCCCCTAAGCTATCTAAGATATTCACCAAGTTTTTGCTCGGCATACTGTAGATCAATTTTTCTTGTAGATGAATTACTAGGTATTGTTCTTTAACTTCTGCCATAACAATAATGATTTTGTCATCTTTAAAGACTTCGTAATTAAAATAGGTTAAGCCTTTGCTAATCAGCTGCTGGGCTTGATTTGCGATATTTTGGTAGAGGCTGTTGCCATTGATTTTGGGTATATCTGTAGAGTTTTGGTCCAGTTCAAATAGATCGACACAATGATAACTGTTGGTAATTAGCTGCCTGCTCTTAATGTCGATTAACAGCGAGGGTTGAGCACTTTGTTTAACAAAGAGTGTCAGGAATTCCATTTGCTGATTTGGCATAAATAGATAATTACAGAGTCAGTTAAAATTGAAATAATTATAGACTAGCCTTTATAGCTTTGCATGTTCCATGTCACTTCTTGTTAAAGTTATCAAATTATTGTTGTTTTATTGGCTGTTGTATTAGTTGTTGTATTAGTCGCTACATAAGTTGTCATATAATGATCACCTAATCATTTTTAGGAAGACATCACTGTGCAGATTACGCTAGACCATCAAGTTTTCACCCATTCTGTTGGCAAGGTCGTTTGTGTTGGGCGTAATTATGCGGCTCATGCCAAAGAGTTGAATAATCCAATTCCCAGCAGCCCCATTTTATTCATAAAACCAGCGTCTAGTGTTGTTCCATTTGCCTCTTCTTTTGCTATTCCTAACGGTCGAGGCAGTGTTCATCATGAACTTGAAATCGCCATATTAGTGGGTAAACCTCTGGTTAATGCCAGCGTGCAACAAGTTGCTGTGAGTATCGCCGGTATTGGTTTGGGTCTTGATTTAACCCTGCGTGATGTACAAGATACTCTAAAAGAAAAAGGGCATCCATGGGAGCGGGCCAAAAGCTTTGATGGCGCCTGCCCACTAACCGATTTTGTTTCAATAGACCCGCAAAAACTCACAAATCAGCAATCGTTTACTTTGCGTTTAGAGAAAAATGGCGAAGTTCAGCAGCAGGGCAGCAGTGAAGATATGCTGTTCCCGATCTTGCCTTTGATTGCGCATATGAGTGAGAATTTTAGTCTGTATCCTGGGGATATTATTCTTACTGGCACGCCAGCAGGGGTCGGCCCATTGGTTGCTGGCGACCACTTAAAATGTGAGCTGTCATCTGCTCAGCAAGTACTATTGGCTGCAGAAGCTAGAGTGAAAATTTAGGCTTTTTTATGTCATCGCCATGATGTGTTTTACTTGGCGATCGATCAGTTTTTCAGCGTTATCAGGCAATGCCTTGAGCCAGCGAGTGGTATGGTCTTCAGCGTTTAAATCGATGATGCTGGGGCCATCTAGCCAAGACGAAGTATAAGCATCGGTCAATTGTTCAATTAAATCTTGGCTAACCAATAACTGCATGCTTTTGCTTTGCTGAGCCAGTTGCGCGGTCCAGTGAACCGTATCTCCCATCAAGTTGAATTCCAATTCTTGCTGCATTGCTATGGGCGCAATGAGGACCGGCCCCCAATGTGCTGATAATTTAAAATCGAGCTGTTGCAGATCTGTATCACTGTTTTGCAATTGCTTTACGAGTCCTAAAAAAAGTTGCGCAGCGTATAAGCAATGGCTAGCATTTTTAGCATCTTGGTTGGGATTACCAAAAATAATCAAAATACCATCGCCCATATAGCGGTCTTTATAACGATCTAAAGTGCCGTTATACAGTTTAGCTGCCTGTGATAACAGCTGATGGTAGTGATTTAAAGTTTGGCTTAATGTTTCTGCGGTTAAACTTTTTTGTAACTTAGCAAAACCTTCGATTTGAATAAACAGCAGCGCGCTATGGTGATAAATAAGATGTGTATGAGCTGCCGCTGGCGGGCTGGCGATAAAGCTGTCGAAGGATTTTTTTATTGCAATTCGCTGTTGTTTTTGCTCAATCAGGGCATTAATGGCTGAGGTTAGGGCAAAATCATTCATCGAGTAAGCAGGCTGAGTAATGGCAGTTGGTTGGCTTGTTGTTTGTAGTAATTCAATGGCTAATAGCTGCTGCTTATTTGATAGTGCAATTCGTTCGCCCCACAAATACGCTAAACCAGCGACAATTAAACTTAACATTAAGCTCGAAAAAATCATGAGTGCGGCATTGTGCTGACTGATCTCGTAGGCTTTGCCCATATTAATCGCAACGCGCAAATGGCCAATTAATTGATTTTCGTCGGTGACTTTTTGGTCAAGCCAAAAAACATGATAATTGTTCAGCTCTAACAGACCTTGTTCAGCAATGGGTCGTTGCATAGCATCGTAAAGCGTGGCCGATAAAATTAGCTCTTGGTCAACCCAGTCTTGCAAAATAATATTAGCGCTGACGCGATCGTTATTACTTAAATTTGTTCTGAGCAAAATACTCGCATCGCGCACCAGATTTATCGCCAGTTGCTGCTGCTGAACAACTAACTGTTGGCGCAGTTGGCTGGTCACTAAATAGCTAAAGGTTAAGCCGGTTAATAAAATAGCTAAGGCTATTACTGCGGCCCATTGTTGGCTGGAGGTAAAACGTTGACAGAACTTTATGACGGTAAGACCCATTGATTTCTCGACTCGATAACAAACATTTCTACGTAGATGATGGTATCATACGTGCCGTCTGGCAACTGCTAGATTAACCAATTTCAATTCTATAGTGGGATTATAGTGATGAGCGATACTAAAAAAGCATTACAAGAAAAAACTGAAAAGCTGGCCAAGGGCTTATACCTTATGAGCCGCGACTGTAAGCGTGCTTTATCTGTGCACGAAACAGTTGATTTAATTGAAGAGCTTCGTGTTTTGACTGCTGACCTACAAGCGGAAGTTGAAAAACTTTAAGCCGTAGTCGTCATCTTCTTATTTTAGAGCAAGTTTGTTTAAGGGCAGGTTCGTGACTGAGTTAGTATTGATTCGAGTGAATGGGGCGGATAAACCGGGTTTAACCGCAAGTATTACCGCTATCTTGGCACAATATAAGGTAACTATTTTGGATATTGGCCAAGCCGAGATTCACGATAGTTTGTCGTTGGGCATTCTTGCCGCGATTCCTTCTACAGCCGAATCTGCGCCCGTTTTAAAAGACGTTCTTTTTAAAGCTCACGAAATTGGCCTAACGGTAAGTTTTACGCCTGTTGACAGCGACAGCTATGAGCAATGGGTTGCTGGCCAAGGCAAAGATCGTCATATCATAACCTTACTCGCCCGCACGATCAGTGCAGAACACATTGCCTGCATTACCGCCATAGTCGCCGAATACGGCCTTAATATTGATAACATCACTCGCTTAACCGGTCGCGTTTCTTTAACCAAAGACGTCGACAATACGGTACCTAACCGAGCGTGTATCGAGTTCTCGGTGCGTGGTTTGGCCGATCAAGCGGTATTAAGAGAAAAATTTTTAGCAGTATCGAAAGATTTAAATGTCGATATTGCGGTTCAAGAAGACAACGTATATCGCCGCAACCGCCGCTTGGTTGCCTTTGATATGGATTCAACTTTAATCGAAGCGGAAGTGATTGATGAATTAGCGGCGGCTGCGGGTGTTGGCGAGCAGGTTGCTGAAATTACCGAGCGTGCGATGCGCGGTGAAATCGATTTTACCGAAAGCTTCCACGAGCGTGTTGCTTTGCTGAAAGGTTTAAGTGGTGATGTGTTGCAAGAAATTGCCGAACGTTTGCCGGTTACCGAAGGTGCCGAGCGTCTTATTCGCAACTTGAACTCACTGGGTTATACCACGGTAATTTTATCCGGTGGCTTCAATTATTTTGGTAATTACCTGAAAGAAAAACTCGGCATCGATTACGTTTTTGCCAACGAATTGGATATGGAAAACGGCATTGTCACTGGCAAAGTGACGGGCACCGTGGTGGATGGTAATCGTAAAGCCCAGCTATTGCGTGAAATTGCCGAAAAAGAAGGCATTCGTTTAGAGCAAACCATTGCGGTGGGTGATGGCGCGAATGATTTACCTATGTTGAGCATTGCCGGGTTAGGCATTGCTTTCCGCGCAAAACCGTTAGTTGAAGAGTCTGCTAAGCAATCGATCTCGACCCTAGGTTTAGACGGTGTGCTGTATCTACTAGGCTATCGTGATCGCGACATCGTCTGATTTCTGTTTCGTTCTGTCTGATTGAGAGCAGCATTAAAAATGCTGCTCAAGCGCCCATTCAATGTGTTCTTTCACTAACTCGCTAGCATCAGGTAAGCGCTGTTTAAGTGCTTCAGTGATTTCGATACTTGAAGGCGCATTCCCCAAAGCCACGGCAATATTACGCAGCCAGTTTTCATACCCGGTGCGGCGAATTGGGTTGCCTTCGGTATGTTTCAAAAATGTCTTTTCATTCCAAGCAAATAGCTCTAGCAGAGTCGCATTGTCTAAAGGATGTCGTGGCGTAAAGTCGGGCTCTGCGGTGGTTTTGCTAAAGCGATTCCACGGGCAACACAATTGACAATCGTCACAACCAAAAATTCGATTACCCATGCCTTTGCGTAAATCTGTTGGAATCGGCCCTTTTAATTCAATGGTCAAATACGAAATACAACGGCGAGCGTCCAAAACTTGGTTGCCAACAAACGCCTGGGTCGGACAAATATCAATGCAGGCCGTGCAGCTGCCACAATGATTTTTATTGTCGGGCTGATCAATCGGCAGTGGTAGATCGGTTAGCAACTCTCCTAAGAAAAAATACGATCCGGCTTTTTTATTGATCAGCATGGTATTTTTACCCAACCAGCCTAATCCTGCGTTGCTGGCCAATGCGCGTTCTAAAACCGGAGCACTATCGACAAACGCGCGGTAGCCGTGACCAACTTCTTGCTCAATCATCTTGCCTAATTGCGTTAAGCGCTTACGAATCACCTTGTGGTAATCGCGCCCTAACGCGTAACGAGAAATATAGGCGAGGGACTTATCTTGCAGTTGTTCTTTAATGCGCGCATTAGGGGGTAAATAATCCATGCGAGCGCTGATCACTCGAATGGTGCCGGGCAAAAGATCCGCCGGGCGGCTGCGCATGTTGTCGTGGGCGGCCATGTATTCCATGCTGCCGTGATAGCCTTTGGCTAGCCATTCTTTTAAGCGCGTTTCGTGCTCGCCCAATTCAACGTGGGTAATACCGATTTGTTGAAAACCGAGCTCTCGCCCCCAAACTTTGATCTTGTCGGCAAGCTGTTGGAGTTCGTTTTCTGATAGCGCTGTATGTGTCATGAGAATATCGTAGTTACCGCAATGATTTATACCTTCGCCATCTTAACGCCAAGGACGTATAATTCTGCCAAAGAAACGCTTAGGCATACAGCATAGAATGACGTTATCTCATACAAATACTACGATACAGTGCATGAATAATTCGAACGTAGCCGATATTAGTTGGCAAATACTGCAACAAAGTAACCAGTTACTGCCTGCGCGTGCTTTAAATAGTCACAAAGGCAATCACGGTCATGTGCAGGTGGTTGGTGGTGATCACGGTTATGCCGGTGCTGCACTTATGGCTTCGCAAGCGGCTCTTGTGAGTGGGGCGGGTTTGGTGAGTTGTGCTACTAGGCCAGAATATTTAGCGGCTTATATCAGTCGCACACCAGAGATTATGGTAGCGGGTATTAATTCTGGCTTAGAGCTGTTGCCTTTTATTGTGGGTGAAGACAATCCTCATAAAGTCTTGGTCGTTGGCCCAGGTTTGGGCAAGCAAGCATTTGGCCAGCTGTTAGTGCAGACTGTGTTGCAGCAGTTGCAAGCATCGGCGCATGTTCGCGGCATGATATTAGACGCCGATGGTTTGAACTTATTAGCCGCTAAGCCGCTCATAACCGGGCAGGCTATTGATTTCTCATCGCATCAGGTAATCCTGACTCCGCACCCGGCAGAAGCAGCACGTTTATTGGCAATAACAACCGCCGAAGTGCAAGCAGATCGCTTAGCAGCGGCAGTAGCATTAGTCAAAAAATATGGCTGCAGCGTTATTTTAAAGGGACAGTACAGCGTGATTGCTGGCAAAAATAGCCAAGGTGAAATTGAACTGTATCGCTGTCTTGATGGTAATCCAGCAATGGCGGTTGGTGGTATGGGAGATATTTTGTCCGGGGTTGCTGGTGCCGTATTGGCGCAGTTTATGGCACGAGGATTATCGTCGCTGGCGGCAGCAAAATTGGCTTGTTGTGTACACAGTAAAGCTGCCGATGATGCCAGTATAGCCGGAGAAATAGGATTATTGGCGACAGATTTGTTACCCTTCATTCGCCAAGCTATTCAGACAAAACCTGTGCAAATACAACATCATAAAAAAGGCAGCGATCGCTAAAAGGTAAAACAGCATGATTGATTTAATCGGTGAAGAAGAAACATTGGCATTTGCGGGGCGTTGCGCCACGGTGCTTGCAAGCGCGGCGATAGATGGTGGCTTGATCTTTTTGCAAGGTGATTTAGGTGCAGGGAAAACCACTTTTAGTCGAGGCTTAATGCGTGGCTTTGGTCATGTTGGGCCGGTGAAAAGTCCGACTTATACCCTAGTAGAAACATACGATGTTTACACCAAAGAGCAACAAGCACTTACCGTGTGTCATTTTGATCTTTACCGTTTGGCCGATCCAGAAGAATTAGAATTTATGGGCATTCGTGATTACTTAGAAGGTGCGCATTTGTGTTTGATGGAATGGGCTGATAAGGGCATTGGCTTTTTACCCACGCCTGATTTGGTGTTGAATCTTGCCGATATCGACCAAGGCCGCCGACTTACTTGGCAAGCACATACCGATAAAGGCCGCGCTTGGGGCAAGCAACTAGATTCAACAGCTTCAATATCAGCAGCTCCAATAATAGACGCATAATGAAAAACAGACTGATTAAAATAATAACTAAAATATGCCTAACCGCTACTCTGTTCATTTCGGCACACAATATTTCAGCCGATGTGGACGGTGTGCGCGTTTGGCAATCGCCTGCTTATACGCGCTTGGTGTTTGATTTATCCAAGCCTCATGCGCACAAGATTTTTACGTTAGATAGCCCTTATCGAGTGGTGATTGATTTAGCCGGCAATGCTCGCTTCAAACCCAAAGTGAGCGACGTTTCACTGAACAGCACCTTGGTTACCGGTTTACGCACTGGGCGACAAAAGAACAAAGACTTGCGCATGGTGTTTCAGTTACGAGATGACGTCAATCCAAAAAGTTCCATTCTTCCTCCCAATAATACTTACCCTAATCATCGCTTAGTGGTTGATCTCGTCGAAAAAAATACTGCCCAAGCAGAGCCGATAAAAACCATTAATACTGTTGCCGATAAAGTCACGCACAATAAACGCGATATTATTGTAGCGATAGACGCCGGCCATGGCGGTGAAGACCCCGGTGCAGTGGGCTACAAGCGCACCAAAGAAAAAGATGTGGTGCTAAAAATTAGCAAAGAGCTGGCGCGACTGTTAGACGAAAAGCCTGGTTATACACCTTATCTAACGCGTACTGGCGATTATTATGTGCCGTTACGCACCCGTACAAGAAAAGCGCGAGAGGCAAATGCTGATTTGTTTGTTTCGATACACGCCGATGCGTTTAAAAACTCACAAGCTCATGGCAGCTCGGTGTTTGTTTTATCCGAGCGTGGAGCATCAAGTGAGGAATCTCGCTGGTTAGCCGACAAAGAAAATGAAGCGGATTTAGTCGGCGGTGTTAGCCTAGCGGATAAAGATGATTATCTTGCCATGACTCTATTGGATTTATCTATGACCGCTACACGTGGTGCTAGTTTGACCGTGGGTAAGTCAATTTTAGATCGCATGGGCCTAATTTCTCGCCTGCATAAAAAGCAAGTCGAAGAAGCTGGATTTATGGTATTAAAAGCTCCAGATATACCGGCGCTATTAATTGAAACAGGGTTTATTTCCAACCCCGGTGAAGCGAAAAAGTTAGCCACCTCTTATTATCAAAAGAAAATGGCGCGAGAAATATTTAACGGTTTAACCGCTTATTTTGAAGAGCAGCCGCCAGAAGGGAGTTTTATTGCTTGGCAAAAAAACGGCAGTTCTAATGTATCTTCAGCCAAGATCGCGCAGCGCTATATTATTCAGCGCGGTGATACCTTGTCGCATATCGCACAACGCTTCAATGTACCTGTGAGTGAAATTCGTCGTTTAAACGGTATTAAAAATAATCGCATTCAAGTTGGGCAGACCCTTAAACTGCCAGCAAGTTAGGCTCAATTTAATATGAAAAGAATCCATTTGTTGTCCCCGCGCCTAGCCAACCAAATAGCCGCGGGAGAAGTCGTAGAGCGTCCTGCCAATATCATCAAAGAACTGGTGGAAAACTCATTGGATGCCGGTGCTCAGCGCATTGAAATTGATGTTGAACAAGGTGGCATTAAGTTACTACGCATACGAGATGATGGCCATGGCATACCGAAAGACGATTTGCCATTAGCGTTAAGTCGTCATGCCACTAGTAAGATCACCACCCTAGACGATTTAGAAGCAGTGCACAGTTTGGGTTTTCGTGGTGAAGCGTTGGCCTCTATTAGTTCGGTATCGCGGCTAACTCTAACGTCTGCAGCCGTATCAGATGATCAAACTACAGACCTTGAAAGCGGACAAGCTTGGCAGGTAGAAGTCGAAGGCCGAGAAATGGCAGCCACAGTAAAACCCGCTGCTCATCCAAAAGGCACAACCTTAGAAGTTAGGGATTTATTTTTTAATACGCCCGCAAGGCGTAAATTTTTACGCACCGAAAAAACCGAATTTAATCACGTAGACGAATATTTTAAACGCTTGGCGTTAAGCCGCTACGATGTGGCATTTAGTTTTCGCCACAATCAAAAAGTGATTCATTCGTTGCGCCCGGCGATACGCAATATCGATAAAGAAAAACGGGTGGCTGCGTTATTAGGCACTAAATTTATTGATGCAGCGTTGCATGTAGATGCCGAAGCCGCGGGTTTAGGTTTAACCGGCTGGGTTGGGTTGCCAACGTTTTCACGCAGCCAAGCAGACATGCAGTACTTTTTTGTTAATGGTCGCGTCGTGCGTGATCGTTTGGTGGCACACGCGATTAAACAAGCCTATCGCGATGTTTTATATCATGGTCGTCAGCCAGCATTTGTTTTGTATTTAACCGTTGATCCTGCGCTGGTGGATGTGAACGTACACCCAACTAAGCACGAAGTGCGTTTTCGTGATGGGCGCTTGGTGCATGATTATTTATTCAGAACCTTACACAAGGCATTAGCCGATGTGCGTCCTGATAATCAAGTAGCGCCAACCAGCCTGCAAGGGTCTGGTGTTTTAACTGAAGATACTTCTACGGGTGCGTATGGATTAACATCGCCGGCGTTAATGGCCAATAGTCAGCAACCAGTAACGGGTATTCAAGCGGGTGAGTTTGCTGGTCAAGAGCGCATGAGTTTATTGCCAGGGCGTGATCCGCTTACCGGACAGCTTCAAAACGGACAGCCGCAAAATAACAATCTCAATCCAAGTAATGTAAAAGAGCACCTAAATGCCTACCAGTCGTTTGCGCAGCCATTGAATGTAGAAGAACGCATCGACCCAGAAACCGGCGAGATTGTTACCGTAACGGTCGAAAACGACGTACCGCCATTAGGCTTTGCAGTAGCGCAATTACATGGCATTTATATTCTTTCACAAACTGCACATGGCCTCGTGGTAGTGGATATGCACGCTGCCCATGAGCGCATTACTTACGAGCGTTTAAAAGTAGCCGTGGATAATCAAAACGTTCAAAGCCAGCCGTTATTAGTGCCAATCACCTTAAGTGTTTCTGAACGAGAAGCCGACGCTGCAGAACAGTTTGCTGATGAGTTCGCTCGCTTTGGCGTGGTTTTGCAAAGAGCAGCCCCCGAGTCAATTATGATTCGTCAGATTCCGGTGATTTTGCAACAAGCCGAAGTCGAACGGTTAGTCACCGATATGCTGGCTGATTTAATGCAGCACGGCAGCTCAGATCGTATTCAAGCGCATCGCAATGAAATTCTCGGCACCATGGCGTGTCATGGCAGTGTGCGCGCAAACCGTAAATTAACCCTTCCAGAAATGAACGGTTTATTGCGGGATATGGAAGATACGGAGCGCAGTGGCCAATGCAATCATGGCCGCCCGACATGGACTCAGATGAGCATGTCGGATTTAGATAAATTATTTTTACGAGGTCGTTAAGTGGCTGCTCCAGAAGTTAGTAAAACAGTAATATCATTACCGCAAGCCATTTTTTTAATGGGACCAACGGCGTCAGGAAAAACAGCTCTGGCGATTGAATTAGTTGAAAATTACAACTGCGAAATTATTAGCGTCGACTCCGCTTTAGTATACAAAGGCATGGATATTGGCACAGCTAAGCCCGATGCTGAATTACAAGCGCGTGCACCTCACCGCTTGATCGATTTGATCGATCCGGCAGAGGCTTATTCTGCAGCAACATTTCGCCAAGATGCGCTGCGTGAAATGGCCGACATCACCGCCAAAGGCAAGGTGCCGTTGTTGGTGGGCGGTACCATGATGTATTTTAAATTTTTACGTGATGGCGCCGCTAAGTTACCCACCGCCGATGAAGAAGTTCGCCAGCGTTTATTGGCTGAAGGCGAAGAATTTGGCTGGCCGCACATGCACGCCAAATTAGCAAAAATTGATCCGGTGTCTGCTGAACGCTTAAAGCCAAGAGATTCACAGCGAATTCAGCGCGCATTAGAAGTATTTGAAGTCAGCGGTAAAACATTAACCCAGTTTTGGGACGAGCAAGATGAACAGCCACTGCCTTACAATGTCATCAGTTTTGCGGTGATGCCAAAAGAGCGTAAAACTTTGCACAAACGCATTGCTCAGCGTTATGACATTATGATGAAACAAGGCTTTGTCGAAGAAGTTAAAACACTGTTTCTTCGAGACGATCTGCACGAAGAGTTACCCTCTGTTCGTTGCGTCGGTTATCGCCAAGTTTGGCAATACCTGAAAGGCGAAATCGACTACGATGAGATGGTTGAACGTGGCATTATTGCTACTCGGCAATTAGCGAAAAGGCAAACTACTTGGCTGAGAAGTTGGCCTGATTTGCATTGGCTCGATACAGAAGATCCAAATCTTCTGCAAAGTGCCTTGAAAATACTGC
>OJEO01000115.1_pt1 | contig 40332 bp, 33 predicted proteins | sample 1593621 | NCBI WGS metagenome assembly OJEO01 (sample SAMN05416875, study PRJEB24817) | seawater metagenome | isolation source: Sea water | place: Canada:Atlantic | collected 2013-11
TTCCCGGATCCTGTATGACACGTTTTATTTTTGTCACGGGCGGTGTTGTTTCCTCTTTAGGAAAAGGCATTGCATCGGCTTCATTAGCCGCAATTCTCGAAGCACGTGGCCTTAAGGTTACCATGCTGAAGTTGGACCCTTATATTAACGTCGATCCGGGCACCATGAGCCCGTTTCAGCACGGTGAAGTGTTTGTCACCGAAGATGGTGCTGAAACAGACTTAGACTTGGGCCACTACGAGCGCTTCATTAATACCAAGATGTCTCGTCGCAACAACTTCACTACCGGTCGTATCTATACCGATGTTCTTGCTAAAGAGCGTCGCGGTGATTACTTAGGGGGTACGGTTCAGGTTATTCCTCATATTACTGACGAAATTAAGCGCCGCGTGATGGAAGGGGCTGAAGGTTCAGACGTTGCGTTGGTTGAAATTGGCGGCACGGTAGGTGATATCGAATCTCAACCCTTCCTTGAAGCCGTTCGTCAAATGAAAGTTGAGCTGGGTTCTAAGCGTGCGTTGTCTGTTCACCTTACCCTCGTTCCTTATATTGCGACTGCTGGCGAGACGAAAACCAAGCCAACACAGCACTCTGTTAAAGAAATGCGCACCATTGGCTTACAGCCAGATGTATTGATTTGCCGTAGCGACCATAAAATTGATGCGTCGTCTTTGCGTAAAATTTCTTTGTTCACCAACGTTGAAGAACGTGCGGTTATTCCTTTGGAAGACGCCGACACTATCTACAAGATTCCAGGCGTATTACACGAAGCCGGTCTTGATGATCTGATTGTTGAAAAGTTCGATTTAAGCTGCCATGAACCTGATTTGTCTGATTGGGATCGCGTAATTGATGCCAAGCTAAATCCAGAGCAGCAAGTTAATATCGCCATGGTCGGTAAGTACATGGAATTGCTGGACGCTTATAAGTCATTGATCGAAGCGATTGATCATGCCGGTATTCACCATAAAGCCAAAGTGAATATTCAGTTTATTGATGCCGAAGTGATTGAGCGTCAGGGTACGGATATTTTGAAAGGCAAAGACGCAATTCTAGTACCGGGTGGCTTCGGACATCGTGGTGTTGAAGGTAAAATTCGTACGGTTCAGTTTGCCCGTGAAAACAAGGTGCCTTTCTTAGGTATTTGTTTAGGCATGCAGTCTGCCGTGATTGAATTTGCACGTAACGTTGTGGGTTGGGAAGATGCCCATTCTACCGAATTTGATGCAGATACGACTCACCCAGTGGTTGGTTTAATCACAGAGTGGACAGACGCAACCGGTAATACTGAAGTACGTGATACCAGCTCTGATTTGGGTGGCACCATGCGTTTAGGCGCACAAGAATGTCGCTTAGTTGAAGGTTCCAATACAGCATTGGCTTATGGCCAAGAAGTGATAAACGAACGTCACCGTCACCGTTATGAAGTCAACGCTACTATCATTGCAGAGCTTGAAAAAGCGGGTTTACGCATTGCTGGTCGTTCTATTGATGGCGACTTAGTAGAAGTTGTAGAAGTAGTTGATCACCCGTGGTTTGTGGGTTGTCAGTTCCACCCAGAATTCACGTCTACTCCACGTCATGGACATGGATTATTCAGCGCTTTTATTAATGCAGCGATTGAGCATAAAGCATAAACCGCAAGTATAAACAGCAGGTCGCGTTGATCGTTATTCGTATCCGCGGCGCAGCAAGATTAAAATACGGAATTAAAAATACGGAGAACAACGTTCCATGGCTAACATTATTGATATCAAAGCACGTGAAGTTTTAGATTCACGTGGCAACCCAACCATCGAAGCAGACGTAACGTTGGAAGGCGGCTTTTTTGGTACGGCATGCGCTCCTTCTGGTGCATCAACCGGTTCTCGTGAAGCATTAGAATTGCGTGATGGCGATAAAAATCGTTATTTAGGCAAAGGCGTATTGAAAGCCGTTGCTAACGTCAATGGCGTGATCAAAGATGCACTTGTGGGTATGAATGCTTTAGACCAGCGTGCACTTGATAACAAAATGCTTGAGCTAGATGGCACTGAAAACAAAGCGACATTAGGTGCTAATGCTATTTTGGCCGTATCTTTGGCTGCTGCTAAAGCCGCTGCTGTGGCAAAAGGCGTTGAGTTATACGAGCACATTGCTGACCTAAACGGTACTTCGGGTCAGTACTCTATGCCATTACCTATGATGAATATCATCAATGGTGGCGAGCACGCTGATAACAACGTTGATATTCAAGAATTCATGGTGCAGCCAGTTTCTGCTCCTACGTTTGCTGAAGCACTTCGCGCGGGCGCAGAAATTTTCCACAGCTTGAAGAAAGTATTAAGCGAACAGGGTTTGAATACAGCTGTTGGTGACGAAGGGGGTTTCGCACCAGACCTTGCCTCTAACGCGGATGCACTTGCTGCCATTAAAGTTGCCGTTGCCAACGCCGGTTATGAGTTGGGCAAAGACATCACACTAGCACTTGATTGCGCAGCGACAGAATTTTATGTTGATGGCAAATATGACATGAAAGGTGAAGGCAAGGTTTTCACGTCTAACCAGTTCTCTGATTATTTAGCTGAGTTATGTGAGCTATATCCAATCGCTTCTATCGAAGATGGTTTGGACGAGTCTGATTGGGATGGTTGGAAGTACCAGACTGATATCCTAGGCAAAAAAGTACAGTTGGTCGGTGACGATTTGTTCGTAACCAATACCAAGATCTTGAAAGAAGGCATCGAAAAAGGTGTTGCTAACTCTATCTTGATTAAATTCAATCAAATCGGTTCTTTAACTGAAACGTTAGAAGCGATTCAGATGGCGAAAGAAGCAGGTTATACCGTTGTTATCTCTCACCGCTCGGGTGAAACTGAAGATACTACGATTGCTGACTTAGCCGTTGGTACCTGTGCTGGCCAGATTAAGACCGGTTCTTTGTGCCGCTCTGACCGTGTATCTAAGTACAACCGTCTATTGCGCATCGAAGAGCAATTGGCAGGTAAAGCACCTTACAAGGGTTTGAAAGAAATCAAAGGTCAGTAAGTGTTAGTTAATGATTAGCACAGACTTTATTTGATTTTTGTTATAAAAAGAGGAGGACGAGTTTTTATTTGGATAAAAACTCGCTTCCTTTTTTTTTGCATATTTATAGACAGTTTTTTAGATAGATTTTAATGACTTTAAAAAGGATCGATATGGCAATGAAATGGATTTTACCCTTCTCTATCCCTATTTTATTAGTGCTCATTTTACTGTATCGACTATTGTTTGATGATACTGGCTTGGTAGCTAGTTGGCAGTTAGAAACTCAAATGAGTGAGATAAAACAAGATATTACGGCGCAACAAGCCCGCAACGATTGGTTAAGGGCAGAAGTTGAAAACCTGCGACAAAGTGATGATCTTATCGAAGAAAAAGCACGAGAAGATTTGGGCTTTATTCGTGACGATGAAAGTTTTTATTTAATTCTTGATAAGCCTAAGTGATATTTGTGACTGTTGACAAAAATACCCCAAAGACTTGGTTAGTTCTACCCGCTGCGGGTGTCGGTTCGCGAATGCAAGCTGATCGGCCAAAGCAATATTTAGGCATGACGGTTAAAGGCATTACCAAAACGGTGATCGAATTTACGTTAGATCATTTATTGGCATACGGTTCTTCTTCGGGCTTTCATAAAATTGCTGTTGTTGTTACCCAGGGCGATCCTTATTGGCAAGAAATCAGCCTTGCCCGTGGTTACGATAAAGACAGTCGCATTCTGTTGGTTGATGGCGGTACTGAGCGTTGTTATTCAGTATTAAATGCATTATTAGCGATCAAACAACTCGATGATTCAGCCAATAGCTGGGTAGCGGTTCATGATGTTGCTCGCCCATGCTTGGCTTATGGCGATTTGGATAATTTATTTTTAGTGCTGAACAATTATCCAGACGGTGGCATTTTGGCAACCCCCGTGCGCGATACGATGAAGCGTGGGCAGATAGGTGATGACTCTACGTCGAGTCATATTGACCACTTTTATATAGATCATACGGTAGATCGTGATCAGTTATGGCATGCTTTAACACCACAAATGTTTCCTTTGAACTCGTTATTGAATAATTTACAGCTAGCCTTAAATGAAGGTTTTGAAGTAACGGATGAAGCATCGGCCATGGAATTTGCTGGAGCGAAACCCAAGTTAGTAAGCGGACGCAGTGACAACTTAAAAATTACGCGCCCGGAAGATTTAAAATTAGCTGAGTTTTATTTGAATAGTTTTTGAAGGCAAAAGCATTGACGGTTTTGGTTACTAAATCGCACTGCGCTTGCTATCGCGATTAGGTATGTCCTCTTACGACTCGCCGTGAATCCATCCTTGGAGGCTCGGAGAACACATCCATGTGTTCTAACGGTCTTAAACGACATTCCTAATCTCGATACGTGAAGTGCTTAGGATTTACTGAAATTCACAATAGCTTCAAAGAGTAGCGCTCAATAATTATCGAGGCGTTAATTTATACTAATACCTGAAAATGTGGGTAATCGTTTAGGGTGAAATATGAGTGTGTTGGACTCAAGGCCGTCCTCGGGAGTGATCCCGAGGCCGAGTCTACAGGGATGTATTTACGACATGCCGTAGAGTTCGATACCTCATATTGAGCAAGGTAGATATCGAATAAAAAAGTAGATATCGAATAAAAAATCGAGAGTAAAAGTATGCGTATTGGTCATGGTTTTGATGTACATAAATTTGGTGAAGGCGATTTTATAACACTGGGCGGTGTTAAAATTCCATACAGCCAAGGGCTGATCGCCCACTCTGATGGCGATGTGGCGTTGCACGCATTATCCGACGCGCTATTGGGCGCTTGCGCGCTCGGCGATATTGGCAAGCACTTCCCTGATACCGACGACGAATATGCCGGGGCAGACAGCCGCATTTTATTACGCCACATAATGGGGCTAGTAACCGAGCAAGGTTATAAAGTGGGTAATGTTGATGTCACCATTATTGCCCAAGCGCCAAAAATGGCACCGTACATAGATATTATGCGTGAAAGAATTGCAGCAGATCTTAACTGCGAGTTAAATCAAGTAAATGTAAAAGCGACGACCACAGAAAAACTGGGCTTCGAAGGCCGCAAAGAAGGCATCTCCGTACACGCCGTTGCTTTATTAATAGACAGAACATAGAGAAAAAATAATGTGGAATTTTGATTGGCCAAAAGCCTATCCTGAAACAAATGCAAAAGGCATTTTAAAACTAAAGCCAGAAGACTTTCAGGTAGATGAAATTCCACTGATGATTCCCGCCGGTGAAGGTGAGCATATTTACCTTCATATTAAAAAGCGCGAAGTAAATACCCATTGGGTAGCGCGCTTATTATCTGAAAAATTTGGCGTTAAAGAAAACGACGTAAGCTACGCTGGGCAAAAAGATCGCTACGCTGTAACCACACAATGGTTCAGCATTTATGCGCCTAAAATCAATATTACACTCGAAGCGCGTCCTTTCCCTGATGAAGACATCGAAATATTAAGCCAAACTCGTCACAGCAAAAAGTTACGCCGTGGTGACTTGGTGGGTAATCGTTTTAATATCGTATTGCGCGACATTAAGCGGGCAGAAACCCATTTGGAAGAAGCTGAGCCTGAAAACATTGAAGCATTAAAAACAGCCATAGAAACCAATCTAGCAGCGATTAAAGAAAACGGTGTACCTAATTATTTTGGCCTGCAACGCTTTGGCCGAAGTGGTGGCAACATGGATCAAGGGCTGGCCATGCTAACCGGGCAGCGCCGTGAAAAGAATCGCCAAAAGAAAGGCATATATTTATCCGCTGCTCGCTCTTATATTTTTAACCAAGTTGTTGCTGCTCGAATTGCACAAGGTTTGTGGGGCAAATCATTAGCCGGTGATGTCGATGTTGCTGGTAATGAAATAACCACGGCAGAAAACGCAACCGCTCCAATGTGGGGTCGTGGCCGACTAACATCACTTCTAGACACACTTGAACTAGAAAAAGCAATTTCAGGGCCCCATCACGAACTGTGCGATGGTATGGAGCATGCTGGCTTAAACCAAGAGCGTCGCGATATTGTTTCCAATACCGAAAACATGCAATGGCAGTGGCTAGACAATAACGATTTAAATATCCGTTTTGCACTTGCCTCTGGTCATTATGCAACGTCTGTATTACAAGAGTTTATAAACGTTGAAGAGCCCGATCGTTTTGAAGGCAAGTTTGACGATAAGCCGTTTGTTTACGATGCCAGTGTCAGCTTAAAGAATGCAACAGCAGATACTGACAGCAAGAAAAATTTACAAGGAAACAACTAATGGCTTTTTTATTATCGAACGACGATGGCGCTCATGCTCCTGGCTTGGCGCATTTAGCCAAAGCATTAACAGAAGCCGGTTATCAGCATCACGTGATTGCACCCGACAGAGACCGAAGTGGCGTATCGAATTCATTAACACTAGACCGCCCACTGCATCCCTTATATTTAGATAATGGTTTTATTGCGATTAACGGTACACCCACTGATTGCGTGCATCTTGGGCTTAATGCCTTGTATCGTGGTGATGATTATCACATAGACCGAGTCATTGCAGGTATTAACTCAGGAGCAAATCTGGGCGACGATGTTATTTATTCTGGTACGGTTGCAGCGGCAATGGAAGGTCGTTTTTTAGACAGAGCGCCTATCGCGGTTTCGCTCGTTGGCAAAATACACTTTGTTACGGCAGCAAAAGTACTGGTTAATTTGCTTCCACAAATAGAAGCAATTCAATTTCCTAAGCGCACTATTATCAACATTAACGTGCCGGATGTGCCTTACGAACAGCTAACCGGTTTTGAAATAACGCGTTTAGGTCATAGAGCGCGTTCAGACAACCCAATATTAACCACCAATCCAAGAGGCAAAGAATGCTATTGGATTTCAGCCGCTGGAGAAGGGGCTGATGCCGGTGAAGGCACAGATTTTCATGCAATAACACAAGGAAAAGTCAGTATTACGCCCATTCAAGCGGATATGACCTACGGAAATGCATTAGAATACTTATCTCAGCTAACAAGCATTTAATGCTTGAGTAAATTGACAAGGATTTGCGGGTGAATGATCAACAATTAAGCGGTATTGGGATGACCTCCCAACGAACGCGCAATCGCTTAGTAGAGCGTTTACGCGATCGCGGCATTGAGAATCAACAAGTGTTGGAAGTTATGGCATCAACGCCTCGCCATCTCTTTATTGATGAAGCCCTTGCACACAGAGCTTACGAAGATAGCTCGTTGCCCATTGGTAACGGTCAAACCATTAGTCAGCCCTATATTGTCGCCAAAATGACAGAGTTGTTGCTCGCTGCAGGGCCACTTAACAACGTATTAGAAATAGGTACGGGTTCTGGATATCAAACGGCAATTTTAGCACCATTGGTAAAAAAGCTGAGCAGTGTTGAAAGAATTGAGCCTTTATTTATTAGAGCGCGCGAACGCATTAAACAATTAAAATTGAATAATGTTAGTTTTAAATTGTCTGATGGTCATTGGGGCTGGCCTCAACGAGGGCCCTTCGACGGTATTATTGCTGCCGCTGCGCCAGAAGAAATACCACAAAGTTTGTTAGATCAAATGAGCGATGGTGGCCGAATGATTCTTCCTGTAGGAGGAGAGCACCAGTCCCTTATATTGGTCACACGCCAAGGAAATTATTGGCAAAAGAAGACATTAGAAGATGTTAAATTTGTGCCATTTTTAACTGGCATTAAAAACTCATAACGTACTTTTTAAAATAAAAGGCCGTTACAATAATAAGCCATTAAAATAATAGGCTAATACAATCTTGAAATCAGTATCGTTACTAACCTAATAAAGGCCTGCATTAGCAGGTTTTTTTTTAACAAATTCTATTAAAGCAAACACTTTAACTAACAAAGTCACTCTAACAAAGTCACTCTAACAAGATGCCCAAACCCTTGTTATGAACTAAAAGGAAATCATGTGAAATATCTCGGTGTATATTTAAAAGGCATGGCCATGGGTTGTGCAGATGTTATTCCAGGCGTATCTGGCGGTACCATTGCTTTTATTACCGGCATTTATACAGAACTGCTCGAATCGATTAAATCGGTTAATCTCAACGCCGTTAAAACACTGTTCAAACAGGGTCCAAAAGCCGCTTGGCAGCACATTAATGGTACCTTCTTAATTACCTTGTTAGCCGGAATTTTAACCGCCATTTTAAGCCTAGCTAAAGTGATTCATTACCTATTGGATACTCAAGCAATATTGGTTTGGTCATTCTTTTTTGGCTTAATATTAGCTTCCAGTTTGCACATGGCAAAACAGATAATGGAGTGGAAAATCACCACAATGTCAGCATTGATATTGGGCATTGTGATCGCTGCTTTTATCAGTATTGCCAGCCCAACAAGCATAGAAGCTAGCCATCTCAACATCTTTCTTGGCGGCAGTATTGCCATTTGTGCGATGATTTTACCTGGTATATCAGGCAGCTTTATCTTATTACTCATGGGGCTTTATGGGCCAGTATTAGCCGCCATAAAAGGCTTTCAACTAGATATTATGGGTATTTTTGCAGCAGGTGCAGTACTGGGTTTGATGCTATTTTCTCGCTTGTTAAGTTGGTTATTAGCGCATTACAAAGATGTTATGTTCAGTTTATTGACAGGATTTATGTTGGGTGCCCTGTTAAAAGTATGGCCTTGGAAAGAAACAATCAGCGTTCGTTTAAACAGTAAAGGGGTCGAAGTACCTTTTGAAGAAATGGTTCGCTTACCCAGTTGGGCAAATAATGATCAGATTATCGCGGCTTTAGTCGCTGTTATTGTTGGTTCTGGCTGTGTACTTTTGTTAGAAAAAGTATCTAACCGCATAAAAAACTAGAATAATAGACAAGATAAAGTCTTTTTACTGACTGTTATTAGATTGATAAGACCTGACTGATGGGTCAAATAAATCAAAACTTAGCTGCTAATCTTTCAAATTTATGTGAAAGGTAGCAAATAAAAATATTTATTTAATTATTTTTTAGACTGTTTAGTTATAATTATTATATTTAATATTCTTTTTAGTTGAAAATTTACCGGTCTTAGCAAAAGGCGTATTGCTGTTATGTATGTGTGTCAAAAAAACAACAATCGAAAGCGAATGTTTCAAATCGTAAATATTTTACTGATCGCTGTATTTAGTACAGGAATGACAGGTTGTATCAACAGTCGAGAATTTATCTCAACTGAAGAGAAGTTCAGTAAAAGCCAAAAGGTGACAGGTTTTCATGTAGTGGAAAAAGGCGACACCTTATTTTCTATTGCTTGGACCTACGGTTGGGATTACAACCAGTTAGCAAACGCTAACTCAATTGCGAAACCGTATACGATTTATGCCGGACAGAAAATTGACATAGCCAATCCAGGGCGTTACAAAAACTCGACTAAAGTACCAAGTGCCGGAAAATCGACGAAAGTCACAAATAAACGGAAAACCCCTACCGTAAGCGCTAAACAAAGTAAGCGAGTCGCCTCAACTAAACCCTCGTTAAGTAATAATAAGCGTTGGAAATGGCCTGCAAGCGGCGTCGTAATTGATAAATTCTCTACTAAAAAACCAGTAAATAAGGGTATTGATATCGCCGGAAAAAAAGGTGAATCTGTAAATGCAACTGCGGCAGGGGAAGTCGTTTATGCAGGTAAGGGTCTTCGGGGTTACGGTAATTTAGTAATCATTAAACACGATGAAAAATTCTTAAGTGCATACGCTCATACAAGCCGCATTTTGGTCCGCGAGAAAGAAAGAATTAAAGCGGGGCAAGTTATTGCCGAAATAGGTTCTACTGGAACAGACAAAGTGAAACTCCACTTTGAGATCCGCCGAAACGGCAGACCAGTAGACCCCCTTCGATATTTACCCAAAAGGTGATGAAAGGGAGGATAAAAATAAATTGATCATTCTGGTATGAAAACTAAATCATACAGCAGCTACCAGAATGAAATAAAAGGCGGAACGCGATATGGCAGCTCAACAGAAAACAACAATTGAAGGTTTCGGTGACGCAGTAATCGAAGCACCTGCAGCGAAAGTTAAAAATAACGCTGTACCAATATCTTTAGAGCCTGCCAAAAAATCCACATCCGAGCGCTACATCGCTGAACCCAGTTCTTCCAAAGTACTCGATGCCACCCAACTGTATCTCAATGAAATTGGCTTTTCGCCATTGTTATCACCAGAAGAAGAAGTTCATTTTGCTCGCTTAGCGCGCAAAGGTGATGAAAAAGGTCGTAAGCGCATGATCGAAAGTAACTTACGCTTAGTGGTTAAGATCTCGCGCCGTTACATCAACCGCGGGTTATCGCTGTTAGACTTAATTGAAGAGGGTAATTTAGGTTTGATTCGTGCTGTTGAAAAGTTTGACCCAGAACGTGGTTTCCGTTTTTCTACTTACGCTACTTGGTGGATTCGTCAAACAATCGAACGCGCTATTATGAATCAAACTCGTACAATTCGATTACCGATTCATGTGGTAAAAGAATTGAATGTGTATTTGCGAGCCGCGCGAGAATTATCACAAAAGCTTGATCATGAACCTACGGCCGAAGACATTGCTGATTTACTAGATCGCCCTGTTGCCGATGTAAAACGTATGTTGGCATTGAACGAACGTGTTACTTCGGTAGACACACCTCTAGGTCCAAACTCTGATCAGTGCTTACTTGATACCGTTGCCGACGATCGCAGCGCCGACCCTTGCACCACCTTACAAAACAATGACATTACTGGCAGTCTTTCCGATTGGTTAGATGAGCTGTCTGAAAAGCAACGTGAAGTCGTATCCCGTCGTTTTGGCCTAAGAGAATATGAGACTAGCACTTTAGAAGAAGTGGGTCGTGAAATAGGTTTGACACGCGAACGCGTTCGTCAGATTCAAGTTGAAGCGTTAAAGCGTTTACGTGAAATTATGGAAAACCAAGGGTTAAACGCAGCGACTATTTTCGGCGATGCTTAATTACTTTTATTGATACTTGCTCAATATTTTAAACACGCAAAAAAAAGGGTTGCTCGTTGAGTAACCCTTTTTTTATGCGCCATACTTATTTAAAAGCGAACAGCTTATCGTTCTAGATATTGCAGCTTGTTAGGAACACCGTCCCACTCTTCTGCATCAGCAGGTGCATCTTTCATTTCAGTAATGTTGTTATCGCGCCATTCATCAGCGAGTTCTGCGTTTAGTTCAATAAACTGCTGTTGATCCGCAGGTACTTCATCTTCAGAGAAGATGGCTTGCGCAGGGCACTCAGGTTCACATAACGCACAGTCGATACACTCATCAGGGTCAATAACTAAGAAGTTAGGGCCTTCATAGAAACAATCTACAGGGCAAACTTCGACACAGTCTGTGTGTTTACACTTAATACAATTATCACCTACTACAAATGTCATTGCAGTCTATCTCCTCATCTCATTGGGTCTTGGCCCATCACGGTGGCGACATTCTAGTGATGCCGTTTAAATACCGCAAGGTTATACATTGAATAAACTTATAACATTGTAAACTATCCATATAAAATAAATAATTTGTATATAAGCAGCGTTTTTAACTCAACATTGATTTAAGTCGATATATCTCGTCTAAGGCTTGTCGTGGCGTTAAGTCATCTACTAATATTTCTGCAATCGCTAATTCAACTGCAGACGGCGCCTGTGCGAACAAATCTGACTGCATAGGCGACGCTTTTAGCTCTGAAACTGGCACTGTTACTGCTTCTGGCGCAGACGATTTAAGCTCAACTGATTCTCCCTCTAATAATTGCAACTTATCTCTTGCTTGTTGAATAACAATTTTTGGAACACCAGCCAATTGTGCTACTTGCAAACCATAGCTTTGGCTCGCTGGCCCGGGCTCAACATTATGTAAAAATATAATACGTTCATCGTGTTCGGTAGCGGTTAAATGCACATTCACTACTCCCGCGATTTGCTCGGGCAGGGTCGTCATTTCAAAATAGTGTGTTGCGAATAATGTCAGTGCTTGTACTTTTTCGGCTAAATGCACAGCGGCTGCCCAGGCTAAAGATAAGCCATCAAAAGTACTGGTACCGCGACCAACTTCGTCCATTAATACTAAGCTATTGGGCGTTGCGTTATGTAAAATGTTAGCGGTTTCGGTCATTTCCACCATAAAGGTTGAACGGCCACCGGCAAGATCGTCAGACGAACCCATACGGGTAAAAATACGATCAATTGGGCCTATTTTAGCGCTATCAGCGGGCACGTAGCTGCCGATATGGGCCAATAGCACAATCAAAGCATTCTGACGCATATAGGTCGATTTACCGCCCATGTTCGGGCCAGTGATAATCAGCATACTTTGCTCATTATTTAAGGTTAAGCCATTGGCGACAAAAGGGTCGTCAATGATTTCCTCAATCACCGGATGGCGACCCGCGGTAATATACACACCTCGCTCTGCACTGAGTTCAGGGGCTGTGAATCTTAAAGTAGAAGCACGTTCGGCTAAATTAACCAGTACGTCTAACTCAGCTAAACCGCTAGCCGTATCTTGTAGGCTAAAAATATCTTCAGCCAAACGTTGAATTAACAGTTCGTACAAATATTTTTCACGGGATAAAGAACGGCTTTTTGCACTTAATGCTTTGTCTTCAAATTCTTTCAATTCTGGGGTAATGAAACGCTCAGCATTTTTTAAAGTTTGGCGGCGCACATATTCAACCGGGGCGGCATCAGACTGGGCTTTACTGATTTCAATAAAATAACCATGGACTCGGTTGTAACCGACTTTAAGCGTAGAGATGCCGGTCTTTTCTTTTTCGCGCTGCTCGATTTCTAATAAATAATCGCCAGCGTTTTGGCTAATTGAGCGTAACTCATCAAGCTCTTCGTCATAGCCTTCAGCAATTACGCCACCATCACGAATGATAACCGGTGGATTGTCGATAATTGCTTTTTGCAGCTCTTCTACCCAGTTTGGGTATTGCTTGATAAGAGCGGATAGCTCCTTGGCGCGACTGGCCGATAATTCAGCCAATAAAAGCTGTAAGTCGGGTAAGCGTGCTAAAGCATCTCTTAAGCGTGCAACATCACGTGGGCGTGCAGATCCCAAAGCGATACGCGACAAAATACGTTCAATATCACCAATGCCTTTAAGTTGTTGATGCAGCGGTTCCCAGTGATAATCGTTGATTGACTCAGCAATTAATTGCTGTCGTTGTTGCAGCGTATCGTGATTGCGAATAGGACGGTTCAACCAGCGACGCAATAAACGGCTGCCCATAGAAGTCGCTGTGCGATCCATTACCCAAGCAAGGGTGTGGTCACTTTCACCTTTTTGATTGATGTCGATTTCCAGATTACGGCGACTGGCTGGGTCAATAATAATGGCGTCGTTTGGTTGCTCAATCAATAACGAGCGCACATGGGGTAAATCAGAGCGTTGAGTGTCTTGGGCATATTGCAATAAGGCCCCAGCAGCTTGCACGGCAACGGTTAAATGCTCACAACCAAAGCCTGTTAGATCTTTGGTCTTTAATTGTGTGGTTAGTAATCTAAAAGCGGTATCAGACTCAAAATGCCAAGGCGATTGAGATTTAGCACCTGGGCGTTGGGTTACGGCTTCTACAAAACTTTGATCTTCATTATAAAGCAGCTCGGCCGGTTTAATACGTTCCAGCTCTGCCAATAACGCATCGTTGTTGTTCACTTCCATAATCACAAAACGACCAGAGCTGATATCCATCATGGCAATGCCATAGGTATCGTGTTTGGCGGTTTTCTGTTTGTTAACAGCGACCAATAAATTATCACGGCGCTCATCTAAAAAAGCCTCATCACTTAATGTGCCAGGAGTAATAACGCGTACGACTTTGCGTTCTACTGGACCTTTAGACGTAGCAGGATCGCCGATTTGCTCAGCAATACCGACTGAAACACCTAAGCGAACGAGCTTACCGATGTAACCTTCGGCAGCGTGGTAAGGAATCCCCGCCATAGGAATCGGTTCACCACCGCTATTACCACGAGAAGTCAGTGTAATATCTAATAATCGCGAAGCATTACGCGCATCGTCATAAAAAAGCTCGTAAAAATCCCCCATGCGATAAAACAGCATAATATCTGGAATCTCAGCTTTAAGACGAAAATATTGCTGCATCATTGGCGTATGCGTTGCTGTAGCTGATTTACTCATGTGCGCGCCGTAACCCTAGAAGAAATTATTAAAAAACAGCATTGTAAGGGATTGAGGGGCTTTTGAACAAAGCATCTGTATCATGGTCTTCAGTAAAGCTATTACAAATGATAACTTAGGTGTTAAAAAGCACTGTATTAGTGGTAATAAAGTACTGGGTAAAATACTGTATATTTTGTCTCATCTCCTGAGAATTCTTGCCGTTAAAAAAATAATTGGTACTTTGAGATTCACTATTTATGGGATCTGTAGAGGAGTTGATTGTTTTTTGCTACATAAGATCAATTTTATGACTTGGCCTATCTCACAAGCTATGCTTAAATACTGGTTAAATCTACAGTAAAGAATAAGATGATTAGAATAATCTGATCATCCAAGCTAAATATAAGGAACGTCAAAATGGATGCAAATAAACAAAAAGCACTAGAAGCAGCATTAGGCCAAATTGAACGCCAGTTTGGTAAAGGCTCCATTATGAAAATGGGTGATCAGCCGCGTGAAGCCATTCCTTCTGTATCAACCGGTTCATTAACCCTAGATATTGCTTTAGGTATAGGCGGTTTACCTTACGGTCGTATTGTAGAGATTTATGGTCCAGAAAGTTCAGGTAAAACAACCTTATGCTTGTCGGTTATGGCTGAAGCTCAAAAGCAAGGCAAAACCGTTGCAATTGTAGATGCTGAGCATGCCCTTGATCCGCTTTATGCTGAAAAATTAGGTATTAACTTAGATACATTATTGGTTTCTCAGCCAGATACCGGTGAGCAGGGTTTAGAAATTACTGACAGTCTAGTACGCTCTGGCGCAGTTGACGTGATTGTTGTTGACTCGGTTGCAGCATTGACACCAAAAGCAGAGATTGAAGGCGACATGGGTGATCACCACGTTGGTCTACAAGCGCGTTTAATGTCTCAGGCATTACGTAAACTAACGGCAAACGTTAAGAATGCAAATTGCTTGGTGATCTTCATTAACCAAATTCGTATGAAAATTGGTGTTATGTTTGGTAACCCAGAAACTACTACGGGCGGTAACGCACTTAAGTTCTATTCTTCTGTTCGTTTAGACATTCGTCGTACTGGCGCTGTGAAGCAGGGTGATGAAGTAACGGGTAACGAAACCCGCGTTAAAGTTGTGAAAAACAAGGTTGCGCCTCCATTTAAACAAGCTGAATTCCAAATCATGTACGGTGAAGGTATTTACCATATGGGCGAAGTCATCGACTTGGGTGTTAAGTGCGGGTTGGTCGATAAGTCGGGTGCTTGGTATGCCTATCAAGGTGATAAGATTGGTCAAGGTAAGGCTAATGCTGCTAAATTCTTAACGGATAATCCGGAAATTGCTGAAGTAATTGAAGCTGAAATTCGTAAGCAATTATTAGCGCCAACAGTTACTGAAAAGAAAAAAGATGTAGAAAAAGCAAAAGAAAAAGAAAAAGACAGCAAAAAAGATAAAGATACAGAACCAAAAGCTGAATCTTAATCAACTGCCAATAAATTAATAGTTGGCAGCAGCTGTTGATGCTTTCATAAGCTGAAAGATATTGAAGAAGCTTAAAATATTGGAAGCACTGAGAGAGATCTAAAAATGCTTGGAAATAATCCCTGTGTTTTCTAATTATTCAAAGCGTTCACAATCAGCAGGTTTCTCTAAACCTGCTGAATTATCAGACAGTGATTTGCGAGTGGCAGCAATTAATTTGCTGTCGCGTCGAGAATATTCCCTTCACGAGTTATTTCAAAAACTCGAACCTCGCAGTAAAAATGAAGCTCAAGTTCATAACCTATTAGATAAACTAGTAGAAGCGGGCTATCAAAGCGATCAACGATTTGCCGAATCTTTTTTACGATCTCGTATTAACAGGGGATTAGGCCCAATGCGTATTCAGCGCGAATTAAAAGATAAAGGTATAAATCCATACTTAATTGAGCAAGTGTTTGCAGAAGATATCGATTGGTTTCAGCACGCTTATGATAGCGGAATTAAAAAATCGAATAATTTGGATCTCAGTGATTATAAGCAAAAGCAAAAACTGTATCGTTATTTGGCTTATCGCGGATTTGGCATGGACCATATCCAATATGCTATTGAGCAGTTCCAAGAAAGCCCCAGCAGTTAATTAATTCGGTTTATAAGTATTTTGTTTGGGCTGTATAAAATTAGTATTTAGACTAAATGCTTAAATAAGCTGTCAGTTATGGTCTTAAGTCATGTCTTTGTTTTAAAATATTGACACTATTAATAAAAAACATATTATTTGGTGAGTAATAAATACAAAAAACAATCGATCATTGTATCCATGGTTGTATCTATAATCATATCCATGGTTGTATCTATAATTGTATCGATATTAAAACCAGTATAAATACCAAGGAAGCGTAAATGAAGGTTCTGCCACAGGTAACAGTCCAATACGTACGCTTACTTTATAACTTCTGGATTAATCATGGCGTTCCTCGGCAAATTCTTGATCGCGTATTAAAGGTTAATATCGAAGAAGATGATTTAATTGACTTTAGTCTTTCCAGTGATCAATTATTTCAATTACATAATGCAGCGATTGCTCACACCCAAGATCTATCTTTAGGTATAAAGTTAGGGCTGTATCTGGCGGAAAAAAATTTAGTTATCTCTAACTTTATTTTAACCGCGCCTACGCTCCAAGACAGTGTGCAAGGATTGGTAGAGTATTCTAGTTTAGTGGCCGAATCAGGCTATTTTAAATGTGTATCAATGTCTGACGATAGTCAATCTGCCAACGACTGCGCATTATATTTTATTGCGCACCCTGACATTGCTATAAGTAGTCATCAGTTCAGTATGGTATTTGCTGTAGTAATAACGTGGTTCAAAAAAATACTGCAAAACGATCAGCCAGAAATTATATATTATTCAAATGCCACTTCTGTTAATGAATCTTACGATAGCGATTTATTGGGTTGTCGTGTAAAAACAAGTGAAGATAATTTTTTGACTATACCTGCTAACTTATTAGCCAGTATTAATCCTCTTTATCATTCAAAAAAGCACCAGCAAGAATTCAAAAAAGTAAAAAAATTACGAACAAAAAGACAAGAAAGTTTAGTTTGGTATGAAAAAGTACAGCTTGCGGTTCAAAATTGCATGGATGATCCTAAGTGTACAACCAATCAAGAATGTGTGGCTGCCTCATTAAATTTAAGTGTGAGAAACATGCAAAGAAAACTCAAAAGAATGGGGGTAAATTATCAAGCGATTTTAGATGACCACAGAAAAATATTAGCAATGCAGTTGTTGCAAGAAAACACAGTAACTTTGTCAGAAATATCGTATTTGGTTGGATTTACTGAACCCAGTGCATTCTATAAAGCGTTTCGTCGCTGGACCGGAAAGCGACCCGGGCAGTATCGCCCGGATACAGATTGTTGATAGGCTTGATCACCAACAATATTGAATTAATGCAACTTAATGCAACTTAAGGCGCGGTCGAATAACCTTGTTAATATGGCCAACCAATGACAAAAGTAAGGTATGAAAATATCCGTGTAAAGCCACTTGATGAAGGCGGTATAAAGAGACATAAACAATTCTAGCAATACGCCCTTCTATCATCATAGAGCCTTTGTTTAAATTTCCCATTAAGCTCCCGACCGTGCTGTATCGACTTAAAGAAACCAAAGATCCCTTATCGCGATAGACAAAATTAGCTGGTAATTTACCGGCTTTAAGTGCACCTAAAACTTTTAATAAGTGACTCGCTTGTTGGTGAGCCGCTTGTGCTCTAGGCGGAATGGCAACACCGTTTTCTTGTAATAAAAACGAGCAATCACCAATCGCAAAAATATCATCATCAAGAGTGGTCTGTAAGCTCGGTTTCACCGCAAGTTGGTTAGCTCGGTTTGTTTCTAAGCCATCTATATTTGCTAAAAAATCTGGTGCTTTTACTCCAGCAGCCCACACTTTTAACGTGGCTTTAATCATATCGCCACTGTTAGTGAGAAAGCCTTCTTCTGTGATCTCGGTAATCATGGTATCGGTGAAGACATTAACGCCTAACTTCTCTAACTCACGCTTTGCCGCATTTGAAATGCGTTTCGGTAACGCAGGAAGAATACTAGGCCCAGCTTCTACCAAAGAGACATTTAATTTGTCGGTTTTGAACTGACTCATGCCATAGCGAGCCAATGCCTCTGTTGCGTTATAAAGCTCTGCCGATAGTTCAACGCCAGTAGCGCCAGCACCCACAATAGCAACGCTTAACCCTTCTGGGTTACTGCTACCATTAGCTTTAATAAATTGATTAAGCAGTTTTTGATGAAATACTTCTGCTTGTTCGCGGGCATCTAAAAAGAAACAATGTTCCGCTGCGCCTTTAGTACCAAAATCATTAGTAACACTGCCAAGCGCAATAACAAGTTGCTGATATTCAATTTCACGAAGGGGCAATATTTCTTCGTCGCCGTCAAATATAGGAGACAGCTGAATAACTTTTCTGTCACGTTTCAGGCCGCACATTCTGCCCAGATGAAAATGAAAGCCGTGTTTTTTACCATGTGCTTGGTAGTTTAATTCATCAATACCAGAGTCAAGTGCTCCGGTGGCAACTTCATGCAATAGTGGTTTCCAAAGGTGGGTATGGTTGGCATCAATAAGATGAATTTCTGCTTTAGACTTTTTACCCCATTTTCGACCTAGTTGGGTTGCAAGCTCTAAACCACCTGCGCCACCGCCAACAATAACTATTTTTTGCACAATTAATTCCTGAATACGTGGGAGTTTATGTTCGTATTATATCCGACTAGCTGTATCGAGTGGAAAATTAATAAAAAATGAAATTTTATAGCACTCCCCCAGTTTATTTTACGGCTATTTGTTGAAAAAACTTACGGCAAGACAATTGATTCAGTGCTTCTTCTGCACCGCTAACGGTTAGGGTACTGCAACGTTTTAATGTGTCTAATAATAAATTGTCGTAATCACTGTTGTCTAAACGCAATATGAATTGTGCAAATTCATTGTGTAATACGGCAAGGGTTGGGTATGCCTTAAGTGTACTTTTAAACAGCGCCATAGATTCATCTTCATCAGCGCCAAACGTCATGCCACCGACAAAACCACCCACACGCTCAATAATTCCAGCATCAATACTGGCAATCATTGCCGCATACAGAGGGTGACCGGGTGAGCGGGTTTGCAGTTTTTTCAAAGTATCTTGGGTGCCATTAATCAGGCCAGAAGCAGTCGCTGCGCTGGTAGACATAAGTTCTAGGCGTCTGGCTTATATAGGTACCTTACTAATAATACTAATTGGTAGTAAATATCCTCATTATGTAATTGGTTTTATTATTGTACTTAAAGAGAATCATAGGCTAGGGTTTTAGTAAGTACCTATACTAATTAATACTATTAAGTGTTTTTGTAATTATATGAGTTGTTATTATCAAATAGAATATATCTATACTAAAGATTTCCCTGGTCGGGCAGTTCCGCTTGTCATCCTCTCTAATGGCAAGCCAGGGTATGTTATTAATCAATGGATCTATTGGTTGATTAAGAGAGGTATGCCGGTTAATTCATTGCAATCTCACATCAACAGAGTTATGCAGATATATGAATACCATGCTATCAAATATCGAAATAAAGCTTTAACTAAAAACCAAGCTGAGAATTTGTTAGCAGATTTTCTTAATTCAAAGATTATTGGTGATTCAGATATGAACTGGTCACCAAATCCAAAAAGAGCAACATTACGAGGCTATGTTGATACGATAACTAAGTTTGATGAATGGCATTCAACTTTTCATAGTGCTGAGCGCCTTAATCCTTCAGAAATAAGGTTTATGACTAATATCGAAATTTATTTTGACTTCCAACGAAGAACCAAGTGGGATGCAATGTTACATTTATTTCCGTCTAGATCGCATAAGAAAAAAGAACGAAAAATAGAAGTTACCCCAAGTCACTCTAGATTTAAACTTGCAAACAGAAAAATTCCGAAAGCTTTCCCGGTTGATCGATTTATTGATTTAGTTGAATGCACCTCAAACCCAAGAGATCAAATGTTGTGGCTCTTGATGGGGGGTGGGGGGCTTCGCCAAAGCGAGCTTTTGAACTTATTCTATGACGACAATCGTGGGATTGACTCAGAGGGTTGTACTCGAATTCGACTGGCTGATCCAGAAGACGGTGAATACACTTGGTTACAAAATGGAGAGTTGATATCGGGATCTCGCACCCAGTTTTTAGCTGAACAGCACTGCAATGAGAAATTTAAAAGAACTAGGCCTGAGTTATATAAACTAAAGCCTAGGACACTTGGCGTAAAGGGACGTGATCATTCTGGCTGGAAAGGAATGACTTTCTCAGACGGCGGTGTTACGGAAGTGGAAGTAGGTGGACGGATCTCAAATATCAATGAAATGTTCTGGATTGATCAAAGAATGGGAATACGCTTCCAACAAGCGTTTGAAGAATACGCAAATAATAACTTTTATGGTAAATCATCTAAATGGCCCTACCACCCTTGGATGTTTATTACGGTAGAAAAAGGAAAAAACTTTGGTATGCCTATGCAACTAAGAGCTTTAAATAGAGCATGGAAAAGGGCTTTGAGTAGAATTAATATGGATAACTGCGGGTTAGGTCCTCATAGCTTACGCCATATGTATGGTTATTATGCTGCATCGATTCTTAAATTACCAATAGAGACTACTAAAGTGTTAATGCATCATGCTTCTGTAACTTCTACCGAAGTTTATTATCATTTAAGTAATACCGCGGTAAGAAAAGAACTCGAAAAAGCACATGCAGACAATTCAACTCTAAATAGCATTATTTTACCTGAGGCTCGCAAACCTTTTTTATCTTGGAGTATTTAAGCATCAATATCAAAACTACATTTGATCAATCTATTCTGAATACTAGCAAAGGCTTCTGGTCTAACAGAAAAGTGTTTTTCAATAATCAGAAATCTACTAATTTTCTTTCCGAAGAAATGCATAATAAGCCTCTATCTGAATTCTATTGGGAGATGCTTAACGATTTAGAAAAACCACTATACGCATTGTTGAGTACTTGGATTCACAACACGAAAAACACATATAAAGTTTTTGCTAATAAACTAGTTTATGAGCTTATCACGTCATTTGAAACTGATATTATTCCTGTAAGTTATGAGAATAAAAACGAAGGGAAATTCAATAGAATTGCAGGATTTATTGAAAGTAAGGTAGATGAGCTTGGATCGAAAGATGCTTGTGCTAAATGGCTATCGGTGGAAGTGTCTAGGTGCTTTAGAGATAATCCTTATTCCAAAGCAAAGAAGAAAATTTTTGGAGTTTACACAAATGCACTTAATGGGCCTGTATACAATCTAATCAAACTAGTCGATGACGGAACGAATACGAATGAGCAAGTTATCTCTTTCATGTCTAAAATTCTGGTAGAAAATCGAATTATTTACTCGAATAAAATATTTAAGGCAGATGTAAGTCAAGAGAAGCTTGACGCAGTAAAAGAGGTTCAAAGTTTCGGATTCGATATTCCAACCCCCGTGAGTGGCAAAAGTGCTGAGAAGTTATTCACCAATGAATGCATGCGAGGCGTTGCATCTTTCCTTGGCTATCTTGTAGAGACTAAAAGGATGGTTCCATTCCCCACACTGGTCATGCACCTAGTTCTACCTAATATAAAATCGAGGATTTCAGACCCCTTAAGGTACCTTTCAAAACAGACACACGTGAACTCTATTCGAGTTATTTGGTCTATTAGCAATCTAGAAACTGCTGAGGATATACCCGAAAATATAGATGAAATGTTTACGCAGTGGTTTGATGTATACAGGCACAGCAATACTCAAGGTATTGGAACACTTTTAGAAAAATATAATGCTGTTAATAAGGGTCTTCCCGTACATCCATTTACCAAGAAAGCGCGCGATACAAAGCACAGTAAGGGGCGTATCAAACTCTATTCATTAGATTGGATTCAGCAGCAGTCAGATGAGATAGTTAGCCCTATTTGGAAGCAATTTTTCGTCAGGATGCAGCGTAATCAAATGAATACTAGTAGCAAATTCACATTGGCTGTTAGGAGTATGTATAATTGGGCAATCATGAAGCGTGGTTTTGCAACTCCTAACGATATTACCGCTCTAGACCTTCTCAATATCCATAGTCCGAATAGCAAAGAAACTTTGTTTCATTATATTGATGAAATGAAATCTAAGTCCCCACATACTTTTTGGTCAACTATTAAATCTTGTTTTGAGCGAGCGTACAATTCCGAGATTTTGCTTCCAGAATCTAAGCGTATTTTGACAGGCCGGAACCCGTTTTTGGCTTTTGAGGAAGGGCCATTTAAATCTACTAGAAACTCTATAACAGTCAGATCAAGAATTCCTAACAACATCCACGAAGCCATGCTCCAGACCTTGCTATCACCAGATGATGAGGGTAACCCGACATTTAGCTTTGTGAAAGACCTAATGAAGTATGATTGGTTTGATGTTTACAGTGAGGAAGCTGGGAGAGTTGAATCTGTATGGTGTCCATCTAGAGCGCATGCCTTAGCTCTACTGATGATCCTTCCAGTTAGAGTTAAGCAGGCACGCTGGCTTGATCAGGGTTTGTTGAATGAAAATATTTGGAACATTGACTCACAACAAACCGAACAGAATACTCATGATCTTAGTTCTTGGACGTATCAAAACGGCAATAAACATTTAGAACAATATGGCTGTGATAGTGGTGTTATTCAGAGTCAACAAGATCCTTTTACGGGTGAAGAGCAACTATCCTTATACGTGAATACGAATAAAACTCAAATGTGGTCTCCGGATGCAATTACTGGGTACCCCATTCATTGGCCGCATAATTCTGATACTGGCATGTCTTCAAATTTATCTGTTAGGTTAGACCTCCCCTACAAGCTAATACAAGACCAGATGCGTTTTCTCAATAAATATGACCCTAATCCATTGCCTATAACATTTGAGGATGATGGTATTGATAGTCGTAGTCTTATCCTGAAATATCGCTCTCTCTATCCCTATTTCACACCAATATTTAGAGACCTTCATTACTCACAGTTCAGGGGTGATGGTACTAAAATCAATCTGCCTGTTTCTCGTTCGAAGATCATGGCATTGTTTAACAGTCTTGCGTATCACACAGAAAAGCGCCTAAGGGCACAAGGACATGACGCTACTTTAACTAGAAAAGTAGCCAATAAAAAATCTACGGAAGCTTATAAGGGGTACAAAACAAGATGGGATCTCCATTCTTTGAGAGTCTTTGGGGTCTCCTACCTAATGGAACTAGGGGTTTCGTGGCCGGTAGTGCAAATGATTGTTGGGCATTCAGCTCCTGCAATGACGCTACATTACAACAAGCCTACTCCTGAATTTATTAAAGATGTGCTCAGGAATTCTTTTAAAGACAGTGATGCGGTAAGCGACTTTTATAGTTTTGCACAACAACAGGATACCTCTGTACTTAAATTTGTTCACTTAAATAAGAACGCAGGAGGTGGGCTTTCTCAACCGAATGGGTTGTTTGATGATATGACCTTATTTGTTGAGAAACCTGGGGGCATATGTCCAGTGGGGGGGAATATGTGTGACGAAGGGGCGGTCAATAATAAGAAACTTGCGAGTCATGGCAAGGCGGGTGCTTATGCTCCTGTTTCCGGTGGCTGTGGTAATTGCCGTTTCTTTTGTAGTACACCAGCTCATTTGTTATCAAATCAGGCTGTTATTAACGAGATATTTATCAAAGTACGCTCCATTGGCAAGAAGCAAAAACTATTGGCCGAAAAAGTCAAAGATCTCTCTTGGGAAGACTCTAGTCGTGAAAATCAGCTGGAAATTCAAAATCAACGCGACCTGCTAGCGGAGTTAGAAACCCATTTAGAACCAGCTATCAGAGAGTGGTCGAATAGAACAATACTCTTTCAGAAAACACTTGAACAGCTTGATGAGTTCATTGCATTCACCAAAGTCAAATCCTCCGGGAGAAAAGGGTTAATTTTGATTTCATCATCAACAAAAGAAGAGTTACTACCAGAACTAAGTTTTAAACTTGAACAAGTAGGTGAATTTGAGCTGGTTCGTCAAACATTACTCGCGTCTCATCTCTCAGGCGGAATTGAGAGGTGTGAAGAACTTACAAAATTACAGATACGTGATTTTATGGATCGGATAATGGTTCATGATAATCCAGCCCATTTACTTCTTAAAATTCCAGATGAGCGGACTAGAGATAAAGTGGCTTTTCTAATGTCCGAAGCAATGAATGCACTAGTTGGAACAGAGTCAATTCAAAAAGCTCTGAATAATAATACAGGCTTAGTTTCAGAAAATACTATCTCTGAAACTAAGAAAAAGAGCTTAGATGACTGGATAGGCGGTGTATTCAATAATGCTCTTAAGCAAGGTAAGTCGGCAACTATAGTGACATTGCTACCCTCCAATCTATCTCTTGAAAATACTGGAGAGTAATATGGAAAAAGCTACAGACGTTTATGATGAGCTTTTTGAAAAGGCTGGTTCTAAAGCTAAGACATCACTTCTTCACATAAAAAAAGCATGTGATCTAATAGAAATCACCAGCGGTATTATGAATATTAAGCGGGTTGGTGATCTAGCTACAGAACAATTCGGTGGCCCTAAACAACAATCTATTAGAAATAGTGATTCACTCAAAAGATATATCCTACACCGTATTGATGAGTACCAAAATAAACCTTCTCGAAATTCAAAAAAGTACTCGGTGACAAAACCTGAATCGAAATACCCTGCATCAGATTTGGATGCTAGGGTAAAGCTTTATATTGATAATCTAGTTTCTAGGGGTGAAATGATAGAAGCGAGATATAAGGATCTTAAAAAGTGGCAGGAAAACTATACTAAAGAGCACCCTGTAAACTTATCTGAGGCTATTTCATCAGGTCCAAGTCAATTGGGCGATTATATTGTCAAATACGATGTAGAAACAGGTGATCTCCCTGAGGAAGCTGTTGTAGCAATACGAACACTTCTTGATCTGCCAAATCACTTGTCTGATATAATTGTTGAGAAGAAAGGAGAGAAGCGGGCTATGATTCTTAAAAAATCAAGTGGTGATCATGTTCTGTTGAGCCCCAGCAGCTACAAAACACTCACGGATATGATTAATAAAAAAAACTTTAATGACCCAAGCTAAAAAAGGTCTTAGGCTTAGTAATTCTCTTCTCCATTAATGTAAATAGGCTTATAGGCAAGTCTGTGGTAGTAAAGTGAATCTGGTCACAAGTTAAGAGGCAAGTTTATATCTTGTCTCAGTTTCAGCAACCACTACACACACCCTTTAAAGTTGCTCAGATCGTAGGTTCGTGTGCGATAGAGGGCATTAACGTGTCAGAATCGATGAAAAAACAGATGGTCTTTATTGTAAACGGTACGCTAAGCTAAGCATCAAAGATGCAAAAGAGACGATTCTAGCTCAGTACCGGAAACCCCCATGCTAAGTATTGCTCCATTATTATAGAAGCTGCTAAACTGATTTTGTTGGGAGCACATATGAAAACCTTAAGTCAGACCTAAACTAGCTGACTAGAACACAAGAACCACCCTTGAGGTGGTTTTTTTGTGCTTGAAGGAAAAAGGTGGCCAGATATTTTTCGCTCATAAAGAGCAAATCTAGAGTGTTAAATATTATTTTTCATCACGGATTCAGTATTGTTATAGCGTAAGCGGTCAGTAAACCACACTCTAGACTTCTTTCGCGAGTAGTTCTTTGGCATTCCATGGCAAGAGCTGTTCGTATTCCTCAATTCTTTTCACCTGAGGCATTTTAGTAAACAACAGCTGTAAATACGCGTGCGGATTCAGATCATTTGATTTGGCGGTCTCGATGATACTGTAAAGCATCGCACTCGCTTTAGCACCTTTCTGGCTGTTGCTGAACATCCAGTTTTTTCTTCCGATAGCGAACGGGCGAATTGCATTTTCGACGGTATTATTGTCGATATTCAAACGCTCATCTTCTACATAAAGAGTGAGCTTATTCCAGTTCTTCGCTAAATAACTCAGCGCCATGCCTGTTTTCCCTTTAGGCAAGGTCGTGACTAATGATTTATCTAATCAGTTCTTTAATTTTTCAAGTTGAGAAACACTTTCCTTTTGCCTTGTTGCCAATCGTTTTACAGAGCTAAAATCTTTAATCTTATTTTCTATTGCATACAGTTTTTTTGATGAGGATCACGGACGTATCAGCTTTACTTGTAGTCCTTTTTTATGTTTGTTGCTTCAACAAACTTTCTTCGTGCGTGCGCAAAGCAATCGAGGTGATGAGCACCTGTAGGCAGACATTAAAGTATCATACTTTATAGCCTAAATTTGCCCGTTTTAGGGCATTTTAGATACTTAAAATTTTGGAAAGTATCATACTTTGCTAACCCTATATCTCAAATAGACTGATTTCTCTGACAATAAAGTATCATACTATCAGAAGTTTATATCTGTCCCAGACGTACAGTGGAATCTCTAATCTCATAGAACCGTCTCAATTTTGGTACCGTCATTGATGTCGGCACCAATCGCTAACCCTTTGAATTCTTTAAGCTTTTTGTCCTTAATAACCTGACACCCGTTTCTTTTTAACTCGCCCTCATGACTGGTCAATTATCACTCAAGGGGGCGATCTACCACTTCATACAAGGCAACCACCTGCGCTTTGGTAAAAACCGTTTCACCCTCAAACGCCACACCGCCTAAGCCTAAGTGCTGCTCGGCTTGCTGCAGCGCGTAGCGGTTGTTAAGGATATTTTGACGGTCATGTGATGATGCGGTTAGGTCTTTAGCCATTTGCAGCCCCGATTGCCAACGGCGCTAAACGCTCACGGGATACCGATAAATCAATCCACTGTTTAAAATGGCGCAACAAGCCATAGATGGCATAGCTGATATAGGTTTTGCCCATATTGTTAGGGCCACAAATCACAGTTAAATCACCCAGCTCAACGGTGCCCTTATCAATACCGCCTAAGTGTGCAAAGTTAAATTTCATGCTGCCTCCTGATTAAGCGGTGTGGTGTTAGGTTTAACATTTTAGCTCGCCTCCCCAACGGTGACTTGGCCGTTCATTAGCATGGGGAGTAGCCAGTCGCGGAGGGACTCCAATTCAGCTCTTTCTTTAAGAAGAGTTTGCTTCTTTTGTTCAAGTGGAGCAACGAAATCAAAAAATTGCTTCGCTAAACCCAAGGGTGGAATAGGCACCTGGTACTTGGTTACAAATGAATCGAATAATAAGTTTTTAATTCCGCTTGTTTTCCCTTCCCATCCGAATAAGACACCACCTACGTAGAGATTTTTCCATAAGTAAGCAAAGCAATAGAATAAATCATTGTCACGTAATGAAATTGCTTTGCAAAAATTAGAGCATATTAATGGATGAGTAAAGCGGTCAAACACATCATCAGTCATATAAGCCATCCGCCCTGTAGACTGAGTTGGACTACCACCAGAAATTTCTACCACCAAGTCAAATGGAGCTAAAAGCTTGTGATCATTTTTTTGAAGGATAAATCGATTAGGAGCGGCAATTTTCCCATTACCGTTTAGTCCATTAATATCAGCTCCCCTTATACAATCAACTTGAAGGGTATAATTTCCTTCCTGTTCTTCCTTTCCCCAATCTCCCGTTTTATCGAATTTTATCCAGCTTGATAAAGTATCAACCTTCCAGCCCGCCGGTATTTCACGCTTTAGGGTTGGGTTGTAGACCATTTTTCCACCGGAGGTTTTGTAGGGTTTGCCTTGGCCTTTTGGCGAGTCGTCGGGGAAGTCGAACTGTACAAACCAGTAGTCGTGCAGGGTTTTGGCCATAGCTTCCAGTTCGGCGTTGATGCGGTTGTTGAGTTCGATTTTTTTGTCGATTGCTACAATCAGATTTTCAATGTAGTTGTAATCCAAATCTGAAAATAATGGAATTAAAAGATCTGCTAGGTGTTTTGTGTTAATGACACCTTGTACCGAACCTTTTACCGATCCCTTTATTTGCTTTCTAACAAACGGAGATTCTAAAAATATTTTAAGTAAATATGGCGACATTTTTTCATGATTTGGCTCGATAACAACTGCATTTAATACCTGAGCGAAAAAGTCTTTTTCGTAAACGATTGCTGATCCATTATCACCATGTCTAGCAACTATCAAGTCCCCTTTTTTAACTAAAGACTTCTTGTTTTTATTGCTAAATTCTTTTGTAACATACTTGATTCTATCGAAATTTAAATCGCTAATATCCGTTGTTCTAAGTAAAGGTACGCCAACCGCTGGAGAGCAGTAATACTCATTAATTGAACCAACAAAGCCGACCTTTACACGTGAAACCAAATCCGACAACTTTACTTTTTGCAGATTACTCATAATTTAACCCCGCCAACTGTTTTTTAATCTCTACTTCCAATTCACGCGATTGGCTAAATAGGCTATCTAAATTATTGGTAAAGCCCTGCATTTTGTCAGCAAACTGCTCTGGGGTAATATCCACATATTCGATTTTGACATCAAAATACTGCCCTGCACTTAACGAGTAGTTTTTGGCTTCGATCTCGTCATAGCTCACCGCTACCGATAGATCTTCGATGGTTTCTTTGGCGTTAAACACATCAATAATTTGTTGTTCTTCATCAGATGTTAAGACAGTTTTTTGGTTTTTGCCGTCTTTGACTTTTTCACCCAAGTTTGAGGCATCCACCAGTACCACATCGCCATCGTTGCTGGCGTCGATAAACAGAATGGATACGTTCGTGCCTGTGGTGGCGAAGATATTGGATGGCATGGATACCACGCCCGCCAGCATTTTATTTTTCACCAAATGTTCACGAATTTTTTTATCAATACCCGATTGAGCAGTGATAAAACCGGTTGGCACCACCACGGCCGCTTTTCCGTTAGGTTTAAGCGAAGCAATAATGTGCTGCAAAAACAGCGAGTAAATTGCCATTTTATCTTTGGCTTTCGCCGGTGCTTTAGGAATACCGGCAAAGAAGCGTTCTTTGTTTTCTTTGCTGTCTAGCTCATCTCTAAAGTCACTAAAGTCGAGCTTAAATGGCGGGTTAGAAACAATATAGTCAAAGCGTTTTAACTCTTTGCCGTCTTTGTGGTAGGGGTGTAATACCGTATTACCTTGGATCACATTCGGGATTGAGTGCACCAAGTTATTTAAGATCAGGTTTAACCGCAGTAGGTTGGAGGATTTTTGTGAAATATCCTGCGTGTAGATGCTACAGCGATTTTCACCAATGGCGTGGGCGACGTTCATAAGTAAAGTGCCTGAACCTGCCGATGGATCGTAACAGGCCACGTTACGCACTGTGCCGCGCTGCTCTTTAGGTACTAAAATTTCCGCCATAATGCGTGCTACTGCATGAGGGGTAAAATACTCGGCGTATTTGCCGCCAGAATTGCTGTTGTAGTCTTTGATCAGGTATTCAAAGATGGTGGCGTAGAAGTCGAATTTTTGCGTGAAGATACGCTCGAAGCTGAATTCTACTAGTTTATTGATAATGGCACGGCAGAAGGCATCACGCTTTGAGTCGTCGGCAATGTATTGGCTGATGCGGTCAAACAGCACCACTTTTGCGCCGCCATCGGTTTTTACTGCAAACACATCGTTATTGCTAATGGCAATGTCGATTAAGGTATCGTCAAACAGTTTGGCAAAGTCGGGCGCGTTTTGTTGGCTAAACAGGTAGCTAATAAAGTGCTGCGGTTTTAGCCGCGCGGTGTCGCCGCCCATTTGCAGTTGCAGCATGTCGAGGTCGTCTTCGCTCATGGCTGCAAGGGCTTCTTCCCACTTATCGGCCTTGGCGATGGTGTCGTCGAGCTTTTTCGCTTCAAAGGCGAACTTGTCGTTTAAAAACTTGTACAAAAAGGTTTGGGTAATGATTTTAAACTCGTTACCGTCGTTCCCTAAACCATAGTTGGCACAGATGCTCTTTAAGCTATCAATCAGGGTTTTGGTTTTTTGCTGAAATTCTAATTCAACCATTTGGTGTTTACTTCCTAATCAGTTTTACCCGCATTACCACGCTTGGCTGCCGGTATTAAATTCTTTTAAATATTCTGTGACGACTAAGTGATTGATATAACGTGAGGCGTCGCCGTTTAGCTTAATGTTTTGCTCTTTCATAAAACGAGTAATCACCAGCGGCATCATTTGTCGTTCAAAATAACTTTCATTGTCCAAAATGTGGCTACTGTTTAATACTTGCTCGTCGGCATCAGTTTTAACTCTCGCTAATGCTTCAAAAATCTTACGCTCTGATTCGCTAATATCACTTTGGCTTTGCTGGCGCTCTTGCAGCCGCTTGTGAATACGAGTGTATTTGGCATCGCCCAGATACTTCTGCCTTAGTTGGTTATTTTGGCGGTTAAGTTCTTTCACGCGGTCGTGTATTTTATTCAGCGCGTCAATGTTGGCCACCATGTCTTCTTGGGTGACTTCACTGAGGTTTTTCTTCTTAAACAGCCGCTCTAGCTCTTCTTTTAAGCTAATAAAGTGCGGGTCTTGTTGGTCAAAGTTGCTGGCTAATGCCTCGCGAGTTTGGCGTAAAGTATTTTTCAACTTGTCAGCCAGCACCAGCTCTTCTTCACCGATTTTTATAAACTTAAAGATCACATCTTCCAGAGCACGGTTAAGTAGATTAGTCGTGTCTTGGCCGCTTTCTAGATCGTCCTTGAGGTTGAGTAAGTCAAGATGGTTACTGGTTTCGCGGTAAAGCACATTGAGTTTGGCAAAATCGAGCTCATCAAGAAAATCATACTCACCTTGCAAGCGGATCATATTATACAGGCTGCGGGCATCGGCTAGGGCTTTTTTCAGCGCTAATACAGCATCGCGGTCTTGTATTTGGCTGATCTGGTTACAAAACTCTTCCATATTGTCGGTATCAAAGCGGAACAGCACGTCTTTGATGTGTTCGATTTCTTGCAGGATCTCTTCCTGAGATTTAAACAGATGTGAGTAGTGCTCCATTTCATCGCCTAACTCCGACTGTAACTCGTCAAAATAGGCTTTGTTGGTGGCATCAAACTCTTTACGAATATCCGCAAAATCCACCACATAACCGTAGCGGAAGTCTTTGTAAGTACGGTTTACCCGAGTTAGCGCCTGTAGCAGGTTGTGCTTGCGGATCACCCGTCCAAGGTAGAGTTTTTTCAGGCGTTTGGCATCAAAGCCTGTGAGCAGCATGTTATACACAAACAGAAAATCAATTTTGCCAGCTTTAAAGTCTTCTACCCAGTTTTTACGCTCTTCTTTTGTGCCAATGTCGTGCAGAATCAGCGCAGCGTTTTTTACCTTTTGTGCCTGCTTTATCGATTCAACATAGTCCGTTGGGCTAGGTTCTGATAACACTGCTGCTGTGCTGGTTTGCTCTATTGATTTTTGCGGCAATATAGGACTTTCTGCATACACTGCATTAAAAATCTCAAACATCGTCTTGGCTTGATCTGAGCTATCGCAAATAACCATTCCACCAATGCTGGCATCATTCAGCGCGCCACGGCTTTTTTCAAAGTCGTTCACTATGTAGGTAAGCATTGGCTCAACAAAACTGGGATGAGCATAGATTTCTTTACGATCTACATCGCCCATTTTTACTTCGGCTTCTTCTAAAGCTTTTTGCAATTCAATTTTGTATTGGGTAGAGATTTCTTCACGAATTAGGCGCAAGGTGTAGCCATCGGCAATCGATGCGTTGTAGTAATATTTATGAATATAATCGCCAAATAATGCGCGTGAATTATAATCATCCCCCAATAGCGGGGTACCCGTTAAGCCAATTTTAATAGCGTTTGGATCTGACTGACTTAAATTAGCTAAAAAACTGCCTTTAGGGTTGTAACTACGGTGCACTTCATCCAAAAAGTACACTCGCTGTATAGCGACATCATAATCTTTAGTGCTAACCACATTTGGGTCATCTTCAAATTTTTGAATATTCACCACAGTGATTTCTGGCTTACCTGAATGGTTATGGATCACCTGTGTGGCTTTTATATCTCGGCTAAAGGCGTCACGTGAGTTAATGGTATGAACGGTTAAGCCTCGGGCGATAAATTCACGCTGTGCTTGTTGCAATAAATCTAGTCGATCGACAATAAAATAAAACTTAGGAATAGTTTTTTGTTGTTGGAAGTAATCCGTTAAAAACCGCACGTTATAATAAGCGAGCGCTGTTTTACCACTTCCTTGGGTGTGCCAAATAATGCCTTTTTTAACGCCTTCACTGAGCTTGCGCTCAATGGCTTTGGTGGCAAACAACTGCGGGTAACGCATGATGTGCTTTTGTAGTCCGTCGGATTCAGACACATAAGTCAGTGCATAACGCAAAATAAATGCTAGGCGATCACGGCTTAGCAAGGAGGTACAAATGCGATTCGTTGGGCGCTCGGGCTGTTTGTTGGTTTGAAATTCTGGATTACTTCGGATTACTTCTAAATTGTTGTCTTTTAAAACGTTTAATTCGTCTTCATCCGATACTGGCTTCAACAAGGCTGTAAGGTTTAAAACTTCTTCTTCACGGAAGTAGTTAAATACTGGCTTGTGATAGGAGCTACTGGCGTAGAAAGCACCTTCTACAGGCTCAGGATTGCCGTCGTCGTACTCCATATTGTTGGAGAAAATCATAAACTGAGTGATATTAGCAAAACGCTTAAATTTAGGGTTCTGAAAGCGCTTATTGATGCGATCACGTTCGGCGAGAATACCTTCTCGGTTATTGGGCTTTTTCACCTCAATAAATACCAGCGGCATGCCGTTGATCAGCAGAGTGATGTCTGGGCGGAACTCTTCGTCACCGTTCTGACATGTCAGCTCAGTGACTACATGAAAGCTATTGTTGTTGAAATTTTCAAAATCAATAAGTTTAGTATTAGAACGCTCTGATAGGCGCTCAAAAAAAGCACGACCTAGATCTTCGTTATCGAGAAGCAGCTTAACATCATCTAACAAACGGCCAGCTTCAGCGCTTTCAATACCAGGATTTATTTTACCAATAGCGGACTTGAACAAGTCAGGGAAGATATTGGTATCTAGATCCCAGCTTTGATCTTTAAGCGATAGGTACTGATAACCCATTCGCATTAAGTGCAATATGGCAGGAATTTTTACTCGCGAGTCTTCGTTGAATTTCATAACATTCCCTGTTTACTGTGGTGTCATCTCGAGAAAGACATATTCATTAAAATCAAATAATGGAAAAAGCTTATCGATAATTTCAAGCTCAAATTTTCGCATTTCTTACATACATTCTATCTATTTACGGCTTTGGCTTAACCATTAAAGCCTTTAATGTTTCAGCTGGATCTATCTTAAGTGCTTCACAATATTGCACATACTGAAAAATATCGAGTTTTCGCTGGTTTGCTTCTACTTTCTGCACAAAGCTATGCGGTTCTTTAATTATCTCACCTAAGTCTCGCATGCTTAAGCCAAGGGCTAAGCGGCGCTCTTTAAAGATTAAATTAAGTTTATTGTACTTTTCTGATGTGATTGCTTTGTTCATTGTACCATTGTGAGGTACATGATACGATGTACCCTTAAAAGGTACGGCTGCGCCTGAGCTATATATTAATTAGATGTCATACCGCATCAAATGAACCTCAAAAACCCTTTATAGTTAGTGGATAGTGCCATCGTGATTGATAGTCTAGACATTGTAGATCGCATATTACTTGCAGCTTTGATGGCAGCATTAGAAGACAAAAAACAGTCTTTCTCTTTAAAAGAAATAATAGCTTCTGATTTTGCTTCAACTGAAGAACTGTGCGTACAGTCAATCGAGCAATTAAAAACGACTGAAGTTCTTAAAGCTAAAGCATCTACGAAAGCCAAAGAACTAAATTATGAACTTTGCTTACCCAACACTAAAGAAAACCTAAAATCTCTGATAAGCAGCCTAAAAGATAGCCAGACAGAAAACCAAGAACGAATCACCATTCTTATTTTTGATGCCTTAGCCGCTGAGTGCATTGAATATATCGTTAATGAATTAAAGAAGTTGAAGATCGATATAAAAGCAGATTCACCAACACCGCTTAGATTATTTGAGCTTTTAAGTAATCACTCATCCGCCGAAGTTCATATGATTCTTTGGCAGACAGTGAAAAATTTAAGTAAAAGTGACTTAAGAATCTTAATGGCTACAGAGTGTGACGCGGAGATCATTCATCAAATTGTTGACGAGGCTTATGTGATTTACTTGAAATACAAACACTTCAACAGAATAGTCGGGGGCTTTAGCAGACGACCTGATCACAGAACGTCTGCTATCCATAAGATACTTTTTACCAAGCACCTAGGCATAGGCCTTAAGTACTTCACAGAGCTACGGCTTTAAGTTTCTTAAAGACTTAATAGCTTATTCTTTGTTTTCTCTGCCCATGTTTTGCATGCTTCTTTCTCTGTCAAATTTTTTGAGTCTGGATGCCCCAGGAAGTGAGTTGCTGTAGTAAGATCACTTATCCTAGGCCTATCCCACTGCATTGCTTGTTGGTTTCTATCAGTATCACTACTCATTAAGTCTGTCAGAATTTGAGCATTCGTATAATCAGGCGTTTTCGTCTTGTAAAGCAATGTAGACAAAGCTTCTTTACCTTTTAGCTCTATCTCAAGGGCAAACACAGTTAACCCATCACTAATTTTAATTTTACCAAAAGAGTATTGCCTTGCTCGCTTATTAATTAAATGAGCAGAACGGCATTTAACCTTAGGAACATCACCCCTATCGAGGGTTAATGTCCAATTATTATCATCAGTTAATGCTCTCAGCATATCTTCGAACAGTAAAATCTTGTTCGAGGGTGTTATTAAATCTGGCTTTTCAGACTTATCCGTATCAGCACGGTGAGTTGTACCTGCTCTAGTGCCTTGAGCAATACTAACCCCTTTTACCTCAGTGGATTCATCATCTTCTTCTGAATCTTTATTAAACTCGGGAATAAATGGTCTAGGTGCTCTTTGCATATTTATATAGGTATTAAAATGAAAGCCTGACCTGCTTATTTCAATTGCATAACGCTTGCCTTTAGACTTCGGGGAAGCAGTACTATCAACTAGAAGAGGGTCAGGGATGTAATCGTTTGTCGTTTCTTTATCCTTTTCTTTTTCATCTTCCTTTTCCACATGATAAGTAGATTTATCGTTAGGGTGACTGAACTCTATTATGTCCAGTTCTGGGGTAGGAATATCTGAAAGAGATCTTACTTCGTTTATAAAGCGATGATTGTATTCACCTTTACTCTTTAACCCAGTGTACCCACTCTGTAGTGGTGGCAAAAAGCTAAATTTCTTATCTGAACATTTGAGGGGAGGTGGACGGCAGGTTTGAGGTGGCTAGGATAATTTTAATTTCTGAAATATAAGTTGCCTAAAAAGTATTTTCTTAGATGTTAGTATTATACATACTTATTGTAAGTATTTGTATTTAATATATTTTATACTTATTAGTATGATTTAGGTGCTTATAATACGCTTTTGATAAGAATCACCAAACAAAAGAAAATCGTCGGTAACAGTAAGAGGCAGGGTATGAGAGAACTGTTGGTCAACCTCTAAAAATAGTCTTTCTTTTTCCTCTGGGTCTTCTATTAAGTGTGTGGTGTAAATTAATTTGGCATAAAGTGCTGGGCCTAAACCTACAGGGCCTAAAGACATGCCCATGCGATAAGCTTGTTGATATTGACCCTGAAAATGTAAACGCCATACATCCTGGACAAGCAGTGCAAGTGCTTGATAATCGTTTACTAAAAAGGTTTTCAGTGTCGGGTGTGCAGCAGGTTTTTGAGCGGCAACTAATTGTTGTTCAGCCAGTTTGGGGTTGTGCTTTAGCATGGATTCAATAAAAGCAGCATCAGGAAAAGGCAGTTTTGTTGCCATGGCTAACGTTGGCCACTGTTGTTTGAGAGTATCGCCAGAAAAATCCATTTGTGGTAAATCTTGCGGGTACGGATGCCATTGAATATCGGCTACAGCCATGTTGGCATCTTTTGAATCGGAGTCTTTAGAAAAAGAAATAGGGCTAAAAGTTAGACTTAAAAAAATCATTAAAAAAAAGCAGAAAACCGTTAATAAGCGCATTAAATGAATCTCTAAAAATAAAAGCGCGAAGTATAAGGATTGTAAACTAAATATTAAGGGTTAACTCCTGCCAAAATAAAGCAGGAGTAAAGCCAACAGCTAATAACTAGAACCAGGTTATTTAAACGCAGGTCCAGAAGTTTTACCAATGGCTTTTAGAATTTTTGCCAAAGGACAAAAACCGGTAAAAGAGGCTTGCAGCATATTGAAGCCGATAAAAGCGGTAAATCCTAACCAATAGATTGAGTGCAGTTGAGAAAGAGACACGCTAATTAAAATAAAAATACCAGCGATGGCAAAAACAAGGCGATCAATGTTCATAAATTACTCCAAAGTTTGTTTATCTTTATATTCTCATATAGTTATGTAGATGCGTCAACCTACTTCGCTCATTAGTGGCTAGTTCTTTATGATTAAACGCTATAAATATCGGATTAAGGCAGAGATCGTCTTTTTTTGATCTTTTTCTTGCAGGATACTTCTTATTATTCCGTGCGAGGCAAGCTATAATCTCGATTAATTATTTTTCAAATTTATTTCAGCCGTGCTGATGGACCTGTTTACCTTATGAAAAGCTCTGATATTCGCCAAGCGTTTTTGAATTATTTCAACTCAAAAGGCCATGAAATTGTTGCCTCAAGCCCTCTAATTCCGGGTAATGATCCAACACTACTGTTTACCAATGCGGGTATGGTTCAGTTTAAAGATGTTTTTTTAGGGCAAGATGACCGCAGCTATACGCGTGCAACGTCTTCACAGCGTTGTGTTCGCGCCGGTGGTAAGCATAACGATCTTGAGAACGTGGGTTATACCGCACGCCACCATACTTTTTTCGAGATGTTGGGTAACTTCAGTTTTGGTGATTATTTTAAACAAGATGCAATCAAATTTGCTTGGGAGTTTTTAACTTCAAAAGAGTGGATGAATTTGCCAGAAGATAAGCTATTAGTAACCGTCTATGCCGATGATCAAGAAGCGTACGACATTTGGCACAAAGAAATGGGCCTAAGCGAAGATAAAATTATTCGTATAGGTGATAACAAGGGTGCTAAGTACGCATCGGATAATTTTTGGTCTATGGGTGATACAGGGCCTTGTGGTCCGTGTACTGAAATATTTTATGACCATGGCGAACATATCTGGGGCGGTAAACCTGGTACACCAGAAGAAGATGGCGATCGCTTTATTGAAATCTGGAACAACGTATTCATGCAGTTTAATCGTACCGAAGACGGTGTGATGCATCCACTGCCTAAACCATCGGTGGATACCGGCATGGGCCTTGAACGTATTTCGGCGATTATGCAGGGCGTTCATAGCAACTATGAAATCGATCTATTTCAAGCGCTATTAAAAGATGCTGCAAAAATCACCGGCTGCAGCGATTTAGAAAACAAATCATTACGCGTGATCGCCGACCACATTCGTTCAACCAGTTTTTTAGTTGTTGATGGTGTATATCCGTCTAATGAAGGTCGTGGTTATGTTCTGCGTCGTATTATTCGTCGTGCAGTTCGCCATGGTCATATGTTAGGTGCAGAGGTTGGCTTCTTTCATAAGCTAGTTGCTTCCTTGGTCGAACAGATGGGCGAGGCGTACCCAGAGTTAGTCACTTTGCAAGCGCAGGTCGAAAAAGTATTGCGCCTAGAAGAAGAGCAATTTGCTAAAACCTTAGATAAAGGTATGGGCATTTTAAATGACGCAATTGACGCCCTAGAAGGCGATACAATTCCTGGTGAAACTGTTTTTAAACTTTATGACACCTTCGGTTTTCCAATGGATTTAACCGCCGATGTTGCGCGTGAAAAACACTTAAAAATTGATGAGGCCGGTTTTGAAACTGCAATGGATCATCAGCGTGCCACTGCAAGAGCAGCAGGTAACTTCTCAATGAAAGGCGGTGCCTCGCTTGAAATTGACGGTGAGACGACTTTCTTAGGGTACAACAACTTAATCAATCAAGGTTCTGTGCAGGGCCTATTTGTTGACGGCAATAAAGTCGACAGTATTTCTTCTAGCAAAGCGGCGGTAACAGAAGCCTTAATCGTACTCGACGAAACAGCCTTTTATGGTGAGTCCGGTGGTCAAGCGGGTGATAGTGGTTTCTTAAAAGCCGATGGTGTTGTTTTTCAAGTAAAAAATACAGTAAAAGAAAACGGCAATCATGTTCATCAAGGTGTTCTTGTTGAAGGGTCGATTAGTGTTGGTGATAAACTAACCGCAGAAGTAGATGGGGAAAAGCGTGCAGCAACGACCTTGCATCACTCTGCAACTCATATTTTACATGCCGCTTTACGTAATGAACTTGGCGCTCATGTGGCGCAAAAAGGTTCTCTGGTAACATACGATAAACTGCGTTTTGATTTCTCGCACTTAGAAGCAATGACAGCAGATGAAATTGCTCGCATCGAAAATCGTGTCAATGCTGAAATTCGCCACAACAGTGAAATCACCACGCGCTTGATGAATATCGACGACGCAAAAAATAGCGGAGCTATTGCTTTGTTTGGTGAAAAGTATGACGATGAAGTGCGCGTACTGGGCATGGGTACAGGGGAGGGTGCCGATCAATTCTCAATTGAGCTGTGCGGTGGAACACACGCAACGCGCACCGGTGATTTGGGTTTGTTTAAAATCATTTCTGAAGCCAGTGCAGCAGCGGGTGTTCGCCGATTAGAAGCTGTTGCTGGTCAAGCGGCATTAGATTTTGTCGCTGCCCAAGAAAAAACATTAAACATCATTGCCAGATCAGTTAAAGCCAGCAGCGATAACGTGGGCGAAAAAGTTGAGCAAGCGATCGCTAAAAACCGCCAGCTAGAAAAAGAACTAGAAGCGTTAAAAGCTAAATTGGCCAGTTCTGCTGGCTCCGATTTGGCGTCGCAGGCGGTTGCAGGTAATGGCTTTAAAATCTTATCTGCTCGCATAGACGGCACCGATGTACCGACCATGAAAACCACGCTTGATCAGCTAAAAGACAAGCTGGGTTCTGCGGTGATTATGTTGGCCGCTGAAACCGACGGTAAAGTAACTTTGCTTGCGGGTGTTACCAAAGATCTTATTGGTAAAGTAAAAGCCGGTGACATTGTGAAAGAGTGTGCTCCTTTCGTTGATGGACGCGGTGGCGGTAAACCAGAAATGGCTCAAGCGGGTGGTAAAAATGCCGCTGGCATACCAGAAGCATTGTCCACCTTTAAAGCTTTAGTTGAAGCTCTTTAGCGGTTGTTAATACCTTGCTCAATGCAGTGCTAACAACATAGATAGCCAATAGAGAGAAAGTACAGAGAAAATAGAAAAAGGCGATTGATTCCAATATCAATCGCCTTTTTTTGATTTAGCTTCTTAGGTTTTGATTTAATAATATACATATTTAGTGTTTAATTGAGCCCCTTTTTTCTTTAGCTAGTAAGAACCATGGCTTTATACGTACAGAAGTACGGCGGGACTTCGGTAGGCACCGTCGAGCGCATCGAGCATGTTGCTGATAAAATTAAGTCCTTCCACGACGCAGGTCATCAAATGGTGATTGCTGTGTCTGCAATGAGCGGTGAGACGAATCGTCTTATTGGTCTGGCTAACGGCATTTCAGATAATCCAACGCCTCGCGAAATGGACGTTTTGTTATCGACCGGCGAGCAAGTAACCATCGCTTTATTAGCAATGGCTCTACAGCAGCGTGGCGTTGCTGCAACGTCATTTACTGGCTGGCAAGTAGGCATTAATACCGACAGTTCGCACATGAAAGCGCGAATTGAAAGCATTGATACCGAAGCCCTTAGAAAACAGCTAGATGCGGGTTATGTGTGCATTGTTGCTGGCTTCCAAGGTGTTGATGCCAATAACAACATTACCACGTTAGGTCGTGGTGGTTCAGATACTACTGGTGTTGCTCTTGCAGCGGCTCTGGGTGCTGACGAAGCGCAGATTTATACTGACGTTGACGGTGTTTATACTACCGATCCGCGAGTTGTTCCTAATGCACGTCGCATGGAAAAAGTGACGTTTGAAGAAATGCTAGAAATGGCAAGCTTAGGTT
>OJEO01000117.1_pt1 | contig 39879 bp, 39 predicted proteins | sample 1593621 | NCBI WGS metagenome assembly OJEO01 (sample SAMN05416875, study PRJEB24817) | seawater metagenome | isolation source: Sea water | place: Canada:Atlantic | collected 2013-11
TCAGCATCCTTTAAAGATGATGTGGCTAAACTTGAAAAACTTACAGATATCCCTTTTCTAAAAAAATGGGGGTACAAATAAAGATAGTAAAGCATAAAGTTAATGATAAGCAAAAAGCATAAAACCATATTTGTTCATATCCCGAAAGTTGCAGGTCAAAGTATTGAGACAATGTTTCTAGAAAATGAAGGCTTAGACTGGAACAATCGCGCTAGCTTATTATTGAGGCCTAAAAAAAATCATGAAAAAGGACCAGCACGACTGGCTCATCTACGGGCAAGAGACTATGTTGATTATGGATATATTGATAAAAACGACTTTGATGAATACTATAAATTTTCTTTTGTAAGAAATCCATATAAGCGGGTTTTTTCCTTTTACAATTTTCTTGGGTATAATCGAATTATTAGTGTAGATACATTTGTAACAAAAGTACTTCCTAAAAAAATTGAAGACGGTAACTTTTTCTTTTTATCACAATACGATTATTTATATAATACCAACGGAAATTTATTAGTTGACTTTGTTGGTAAACTAGAAACAATCAATAAAGATATTAGTAAAGTCATACAAGATATAGGTATAGAAAATGCGACGCTTCCTCACGTAAACAAAGCTGTTGGAGAATGGCACCGAAGTGTGAGTCATGTAGTAAAAACCCCTTATTTATTATGGCATTTAAACTTTAATAAGAAACAAAAAACCAACTTTGAAAAAATATTTACAAAAGAAATAAAGGATAAGGTGTTTCAGCTTTATAAAAAAGATTTTGAAGTATTTGACTATCAAAAATAATGAACCAATTAATCTATAAAATACTATTTGTTGTCTTGATCATTTCATTGTGGTCATCCAGTTTAGAGCTTTCGTTCTTAACATCTGTATTGGTGCTATTTGTTGGACTTCGGAGTAAAATTTCTAGGGCAACATCGTCATTTATAGTCGGGCTTTTAATCCTTTTATTAATTGGGTGTGTAAGTATTTTTACATATGATGAAAGTTGGTATGGATTTTTAAAGGACTTTATTTACTTTCTACGTCCAATCACTGTTTTGTTAGCGGCATATTTTACTGTGGTAAACTTAAAAGAAAAGCGCGCTTTTTTTGACTTACTGGTGTTAACAGGTTTTGGGTTTGCGGGTATTCATTTACTTGAAATTGCAATAAATATCGTTAGTATTGGTCCCGATATTAGTAAACTAAGGGGAGAATACGGTCGTACCAACCACGTAGAAATGATTGCTCTTTTTATTGTTATCTGCATTAAAAACATTCCTATAAAAAAAACGCGATATAAAATTGTATACCAAGTATTTGTGGTCTGCTTATTTGTATCGTTTATCCTGTATTTTTCAAGAACCATGTTTTTGGTTTTATTTTTAATGGTTTTGGCCTATAAAGGATTTTTAAAGCTTAACGGGCGCGGAATCGTTGCTTTAATTTTACTAGCTATTTTAGGGGGAATAGCGATGTTTTTTATAAATCAATATGAACCTAAAACTGAAGACCCTGGGATATTAGGTGCATTCGCTCTTAAAATTAAAAACTCTTATACCGAAGCCTTTAAACCTATAGATATAGATCCTACGAAAAATGATAAAAGAGAACTTTGGGATCATTGGCGCGCCTTTGAAGCAAACCTTGTTTATGACAAAATAGAAGATGAAAAAGCTTGGGTTCTGGGAGCAGGTTTTGGTTCAACAGTTGATGTAGGGTTTGAAATTAGACTGCAAGGAGAATTTATTAGGTACCTACCTACTACTCACAATGGTTTAGCATATGTCTATTTAAAAACTGGTATTTTAGGATTGTTACTATATTTGTTTCTTATAGCAACCCTTTATTTATATTATTACTCTAAAAGAGATTCCGAAGGAGAAATTTCATATAATAATTTATTAGCCGCCTGTGCCTTTTACATGTTTATTTCAAGTGTTGTAGTGACGGGTATTTTTAAACCTTATGACATGGTAACATTACTCATAGGGGGGACATTTGCATTAAAACAACATTTTTATTTTGAAGATAGGAATATTAGGAACGAGGGGGATACCTAACCACCACGGAGGTTTTGAACAGTTTGCAGAATTCTTTGCTGTTTTTTTAGCAGAACAAGGACACGAAACCTATGTCTATAATTCAAGTTTACATCCATATAAAAAAACTGAGTATAAAGGTGTGCATATTATACACTGCACGGACCCAGAGGACAAATTAGGAACTGTAGGTCAATTTATTTATGATCTAAACTGCATAAAAGATTCAAAAAAGAGAAATTTTGATATTCTACTTCAATTAGGGTACACTAGTAATTCGATATGGCACCGAAGACTGCCAAATAATGCCATTATAATCACCAATATGGATGGCTTGGAATGGAAACGCTCTAAATATAAAAAGCCCGTAAGACGGTTTTTAAAATACGCCGAAAAACTAGCCGTAAAAAGTAGTGATTATTTAATAGCCGATTCTAAAGGGATTCAAAATTATCTTCAGAAGAAATATAAAGAAACCTCAACCTATATTCCCTACGGTGCCGTGCCATTTAAATTACCAGAACCTGAAATTTTAGACACTTTTAATCTTACACCGTTTAAGTACAATATGCTTATTGCTCGTATGGAGCCAGAAAATAATATTGAAGTAATTCTTGATGGTATTGTACACTCGGACAACAATGATCCTTTTATCGTGGTGGGCAAACAGGATGCAACAAAGTTTGGCCGTTATTTGGTAAATAAGTTCAAGGGAAATGAGCAAATACGCTTTGTGGGAGGTATTTATAACCTAGAAGACCTTAACAATTTACGGTATTACTCTAATCTTTACTTTCACGGGCACAGCGTTGGCGGTACAAATCCATCACTTTTGGAAGCGATGGCAAGTCAAACTTTGATAATCGCTCATAAAAATGAATTTAATAGTGCTATTTTAGGGCGAGATGCGCTGTATTTTTCTTCTGAAAACGATATTGTCAGTATCCTGAATCAGAAAAAAGAAAAAAACCATTATGAAAACTTTGTAACGAATAACATGGATAAAGTAGAGAAGCTTTATAGCTGGTCTGCTATTAATAATGCGTATTTAAATTTTTTCAAAGAAGTATATGGAAAAACATAAAGCATACTTAACTTCAGAAAAAACCTTTGTCGTTATTTTGTCGGCGCTTCTTATTAGTTTGCCGCTACCCTATGCTTTTAGTACTACTTTCCTTATTGTTTTTGTTGTGGCAGCACTTGCTTCAACATTGTATCACCAGATAACGTTTAGTAAGAAACAGCTAATTCCTATTTTCTTTTATGGGTTACTTGTTTTATCGCTATCCTGGAGTGTAAATTTTGATGATTCCTTAAGAGGTTTAGAGCGGCAATTGCCTTTTTTATTGCTTCCTATTGCGTTTATCACCATGCCGGTACTCTCCAAAAAAGGCTTCCAAACCATATTACATTCTTTCGCTGTGTTTTTGAGCCTCCTTGCATTGTTTTTTATCGCAAATGCCTTCGTGCAGTATCTATCGACTGGAAATAAGGATGTTTTCTTTTACCATGCGCTCGTATCTCCTTTAAATCTTAATGCTATTTATGCTTCAGTGATGGCCTCTTTAAGTTTTTTGTATGTTCTTTTTTACAGTAAAAGGAAGTTTTTTAATTATTTGGTGGCTTTTGTATTGTTCCTGTTTTTGATTTTACTTGCTTCAAAAAATATAATAGCCGTTACCTTTTTAGCGGTTATCATAGGTTTTTTCTTCACCAAAAAAATAAACCGAAAACGGCTGTTATTGATTGCGTTCGTTGGTTTTGGTATTGCAGCGGTTTTGTTTTACAGCCCCGTTAAGGAACGAGTGGAAGAAGAACTAACCTCTAATGTAAAAGAAGTGCTAACTTGTGATAAATTTAACCGGGTTTATCCATGGACGGGTACGACTATCCGTTTGTTTCAAGCGCGGGTATTTTATGAGCTTTTTGAAGAAAACAACAAGTTTTTAAGTGGTTTCGGCATTAATGCTTCTCAAGAAAAAATTGTAGAAAAGCAGAATACATACAATCTTTATTGGGGCTATAATAATTACAATTTTCACAATCAATATATACAGGCTTTTGCTGAGCTGGGTTTTTTCGGGTTTATAGGAATATTAGCATTACTTATCGTCATTTTTGGAAAGTATATAAGCTCTAAAGAACTAATAGCCTTATTCTTTGTGTTGATTATGGGCTCTGTATTTTTAACCGAATCTTACGTATGGAGACAGCGTGGTATGTTGCATTTTTTAGTACTGTATGGATTGTTATTCAGGGTTTTTTCAGTAAAATTGAATAACAGCCATAAAAGATTTATTTAAAAATAGAATCGAAAATCTCAATGCAAAAAACAATAATATACAGCTATCTATTTGTTTTGTTAGTAATTTTGGGTGCTATTGCGTATTCAGGGTGTTATTCGCTTGATTTAATTGGAGATTCCTTAATGTATGGCCATGGTAAATCAGGAATCGATTATGCTATTGACAACTTTTTAAACATTAATGGTAGATGGGCACAGGGCTTAACAAATGATTACCGACTGTATACATTTAGAGGGCTTTCTACAGTACTTTCTTTTTCCTTTTTTCTCGCGTCTGCCTTTATTTTCATCAAGTTTCTTGTTAAGAAAAATATTTCCGCACTCATAGTAACCTTATCTTTTTACTTTGCCGTAGTTTTTTCTTTAAAAGGATTTTACGATTTCACCTTCAATCTAAGCGTTGTACTCTCTTACACTACAGGTTTAGGGTTAGTATTATTATTGATTCCGTCTATTTATAAATACAATCTAACAAACTCGAAAAAATATTTATGGTTGATACTTTTTATACTTGTTTTTACATCAGGTTTACTAGAGATTTATGGAATAACAACTCTTTTAATGCTAGGCCTACTTTTAGTTTTAGAAGTTATTCAGAAAAAGAAAATAAAGTTAACAACGGGACTATTTTTTCTAATTTCATTGGCTTTTAACCTACTAACTTTTTTCTCTCCAGGGAACATGGCAAGACGTGCGGATAGTGACACAACCTTGGCCTTTGACTTTTCTGTGATAACAGATTTATATGTAAGAAACCTTAGTAACCTCATAAACTTAAACACGCTTACATTTTTTTTAATAACGGTCTTGGTTGGCATAACAAGTAAGTCCGTTTATGATAAGAATTTATCAAAACCAATTTCGGTATTTCTTTTTCTCACATTTTTTCTTTTATTGACCATTTTGCCTATCGCCCTGATCACTATAGCATCACCAGATAGGGCCATGCAGTTGGTAAGAGTAGAGAATATTTCAGTCATTTTTATGTTGATTTTTATATTTCTCCTTGCTTTTCTTATCGGAAATAAAATAGGGCTATCTATCCCCAAAAACATAGTGTATCTGTTATTTTTTCTGCCGCTACTTACTTTTTGTACGACGTATTTTTCTGAAGAAAACGATAACGGATCTAAAAAAATATATACTCAATTGATAACGGGGGACCTAAAAAAATATCACGATCATGAAATGGCAATTCGCGATTTTTTATCAAGTACACCCAAAGGAAAAGTAAAGAGCATACCAATACTTTTAAAGGAGGACTACGCTTATACAGTAATAGGACTTCCTAATGGGTTTACCTTTAAAAATAGGAAAACTGCTCATAGATCGTATGAAGAGGTGTTTAATAATGGTGAAATAATCAACTTAAAAAGAGATTATCCAAATCCTTTACTTTTTTCCTCTATTTATTTTTTTGAAAAAGGGGAAAGAGAACAAGTGGAAAAGGTATTTTCAAATGATTTTTTTCAGGTTTACTTAAATAAAAAGTACAATACATTTATCCTAAAAAAAGTAAAACCTTCAGATAACACTATATTTTCTTTTAAATTTAGAAATCACAATATTGAAGTTAATTGGGATAAAGAGGTTACCAAATATCCAGAATACTATAAGGAGCATCCAAATATCATTGGAATGTTAGCGCGTAAAAGTATTAAAGAGGCTGAAAACCTGGCGGATAAATTAAAAATTAGTTTTAAAATCTCTTTAAAAAAGGAAGATATACTTACCCTCTATTATAAACAAGGTCGAAAACCTTACAGTGAGGAAGGTTCAATTCGTAAGTCAATACCTTCGCATAGAGACCAATATGTTGATTTTATAATTCCTATTGATGAAGGCTTTCCACAAAATATACGATTTGATTTTGGTTCTAAAAAAAACCAAGAAATAACAATACAGCAAATACACTTTAACACAAAAAAGAATACAAAAATTATAAAGCAGAGTGAAGTAAAAGATTATTTTAATTCCCCTGAAAAATGGAATCGGGTATTAAATGCAGATTCTGCAAAGTATGGGGTAAAAGAGGTGAATAACTTTGTAGATGCTAAGCTGATAGGAAACAAAAAGCTATATTCATTATTACGAACTTTAAAAAATAAATAAAGCAATTTGAAAAAACGTGTAAGTATTATTGTATCACTTTATAATGAAGCGTTAGCTATCCCAGATTTTTGGAATAGTTTAAACAATGCTATTTTACAACTTGAAGAGGTTGATGCCATTGAAATACTATGGGTAAATGACGGGAGCAATGATGACACGTCAAAAAAAATCAATGAAATCATTACTGTAAAAGATGATAAAATTGAGCACGTTTTAATCGAGTTTTCAAGAAATTATGGGCACGAAGCGGCAATGATTGCAGGTATTGATTATGCTACGGGTGATGCTCTTATTTGTATGGATGCCGATTTACAACATCCCCCCGAAAAAATTTCTACGATGCTGTCCGTTTATTCTAGTGGGTTTGACGTGGTTTTGGCACATAGAAAAGAACGAGAGGATAGTAGCCTCTTTAAAAAAGCTTTATCTACATTTTTTTACACTTTTTTAAACGCGATATCAACTTTTAAATTTAATAAAAACGCATCCGATTTTTTTCTTATTTCAAAAAGAGTACAGCAAATACTAAAAGACAATTACAGGGAACGTAACCGGTTTTTAAGAGGGTATGCACAGATAGTAGGATTTAATGCAACACATATTGAATACAATGCTCCAAAACGAATTGCCGGTAAAAGTAATTACTCTTATAAAAAACTAGTTAAATTAAGTTTTGATGCCGTATTCTCGTTTTCAAACAAACCATTGCAGGTAGCGTCTTATATTTCAATATTGTTTGTGTTCTTTACAGTTTCAATAGGGGTGTATAGCTTCGTCACCTATTTTATAGGCGATAAACCCCCTTCTGGATACACAACATTAATTATTTTCACTTCTATCTGTTTTTCTTTTTTGTTTATCATATTAGCTATCTTGTCCATATATTTTTCAAAAGCCCTAGACGAGATAAGGGAAAGACCTATATATATTATAAAAAAATTAGTGAAGGGGTAGCCATTTTAGGATAATCAAGAACTCTTTAATAGAGGCGGAAATCTACGATACAAATGAACATACTTATAGACGCCCATGTTTTTGATGGAAAGTTTCAAGGATCCAGAACCTATATTAAGGGACTTTATTCTGAAATGATCAAAAAAAAAAGTGACTGGCATTTTTATTTTGCCGGAAGCAATGTGGATACTTTACAGGAGGAATTTGGTAGTAAAAAAAACATAACGTACTTAAAATTACGTGCTACAAACAAATATATCCGCTTGCTTTTTGAGCTTCCATACTTGAGTTATAAGCACAAGATAGATTTTTCACATTTTCAGTATGTTTCACCGCCTATAAAAATTGGAAAATATATTGTCACCAATCATGATATTTTATTTGAAGAAGAACGCTTTAAACAGTATTTTCCCAATAAGTACCGATGGGTTAATAGCTTCCTTTTTAAATACGCTGCCCGAAAAGCAAATATATTACTAACCGTTTCAGATTATTCAAAAAATAAAATAAACGAGTTCTATAACATTCCTAAGGAGCAAATTCACGTAACGCCCAATGCTATTCAATTAAATACTGAAACCACTAAAACCAACCTTATAAAAAAGAAGTATGGGTGTGAAAAGTATTTACTGTATGTAAGTCGTGTGGAGCCTAGAAAGAACCATATTTCCGTAGTAAAAGCTTTTATAAACCTAAAATTATATGAACATGGGTATCAACTTGTTTTTATAGGAAATCGGGATATGGAAGATAAGGAGCTAACTAATTATATAACTGAAAACAGAAAGTATTTACAAGATAATTTGCGCTTCTTTTCAAATGTACCAGATACCGATTTAAAACAATTTTACTTAAACGCTGAGGTAGTTGTATACCCTTCTTTTGCCGAAGGATTTGGCATTCCTCCGCTAGAAGGAGCTGTTTATAAAAGGAAAGTGGTTTGTTCCTCTTCCACGGCGATGGCTGAATTTACCTTTTTTAAGTACTTAGTAAACCCAAACAATCAAAAAGAGATAGAAGAAGCGATTTCAAAAGCTCTTAAAGACGATGAAAAAGGGTTAGATAAAATTCAGGAATTTGTGTTACAAACCTATACGTGGTCGAGAGGAGCTGATGTTTTAGAGAAAGAAATTGAAAAACATTATAAATAGATTTTAATTATTATTGTAAATAAGTAATTCATAATAAACTGTTTAAAAAACCCAGGATCTTTTGAAATTAAATATTAAAACGAAATATATAGTATACTTTGGGCTTTTAGTGGCTTTCCTTTTTCGAATGTTTAATTTCAATTATGAAGGGCTTTGGAACGATGAGCTATTTACTGTTTCGTCTGCCCACCCAAATTTATCTATAATTGAGGTTATAAACTACCTAAAAAAGGATATTCACCCTCCATTGCATAATATACTTTGTAATATCTGGATCAAGATATTTGATTATAATGACAAATCATTTCGACTGTTAAATATATTATTTGGGGTTGTTGGTGTGTATTCAGTATATGCCTTGGCAAAACTCTTGTTTAATAAAAGAGTTGGACTATATGCAATGGTTTTTGCAGTCTTAAACCGTTATTTGATAATGTACAGTCAGGAAGTGCGATCGTATGGGTTGCTATTTTTATTGGCTAATTTTTCATTTTACTTCTTTATAAAATTGATTAGGGATGGGTTTAATTTTAAAAATGCGAGCTGGTACATAGTAGTAACAACGGCTATGCTCTACACACATTATTTTGCATTGTTTGTAATTGCCTCGCAGTTTTTCTGTTTCCTATTTTTAATAGATTGGAAAGCGTTCAAAAAAAGAGCACTTAAGTATATAGTTACTTTTCTTTTGCCAAATTTACTATTCCTTTTTTGGGTTCCTATAATATTTAAGCATCTTGATAAGCCAAGAGGTGGTTGGAGAGATGAAGCTAGTCTATCGCTCTTGTTTGAATATTCACATGATTTTTTTAATGATCAGATTTTATCAGTAGTTTCAATATGTTTAGTCATTATTACTTTTTTGTATTTAATAGCTAGAAAGCTTATTCAGTTTAAAGAAATTAAAGTTTTTTTTAATAAATCAAACTATGGTTTAGTTGTATTAATTACTTGGTTTGTGGTTTTCTTTTTTATTCCTTTTATAAAATCAAGTTTTTCTGATACGATGATGTTTAATAGGTATTTTGTACCCCTTATTACTCCTATTATAATAATTCTGGCATTTTATGTAAGCAAAATAAAATCAAAAAATTTGAGAGAAATTGTTTTAATATCAATTATAGGATATAGCATATTGGTACTTTTTTTAAATGACAGCCCTTATTTTGAAAAAGCTACAACATTTAGAGAAACAGTAGAAAATTTAAAAGAAAAAAGTGATGACCCGTATGTTTTACACATTGCTAATAATTGGCGCTTTTTTGATTATTACCTTAGGCAATATAAAATTAGAAAGATAAAAAGTAATTATAAGGCTTTTAGAAAAATGATTGATAAGGAACAACCCGATGAATATTATGTTCTTTTAAATTTAAAGCAAATACCCGAACAATTTAAAAAAGGAGTTCCTTCTTTAAAAGGGTATAAAGAAGCAAATTCGAAAATCTTTAACAACTCAAATAATATTAATGGAAATAAACTCATTAAATATACAAAGACTAATAATTTACACCAGGTAATTAAACCAGAAAAAGATGATTGATACCTGTATTGTTATTCCTTGTTATAATGAGGAAAAACGAATGGAAACTTTAAAAGAAGAGTATGTATCGTTTTTAGAAAATAATAGCGAAACAACTATTTGTTTTGTGGATGATGGATCAAAAGATAATACCTTAAATGTATTACTTGATTTTAAAAACAAACAGCCAAATAACATTAAAATAATACCATTAAAAAACAATCAAGGAAAAGCCGAAGCGGTAAGGAGAGGAATGGTATATTGTAGTGAAAACGTAAACTCAAAATATATTTCTTTTTTAGATGCAGACTTATCAACTAGTCTTCAAGAGTGTTTAAGGCTTAAACAAATTCTTATAAACAATATAGATGTGTGTTTTGTTTTTGGATCTAGGATAGCCAAAGTAGGCTCTACCATTGAGATAGACTATTTCAGGTTTCTAGTAGGAAGAATAATCGCAACTTTTATATCGAAAATATTACAACTCAAAGTATATGATACCCAATGCGGCTGTAAGGTGTTTAAAGGGGATATTGTTCCTCAGTTATTTAAAGAATCATTTACCTCAAAATGGTTGTTTGATGTAGAACTTTTTTTTAGAATGTATAAATTATACGGAAAAAAAGAGGCTGTTGCAAAAATGAAAGAAGTTCCCTTAGATTCTTGGATTGATCCAGGCGGATCAAAAGTTAGTTTCACATATTTTTTTAGACTTTGGATCGATTTATACAAAATTAAGAGTAGATATTTACAGTATAGATAATATGCTTTTAGCTTATACACTTTTGTCATATTTTTAAGTATCTTCAACTCATAAAAAGGATTACTTTGTATGAAAGTTCTACTTAGTGCTATTTACCCGTATATCTATCTGTTATTGTTTTTTACAATACCTTTTGATGAGTACACTCGGGCATTGCCCAATATATTACTACTCATTTTAGTTTTAACCTTTCCTTTTATTGTAAAAAAAGAAGACTTTAAAAAAATTAAAAGCATTGCAATATTAATTTTCTTTGGGTTTTGTCTCTATCTTTTATTTAATTCACTTTTAAAGACTAGCCTACAAGAAGACTTTACAGTTATAAAAAAAGTGCTTTTAAGCTTAGGGCTTGTCATACTTTATATTCCGGTTCAAGATTTTGAAAAAATAAAAAAAGCAATAGTACTCTCTTCGTTGGCCGCCATTGTGTTTTCGGTGATTAATATTGTTGTGTTAACCAATACGATAAACGATTTCCATTTTGGGAGCTCTCCTATAGTTATCGAAGCTTTGCTTATAGACAGGCTGTATTTAGGGTTTTTATGTGTATTGAGTATTTTGGTGTCTTATAGTTTATTAAAAGAAAACTACCATCCTGTAAACCGATATTATCTGGCCAACATTATTATAAACAGCTTATTTTTATTTTTAATAGCTTCAAAAGTTTCCATATTACTCCTTGCTTTATTAATACTGCTTAGGCAGTTGTATAGAAAAAATAAAAAAGTCGGCATCTCGATTGTCATACTTACGGTATTGATTATTTCTTCTCTCTTTATTTTGGCAATAAAAAGCAATGAAGACAAAAAGGAGTCAGCATTTTTACAGAACTTTATTACAAATACAACCACATGGGAAGTTCGCTCCATAACGTGGCAATGTGCGTTTAATGTTATCGAAAACCATACGGTTAATTGGAAAGGGTTTGGTTTTTATGGTACTAAAAACCAAATGGTTTCGTGTTATCAAGACACGATACAAAACGAGTATAAAAAAAATCAATTTATATCAAAACGGTACAATACCCATAATCAATTTCTAGACTTTTATTTAAGCACAGGAATACTTGGGTTTTTATTATTTGGTGCTCTCATTCTAGTCCTTTTTATTAAAAATAGAAAAAGCTTTTTTTACACCGCCCTTTTAGCCTCTTTAGTACTGTATTGTATGGTCGAAAATGTATTTCAAAGACAAATGGGTGCTTATTATATTGGGTTTATCCTCATCATATTATTGTCTAATAAAAGTGTTGTACAAAACAAAATTATAAATGAGGAGTAAAATGCTAGCAAATTGTATTTTTGCTTTCTTAAAATTAAGCTATTAAAACATGAAAATAACAGTTGTAGGAACAGGTTATGTAGGTCTCGTGACCGGAACATGCCTTGCCGAAACCGGAAATGAAGTAATATGTGTTGATATTGACAAGGAAAAGGTCAATGCTATGCGAAACGGTACGGTTCCTATCTACGAACCGCATTTAGATGTTCTTTTTGAACGTAATATAGAAGCCAACCGCCTTCAATTTACCACGTCTTTAGATGAAGGGCTGGAACACGGTGAGATTGTATTTTTAGCATTACCTACTCCCGAAGATGAAGATGGCTCTGCGGACCTTTCATATGTATTAAATGTTGCTGAAGAAATAGGACAGAAAATAAAAACCTATAAAGTAATCGTCGATAAAAGCACGGTACCCGTTGGGACAGCCGAAAAAGTACAGGCGATCATTGCCAAAAATGCTAGTTGCGATTTCGATGTGGTTTCAAATCCAGAATTTTTGAGAGAAGGCTTTGCCGTGGACGACTTTTTAAAACCCGAACGTATTGTTATTGGTTCAAGTAGTGAAAGAGCGACAGCGTTAATGCAAAAATTATATGCGCCCTTTGTTCGTTCTGGAAATCCAATTATTGTCATGGATGAAAAATCGGCAGAATTGACCAAATACGCCGCCAATTCTTTTTTAGCAACCAAGATTACGTTTATGAACGAGATTGCTAATTACTGTGAAAAAGTAGGTGCAGACGTCGATAAAGTTCGCGCTGGTATGGGAACCGATTCCCGAATAGGAAAACGATTTCTATTTCCTGGGATTGGCTATGGTGGCTCATGTTTTCCTAAAGATGTAAAAGCCCTTCAAAAAGCAGGAAAGAATGAAAACTATGATTTTAAGATATTAAATTCCGTTATTGAAGTAAATAAAAATCAAAAAACAATCCTACTTCCAAAAATTGAAGCACATTTTAATGGAGACCTAAACGGAAAACAAATTGCCATTTGGGGACTGGCTTTTAAACCTGAAACCGATGATGTGCGCGAAGCACCAGCTATCGACATGATGAATGGACTGCTTGAAAAAGGGGCGAAACTGACTGTTTTTGATCCTGAGGCAATGCCGAATATAAAAAAACAATTTGGTGATAAACTAAAGTATGCAGACTCCATGTACCAAGCCTTAGAAGGGGCTGAGGTATTATTAATTTGTACAGAGTGGAGTATTTTCAGAACACCCAATTTCAGTAAAATAAAAGAACAATTAAAGAGTCCAGTTATTTTTGACGGAAGGAATTTGTATCATGTTGAAGATGTTAAAAATGAAGGCTTTACCTATATTTCCATAGGAAGAAACTAAAACGAGATGAAAAAGATATTAATTACTGGTGCCGCAGGTTTTTTGGGATCCCATCTATGCGATCGATTCATCGCAGAAGGATTTAAAGTAATAGGGATGGACAACCTTATTACGGGTGACCTAAAAAACATTGAACATCTTTTTCAAAATAAAAACTTCCATTTTTATCATCACGACGTTACTACATTTGTTCACGTGCCTGGCGATGTAGATTATATTTTACATTTTGCTTCACCAGCTAGTCCTATTGATTATTTAAAAATCCCGATTCAAACCCTTAAAGTAGGCTCTTTGGGCACACATAACCTGCTTGGGTTAGCAAAAGAGAAAAACGCCAGAATTCTTATTGCCTCTACTTCCGAAGTTTATGGAGATCCGTTGGTGCATCCACAAAATGAGGAATACTACGGAAATGTCAACACCATTGGCCCCAGAGGCGTGTACGATGAAGCAAAGCGGTTTCAGGAGTCTATAACGATGGCATATCACCGTTTTCACGGCTTAGAGACTAGAATTGCCCGAATTTTTAATACCTACGGCCCTAGAATGCGATTAAACGACGGTCGCGTAATACCGGCGTTTATAGGACAGGCGCTACGAGGTGAAGATTTAACGGTATTTGGAGACGGTTCTCAAACACGCTCTTTTTGCTACGTAGATGATCAAGTTGAAGGTCTTTATAGGTTGTTAATGAGTGATTACGCATTACCGGTTAATATTGGTAACCCCCATGAGATAAGTATTTTAGACTTTGCCGAAGAAATAATTAAGCTAACTGGAACCCAACAAAAAATTATTAATAAACCGTTGCCGAAAGACGATCCCATGCAACGGCAACCAGATATTACAAAAGCACAAGAAATATTGGGATGGCAACCTAAAGTTTCTAGAGAAGAAGGATTAAAAACCACCTTTAAATATTTCAAGGGATTTTCAAAAGAAGAACTGTTTAAAAGCGAACACAAAAACTTTTCAAAGCATATTAGAAAATAAAAATGATTTTTAAAAGTGGAAGATATTCAGGCTATTTAAGGCCTATAACCTATGTGATTGATCTATTGATCATTCACCTATGGGCGTATTGTTTTTTCTCTGAAACATACGATATCATCAACTTTATAGCTTTTGTTACATTAGGATGGATTATACTTTCCTTAAAATCAAGTTTTTATGAAATCTATCGCTTTACCCATGTTGCAAAAATCATGTCGCTCATAGGCAAGCAATCCATTATTTTCTTCTTAATCGTATTTTCTTATTTCGGAATTTTTATTGAAGAAAACCAAAACACATTTGTAGCATTAAATTATGTGCTTTTAGCAATGACCTGTATTACCATTGTAAAATTCACCATATATTTTCTACTTAAAAAATATCGGTTATTAACAGGGGGTAATTACAGAAAAGTGGTAATCATCGGCTTAAATAAGAAAACAGATCTGCTGCGAAAATTTTTCTCCGATAACCCAGAGTATGGCTATCATCTTGAAAAATCGTTTAACCTCAAAGGGCCTAATAAAAGCTCTATTGAAGAATGTATAGAATTTATAAACGCTAATAATATTGATGAGATTTACTCCTCTGTTGCAGAAGTAAATAATAAAGAGCTTATTCAACTAATTGATTTTGTAGATAACAACCTAAAAACCTTAAAATTTCTTCCAGATAATAAGGAAATTTATAGTAAAAAATTAGATTTTAGTTATTACGGCGTGTTACCCATTTTATCATTGCGTAAAATTCCAATCGACGAGCCATTTAATCAATTTATAAAAAGGGGTTTTGATATCCTTTTATCTATTCTTGTAATTGTTGGCATCTTATCTTGGCTTACACCAATTTTGGCTATTTTCATTAAATTAGGGTCAAAAGGCCCCGTTTTTTTCAAGCAAAAGCGGAATGGATTGGACTATGAGGAGTTTTTTTGTTACAAGTTTCGGTCTATGAAACCAAACCCTATGGCGCATTTGCATCAAATTAAAAAAGGGGATAAAAGGGTTACTTGGATTGGTAGAATACTCCGTAAAACCAGTATAGACGAGATGCCGCAATTTATTAATGTCCTTAAAGGCGAAATGTCTGTCGTGGGTCCACGTCCCCACATGGTTAGTCACACGCATATGTATGCTGGGCGTATTGACAAATTTATGGTTCGTCATTTTATAAAACCTGGAATCACTGGTTTAGCTCAAGTAAGCGGATATCGTGGAGAAGTGGAAAATGAGAATGACATTATTAATCGAGTTAAATACGATATTTTTTATCTAGAAAACTGGTCGTTATTCTTAGATCTTAAAATTGTTTTTCAAACCATCTACAATGCCATAAAGGGCGACAAAAAAGCATATTAAAGCTTTTCTATTACTTTAATAAAAATATCAAATTGAGTTTCAAAGTTAAATGCTTTTATGGCTTCTTCTTGCACTCTTTTTTTCTGAAAAGTTTTCAGCTGAACTTCTGATAATTCTAAAATAAACTGCTGTAAAGCATTAAAATCTGAAACAGGAATGTTCCACCCTAACTGATGTTTTTCAACAAGCTCCCCACCTTCTCCACCTGCAAAATAAAGAACAGGCAGTCCCAAACGAGTATATTCAAAAACTTTTGAAGGAACCGAGCCGTAAATTCTATTGGTCAGCGGAATAAAAGCAAGGTCATACTGCTGTAGAGCTTTATGCAAATCATTTCGGTTTAATTCGCCGTGATAAAAAATATTCTTCTTTTGTACCCGTGAAATTTCTTCCGCTTCTGGTCCGGCTCCATACAGATGAAGTTCAACATGACTTGGCAGTTCTATTTTATTACGAATTTTAGTCAGTCCTTGTGCCACGCCTAATAATCCAGCATAAACAAGGGTAATGGGTTTTTTAATAGGTTTTTCAGGAACGGAAGGAGGCGTAAAATCTGGAATATTTCGGTATAAAAAAGTGGGGGTATTAGTAAGATTTTTTGCGTGTGTTAGAATTTCTTCAGATTGACCCACTAAAAGATTTGATTTCTGGTAGCAAAATCGCTCCATTTTCTCCAACATTGAATAATAGAATCCTTTTTGTAGTAAACCCATTTCCAACCCAGCCAGCGGCCAAAGATCTGAAACGTTTAAAATTCGTTTTTTGTCAAATAACCAACTCCAAATAACAGCGGTAAAGCCAACAAAAACTGGAGAATATTGTATAAAAACCTTTTTTGGGGTTCTTTTAAATAAAAAAAAGAAAGACAAAGCAATCGAAAATGAAACCATAGAAACCAAACGCAAAAACTTGTTTGAAGAGTTACTAGCCCATAACCACAGGCGATGTATTATCAAGCCTTCATCATTTTCTTTTTTATAGAGACTGTTTTTGTAGCCTTTAAATTTTTTTCCAGTTGGATAATTCGGCATTGGACAAACGATATGAACGGTAAAGCCCGATTTGTGTAGTGACGTGGCCAATGTATGCATACGGTTAGATGCAGCTCCTTTTTCTGGAGGAAAGTAATTGGTAATCAGTAAAATTTCCTTAGTGTTCATAGCGACTGGCAATGATTTCTACAATACGCTCTGCCGCGTGACCGTCCCATTTTGGAATTGGTTTATATTGAGGCCACTTTTTAGTTTTTAAATCTTTAAAAGCAGTATCAATTTTTTTGAAGTCATTCCCCACCAATCTATTTGTGCCCAATTCACAAGTTTCCGGTCGTTCGGTTGAATCTCTAAACGTCATACAAGGTACATTTAAAACGGAAGCTTCTTCCGTAATCCCACCCGAATCTGTTAGCACGGCTTTGGCATGTTTTATAAGGTATATAAATGATAAGTAGCTTTGTGGCTCTACACAATGTAGGTTTTTAAACGTAAGATTGGCAGCGTCTAACATATTTTGCGTGCGAGGATGTACCGGAAAAATAATCGGTATTCCATCAGATTTGGATACGATTTCTTTTAATAAATCAGAAAAAGACCCCTTTGCATCCACATTAGAAGGTCTGTGTAATGTTAACACATAATATTGCTTTTCTTTAAGCTTTATATCATCCCAAAAATTTGGTTTTTTAATGTTGGGCAAATTTTTCTTCAGGGTATCTATCATGACATTTCCCACAAAAAAAATTCGGTTTTCAGGTACACCGGCGTGTCGTAAATTGCTATTGGCAGTTTCTGAGGTTGTAAAAAAATAATCGGTAATACTATCGGTGACCATTCTATTTATTTCTTCAGGCATTTTAAGGTCACCAGAGCGTATTCCAGCTTCAATATGAGCCACTTTTACATGCGCTTTTTTGGCAACAATAGCGCAGGCCATAGTTGAAGTTACATCACCTACAACCATTACAAGATCGCTTTTATTTTCTGCTAATTCCTTTTCAAAACCAATCATTATTGCAGCCGTTTGGCTTGCTTGCGAACCACTTTTAACGTTGAGGTTTACATTGGGTTCAGGGATGTTTAATTCGTTAAAAAATGTTTCGCTCAGATTTTTGTTATAATGTTGGCCTGTATGTATAAGCCGGTATTGAAGAGCTTCATGATTTTCAATGGCGTGAATTATAGGAGCTATTTTCATAAAGTTAGGTCGCGCTCCCGCTACAATGGTTATTTTCATCATGATATATTTCTAAGCAAGTAATTCAAAAGTACAAATTACTTTTGCGCCTCTCTTAATTAATAGAAAACCTTTCAACTAAGTTTTGAAACAAACTGCTTTAATTTCCCACTTTGGCTACGTTTTAATGTTTTCACTCGTTTGTAAGTAATGTTGAGAGTGCTTTCAACGTATTTTGAGAGTGCTTTCTCGATGTTTTTAAGATTATCTGTGGTTAGTGCTTTCTCTGCAACATATACAATTGTAAACGCATCTAAAGCAGTTTGTTCTATTACAAATTCTTTTACATTTCCATCTTCTTCAATTACGCTTTTTGTTACGTAATAAAAGGTATGACCAGGAACTGTTTTTCCATCTTTTAAAATGGCATTATCGTTAGACCGCCCTATTAATCGCTTTAAAACAGGCTTTTTAGCAGTGGCATTTTCATCTAAAACTCCAACGTCACCCACATCATACCGTATAAATGGATGGGCCTTGTTGTAAAGTGAGGTAACGACAATACGACCGCTTTCCCCCTTTTTAACAGGTTGGTTGCTTTCATCTACAATTTCAATAAAAAGGGTTTCATTGTTTGCTTGAAATTCCCCGTCAGTATTGGTAAAAGCCAATAAATCAAGTTCGCTAGCACCATATTCGTTTACAACTGGAACACCAAATTGTTTTTCTAACAATTTTTTATCGCTATCATACAGCATTTCGCTGGTAACAATACACGTTTTTAAGGTAGGGCAAATCGATTTTAATAGTACGTTTTTTTTCTGAAGGTATTTGGCGAATAAAACAATAGAACTTGTATGACCATTGATGTAATCAAACTTTTTTCTTCGGAAAACATTTAAAAATTCTTCCAGTTTTTCGTCGGAAAGATCAAAAATCGGAAACCGGTACCGGTTGCTCAACCTATCTTTTAACCGCTCTTTTTGATAGCCTTTTAAATCTAATGGGATACCATAAAAACGGGCTTGGAAAGAAGAGTCAAGATCAATTCCGTGCCAACCAAAACGATTTATAATTACGGCCCATGTCATGGCATGGCAAAATTTGTCCTTTGCAAAAAACAACGGTGTTCCGCTAGAACCAGAGGTGTAACTGGTATAACTATTATGCTTTGAAAAACCGTGAGAAAGCCTTTTTTTTATGGGAATTTGTATATCACTTTTCGTTAAAATGGGGATATCTTCCCATTTTTTAATAGCAGTATCGCCAATAAAAGATTGATAAAATGAATTTTCCCGCATATGATAATCAAACATCTTTTGCCGGCTGTCTTTTACATAGGTTTCGTAGTCGGTTTCTGAAATCTGCTGAATCTCTCGTAACCGTTTTTTTGCTTCCCGAATAGGAAACCCCTTTAACCGTAATGTAGTTTCAAATAAATTCAACCTAAAAAATTAGGGCTTCAAGTTACAAACAATTATTTTTGAAGTCGAAAAAATTCCTTCCTATGAACATCTTAATATTAGGCTCTGGTGGCCGCGAACATACATTTGCATATCAAATTGCAAAAAGTGAATTATGTGACTCATTATTTGTAGCACCCGGAAATGCCGGTACCGAATCCATCGCTACCAATCTAGCTCTTAAAGTAACCGACTTTAAAGCTATTGAAGCCGCTGTTGTAAAACACGAAATAAAGATGGTGATTGTAGGACCAGAAGATCCTTTGGTGCAAGGAATAGCCGACTATTTCTCTTCTTCAGAAACATTAAAAAACGTTATGCTTATTGGCCCTTCAGAAAGAGGTGCTTTATTGGAAGGAAGTAAAGAACGCGCCAAAGAGTTTATGGCGATGCACAATATCCCAACCGCAGCGTATGAAAGTTTCACCAAAGAATCATTGGAAGCAGGAAAAGCATTTCTGGAAACACTGCAACCACCTTATGTGTTAAAAGCTGATGGACTAGCCGCCGGAAAAGGCGTTTTAATATTAGAAGATATTGAAGAAGCAAAAGCTGAACTCGAAAGTATGCTAGGTGGAAAATTCGGTGATGCGAGTAATACTGTTGTTATTGAAGAGTTTTTAGATGGAATAGAATTAAGTGTTTTTGTATTAACAGATGGTAAAAACTACAAAATATTACCAACCGCAAAAGACTACAAACGTATTGGTGAAGGGGACACAGGTTTAAATACAGGTGGAATGGGCGCCATTTCCCCAGTTCCATTTGTAGATAAAACGTTGATGGAAAAAATTGAAGACCGAATTGTAAAACCGACGGTGGAAGGCCTTCAGAAAGAAGAGATTGATTATAAAGGATTTGTTTTTATAGGATTGATTAAGGTGAATAACGAACCCTATGTAATAGAATACAATGTGCGAATGGGCGATCCAGAAACCGAAGTCGTGCTACCAAGAATTAAAACCGATTTAGGGAAATTATTGCAAGCAACTTTTCAGCAAAAATTAAATACGATAGATTTAGAAATAGACAATCGTGCCGCTACGACGGTCATGTTGGTTTCGGGTGGGTATCCTGAAGGGTATGAAAAAGGAAAAGAAATTAAAGGTGTTGAATCGATTGAAGGTTCCATTGTTTTTCATGCAGGAACGACAACAAAAGAAGGAAAATTGGTTACGAATGGCGGAAGAGTAATGGCCGTTACTTCATTAGATGAAGATTACAAAAAAGCACTAAAAAAATCCTACCAAAACATAGAAAAACTATCTTTTGACAGGATGGAATACCGTACCGATATAGGGTTTGACTTAGTCTAAGTTCCCTTCTTCGTATGTATATGTGTTTTCGGTACTTTCGTCAAATTGTTTTAATTGCAACATCCAATAAACAAAAGCGACTGTCCCTATGATAATGAATATCCATGAGAATATATTTGCTAACCACCAGCTGTCTAATTCTAAGTTACGTAAGGCATCGTAAGGTATAAAAAGTACATTCTCAAATAAATCTTCAATACCGTAAAACAAATCTTTCAATTCCATATCTGTATATTTATGGTGCAAAAATAGAAAATACCCACTATGCTTACAAGCTTTTTCGGAAAATCTAAACCAATTAATTTCGTCGTCTTTGGGGCGGTCATCTTTCTTGGTTATGTTTTTGGTGCGTTGATACAAGTTGACAATGCACTGAATATATCACAACTACTTATAAATTTCTTTTTTATTGGCTGGTCTGTGTTTGCGGTATTCTTATTAGATTTTATTGTCCGAAAGAATGATCTTACCTATAAAAACACCTTTACAGTATTATTATTTACTTTCTTTTTAATCACGTTGCCTGTTATTTTTTTAGATCGGAATATACTCTTTGCCAATGTGTTTCTGTTAATGGCTTTTAGAAGGCTAGTCAGTCTTTCTTCAGAAAAAAACAGTGAACGAAAAATTTTCGATGCTTCCTTATGGATTGCAGTCGCTGCACTCTTCTACTTTTGGAGCCTGCTGTTTTTTGTATTATTATTTTTTTCCATACTTCAAAAACCGGAAACCAACCACAAACAACTCATTATTCCTTTTATAGGTTTTGCTACAATATTAATGTTAGCAACCACCTATCATTTACTCATTAACGACTCGTTTGCTTGGTTAATAGAATGGATAAAACCTGTTGTAAGTTTTGATTTTTCAGCGTATCATTCTATAAAAATTCTCGTTCCTGCTGCTATTATGGCTACATTTTTAATTTGGTCATTGCCCTTTAGAATTATCAAAATTGCTTCTTTATCAAAAAAGGAAAAACCGAATGCTGTTTTATTACTGATTACTTTGGGAGTTTGTGTTTTTATAGCCCTTCTTAGCCCTCAAAAAACAGGGGCAGAATTATTTTTTATCATAGCACCCCTGTCGGTGATTGTGGCAAATTATATTGAAAACATTCAAGAAGCTCGATTTAAGGAAGGATTACTCTGGTTAATTGTTTTGTTGCCAGTTGTATTGTTGTTTATATGAAAGCTCTTGACCTAAAAATTTTAGAAACCGAATTGCAAAAACGCCTACAGTATCCATATCTCTGGGGCCGCAAGCAAAATGATTTTTGGGATGGCTACACAAACTTTATTTATACCACTCCAACTTGGGAAGACCTTATGCCAAAAATGGCTGAGGTTGTTGAAGCATATAACTTGAACAAACGCGACCTATTCAATTACACCATAAACCGCTGGTACAACTTTTGGAGCGCAACAGCTGTGGAACACATTTTTACAAGCTTGCCCAAAGTGACACCTTCAAAAAACCAAAAAGATCGTTTGGTCGATTTCACAATTCACGGTATTCCGTTTGACCATAAAACCACTATTTTCCCCAAACAATTTAAAAAATCAATCGATTATGCAAAAAATAATGAAAAAGAACTGATTGCATGGTTGTACGATAATCAAAGTACCCAACAACGACATCACTTAAAAAACCGGCTGTTTATTGTGGTGTTTGATGAAAAAGGAGAACATTGGAAATTGAAAGCTAATCTTTCATTACTTCAAATTGAAATAGAAAAATATGTTTCAAATTACAATCCTAACACCCTACATTCCCTTACTTTTGCAGACAATTCAAAAGCGTTAAGCGCAATTATTTGGGTAACAAAATGAATTACATAGGCTCCAAACACAAACTTTCTTCTTTTATTTTCGATACCGTTACTTCGGTCTGCGGAAACGATTTATCGCAAAATATCTTTTGCGATCTTTTCGCTGGGACCGGAATTGTAGGCAGGACGTTTAAACCTCATGTAAAACAAGTAATAGCAAATGATGTAGAGTTTTACAGCTATGTGTTAAATAGAAACTATATTGGAAATTATACTGAAATAACTTCCGAAAATTTGCTATCTCAATTAAACGATTTAGAAGGAGAAAAAGGGTTTATTTTTAATAATTATTCTGAAGATGGAGAAGCCGGTCGATTGTATTTTACTTCAGAAAACGGACAAAAAATTGACGCTGCCCGCCAACAAATTGAAACGTGGCAAAAAAATGCAGCAATTGACGAGAATCAGTATTATTTTTTACTGGCTTCTTTATTAGAAAGTGCCGACAAAGTGGCGAATACCGCTTCGGTGTACGGTGCATTCTTGAAAAAAATAAAAACTTCTGCAGCAAAAAAAATAGTGATTTGTCCTGCAACATTTCAGAAAACAGACCATTCGCATCACGTGTTTCAAAAAGACAGTAATATATTAATCAAGAAAATTGAAGGCGATATTTTGTATTTAGATCCGCCGTACAATGCCCGTCAATACGGCGCAAACTATCATCTACTCAATACTATTGCAAAAAAGGATACCTTTATACCGAAAGGTAAAACGGGTTTACGCACGTACTATAAAAGCGATTATTGTAAAAAAGGCGAAGTGTTGCAATCGTTTACTGAGTTGATTGAAAATGCACAATTTAAATACATCTTTTTAAGTTACAATAACGAAGGATTAATGAGCCGCGATGAGGTGAAAACTGTAATGAAGCGGTTTGGCAAGTACAGCTTAGAAACTAAAAAATACCAACGTTTTAAGGCCGATAAAACCGAAAGCAGAAACCATAAAGCAGATGCAACGGTTGAGTATTTGCATATTTTGGAAAAAAAATAGGGTTTCGATACGATTTCAAAATCCTTTAGATTTTGAAATCACTCAACCACCCTTATACATTAATTTTAAAAGATAGTAATAAACAAAATAATAATAAAAGACCAATTGTAAGACGGTTTAATGGATTTATGAAATGCCTCAGCATTTTGTAAATTTGTACCGAAACCACCGATTTAAAAATAAAACTTATGTTTAGCGATAAAGCCAACGGAATATTTCAAGAAGTAATCAATAAGTATCATGAAATTGATACAGTAAATCAACCCTTTACGAATCCATATGATAAAGATTCAGAGTTAATTGAACATTTATTGTATAGAAAATGTTGGATTGATACCGTACAATGGCATTATGAAGATATTATACGCGACCCGAACATCGATCCTGCTGGAGCGTTATTGTTAAAGCGTAAAATTGACGCCTCTAATCAAGACCGTACAGATACAGTAGAGTACATTGATAGTTATTTTCTTGAAAAATTTAAGGACGTACAAGTAAAAGACAATGCTAACATTAATACCGAAAGCCCAGCTTGGGGTATAGACCGTTTGTCTATCTTGGCATTGAAAGTTTACCATATGAACGAAGAGGCCAATAGAAAAGATGCTTCTCAAAAACACCAAATGGCCTGTAAAGCAAAGCTGAATGTATTGCTAGAGCAGCGTGTGGATTTAAGTACGGCAATCAATCAATTGTTGGACGATATTGCCAATGGCGATAAGTATATGAAAGTATACAAACAGATGAAAATGTACAACGACGATGAGTTGAACCCGGTACTTCGAGGTGAAAAATAATTTAAGGTGGCTGAGTAATTTAATTCCGTGATGGCACATCACGGAATTAAATTATATCGAAGCCCCGGTATCAAATTAAGAGCTTATCATGCCCAAGCCTTCTCACATTCTTGTAATCCGTCTCTCTGCAATGGGTGATGTAGCGATGACTGTTCCAGTGTTGCAGGTTTTTGCTAAAATGTATCCGGAAGTTAAGTTAACCGTTGTTTCAAAAAAACATTTTAAGCCTTTTTTCAAGTCCATTCCAACAGTTGATTTTATTGAGGCAGATGTATATGGAGATCATAAAGGCTTTGGATTACTTAAATTGGCTAATGAAGCAAAATCGAAAGGAATAGATGCTGTTGCCGATTTGCACAATGTAATTCGTTCAAAAATAATATCAAATTACCTGCGAGTACGAGGCCTACAAACTGCAACGATTGATAAGGGAAGGGAAGAAAAACGACAACTAACCGCTTCAGAAAACAAAAAATTTGCACAACTAAAAACCACACACCAACGATACGCCGATGTTTTTGAAAAACTAGGGTTCCCGTTAAAACTTTCCAATCATACGTTTCCTGAAAGACAACCTCTTAATAAAAGATTACACAGTTTAATTGGGCAGCACACCAAAAAAGCAATTGGGATCGCTCCTTTTGCAGCTCATGACAGTAAAATGTATCCGCTGGAATTAATAAAAAAGGTGATTTCAGAAATACATAAAACTGAAAAGTTTAAAATATTCCTATTTGGTGGTGGAAAAGAAGAGGAAGAGACCTTAAAAGACATCGCTTCCAATTTTGAAAATGTGGAAAATGTAGCCGGACAATTGACTTTTGAAGAAGAATTAGCATTGATATCAAACTTAGACGGTATGCTCTCCATGGATAGTGGTAACGGACATCTTGCTGCTATGTTTGGTATTCCAGTTATTACACTTTGGGGCGTAACACATCCATTTGCTGGTTTTGTTCCGTTTAATCAGCCAATGGCTAATCAGCTAACAGCGGATAGAGAACAATACCCATTGATTCCTACTTCTGTTTATGGGAATAAATTTCCGGAAGGGTATAACAACGCGATACAGAGTATTAAACCTGAAAAAGTGGTGAACGCAGTTTTAAAAACGTTCTAGTTTTTAAACATCATCATAATCTATAGACAACGTCGCAGTAGTAGGATGCGCTTGACACGTTAATATCAAACCGTCTGCAATTTCATCATCAGTTAAAATTTGATTTTTGCGCATTTCGGCTTTACCTTCGGTAATTCGAGCGATACACGTACTGCAAATTCCACCTTGGCATGAATACGGAGGATCTAAATCGTGATCTAACGCTGCTTCTAGCACCGATTTTTTCTGAGGCATCGTAAAGGATTCCTCTTCGTCATCTAGCGTAATAGTTACTTTTGTATCGCCATCATGAGCTTTAGTCAAGAGGCCTTTTTCTGCAGTGTTGAACAATTCAAAAAGAATCTGTTTTTCGTTGATTCCGTTTTCTTTTAAAGTTGAAGAAACTTCATCAATCATCGGTTCCGGGCCGCATAAATAAAAGGAATTAAAGGTGGTGTCTTTAAATTTATTCTTCAGCAAAAGATTAATTGTAGAACGCTCTATTCTACCAAAAAGAGAGTCACTTTCTAGTTTTCTACTGTAAATAAATTCAACAAATAAGCGGTCTTTATACTTTTTAAGAAGGTCGAGAATCTCAGAATGAAACATCGTTTCGGATAGCGATTGATTTCCGTAGACTAATAAAAAGGTACTGTCGGGAACTTCTTTTAAAACAGTTTTTACAATAGAAAGCACGGGTGTAATTCCGCTTCCGGCCACAAATGCGGCATAATTATTAGAGATGTTTCCAGCTTCTTCATCTGTAGGGTCAAAAACAAACTTTCCCTCAGGTGGGAATACTTCTAACGTATCACCTACTTTTAATTTCGTGTTGGCAAAGACCGAAAATAGGCCTTTTTCCACTTTTTTCACTCCTACTTTTAATTGTCCAGTATTAGGGGCACAACAAATAGAATAAGCGCGTCGTAATTCGGTATCACCAAACGTATGTTTTATAGTAATATATTGGCCGGCTTTAAAAGAAAAGGTTTCTTTTAATTCATCGGGAATCGTAAAGGTAATCGATACAGCGTTAGGGGTTTCCTTGTTTACTTCGGAAACGGGTAGCGAATAAAAGCCACTCATAGTTTTCAATTTTTTTGCAAACTTACAAAGGAAAATGATTTCGGTAATGGAAATCTGTCAATTACAACCAATTTTTAACGTTATAACCCTAAAGAAACCAAAAAGAACCTTATTTTTACAGCTTATTTATTGCTTTTATATACTAAAAGCAACGCTTTTAAGTTACAGTATTATACTAAATTAACACAATTTTGAAAGGCATATATAAAACTACTCTCTTTTTGTTGGCTGTTGTTCTTTTAGCAGCTTGTTCACGAAAAAAAAATACCTTTTTAAGCCGTAATTTCCATGCGGTAACAGCAGAATACAATACGTTGTACAATGGAAATTTAGCGTTTGAAGACGGAAAAGAGCAATTGGCGGCTAGCTATCGTGATAACTTTTGGGAAATTCTTCCCGTGGAGCGCATCGATCTAGATGAAAATGCCACGTTACCAGGAGAATCTAAAAACCCTAACTTTAACCGAGCCGAAGAAAAAGCAGCAAAAGCCATTCAAAAGCATTCGGTGTATGTAAATAATAAAGAACACAATCCACAAGTTGACGAAGCCTATATGTTATTGGGTAAAGCGCGTTATTATGACGGACGTTTCATTCCTTCGTTAGATGCTTTTAACTTTATTCTAGATCGATACCCTACAAGTAACAACATCACCAATGCGAACGTATGGAAGGCAAAAGCCAACATTCGGTTAAACAACGAAGAAGTAGCGTTAGAAAACCTGCAAGAACTTTTAGAAGATGTAGAGCGTGAAAAAATTGAAATGGATGAAGAAGAATTGTCTGACGTAGCTGCGATTATGGCCGAAGCGTATGTTAATATGGATTCCATTCCTGAAGCATTACCTTTTATGAAAATAGCTTCGGAAAACGTAAAAGACAACGAACTTAAAGGTCGTTATAATTACATTAAAGGGCAGTTGTACAATCGGGTAGGCGAACGCGACAGTGCCAATATGGCTTTCGATCAAGTGATTGAGTTAAACCGAAAAGCACCACGGGTGTATATGATTAATGCATATATCGCCAAAGCGAGGAATTTTGATTACGATAACGAAGATAAAACAGCATTTTTAGAGCTATTAAATGAATTGGCGGAAGATCGAGAAAATCGTCCATATTTGGATAAAATTTACAACCAGATTGGTGAGTACTATTACAATTTAGATAGTATAAACACGGCCGTTAAATTTTACAATAAATCTATTCAAGAGCAATCACAAGATAGAACGTTGCAATCTAAAAATTATGAAACGCTGGCCATCATAAATTTTGATGCTACCGAATACAAAAATGCCGGAGCGTATTATGACAGTACATTGACAAATTTAGAGGTAAACACAAAAAAGCATCGACGTATTAAGAAGAAACGTGAAAACCTGGACGATGTCATAAAATACGAAGATATTGCTATTAAAAACGATAGTATTTTACGTTTTGTAAATATGAGCGAAGCCGAGCAATTAGCTTATTTTACTAATTACACCACAAAGCTGAAAGAAAAAGCCGTTGCCGATTCCATCGCGAGGGTAAAAGAGCAACAAAGTATTGCCAACAATGAATTTTACCAGAAAAATACAAATTCTGGGGGTCCAGCGGCGAGTGGAGGCACGTTCTATTTTTACAACCCAACCACTGTAGCCTATGGAAAACAAGAGTTTAGTAAAGTTTGGGGAGACCGTAAATTAGAAGATAACTGGAGGCGTTCAGACAAGCAAACTTCGTTGATTGAGGAAGAAGATGCTTTTGCGGAAGAAGAAATTTCAGATAATGAGCGTTTTGATCCGCAAACCTACATTGCAAAAATCCCAACCGATCAAAAAGTGATCGACAGTTTAACTGGCGACCGGAATTTTGCCTATTATCAATTAGGACTGATTTACAAAGAAAAATTCAAAGAATACGACCTTGCAACAAACCGACTTGAAAAAGTGTTGACTTTCAACCCAGAAGAGCGGTTAATCCTTCCGTCTAAATACAATTTGTATAAAATATATGACTTGAATGAAAATGAGGCACTGGCAAATCAGTATAAAAATGATATTATAACCAATCATCCAGATTCGCGGTACGCTGAAATATTACGCAATCCAAACACTGCTTTAGCAACCGACGAGTCGAGCCCAGAATTTAAATACAAACAACTGTACAAAGATTTTGAAGCGTCTAAATATCAACATGTTATTGAGCAAAGCGATGCGTATATTTCACAATATACCGGAACAGACATCGTTCCAAAGTTTGAACTTTTAAAGGCTACAGCAATTGCACGTCAACAAGGATTTGAAGCCTATAAAAAAGCATTGAATTTTATAGCGTTGAATTATCCAAATTCCGAAGAAGGACAGCAAGCTGAATTTATTTATGGCAAGACACTACGCACTATTGAGTCTAGTGACTTTGTTCCCGACGAAGAAGCCAAAAGCTGGAAAGTAGTTTATAAATTTGACAGCACCGACGAAGAAGCCGCACAGGCCTTAAAAGAAAAATTATTAGAAGCAATTGATGCATATCGATATACAAATATTAGTGCATCACTGGATTATTATTCCCCACAAACCAAATTGGTTGTAATCCATGGTTTAAATACCAAAACAGGCGGACGCAATTTTGCACAAGCTTTAAAAGAAAACAAAGACTTTAAAATAAAGAAACCTTCTTTTGAAATTTCAACGCCTAATTATAAAATTATTCAGATTCATAAAAATTTAGATGATTATCTAAATATTGAAAATGAACCTGTAAACTAACAAAGACAAACCTTTAAATCTTAAACGTATGTTTTCAGAAAAAAAAGAAAGAACCGGACAAGAACCTAGTAGCGGACAAAATCGAATTAATGAAGGTACAACACTAGAAGGTGATGTGGTTTCAAAAGGATTTTTTAGAATAGACGGAACTGTAAAAGGAAATATAAAAACCCCTTCAAAAGTTGTATTGGGTAAAACCGGCTACATTAACGGCACGCTTACATGTGAAAATGCAGATATTGAAGGCAAATTTGAAGGAAATCTAGACGTTTCTGGAACATTATCCTTAAAATCTACGGCTAATATTGAAGGCGAAGTAGTTGCTGGAAAATTAGCTGTAGAGCCTGGAGCTACTTTTAATGCTTCGTGTGTTATGAAAGGCACTCAAAAAGAAGCAAAACCCAAAAGCGAAACAAAGCTTAAAGAAGCTGAAGCAACTAAGGCGAGCCCCTATGATAGGCAACAGCGCGCTAAAAAATCAACTGAACCTCTTAAATAACGGTGGCTAACGATAAAAATAATAGTTTAAAACGATGGGCAGCACTTAGTGCTATAGCCATTGAAATGGCTGTAGTGATCTATCTTTTCGTCCGTGGTGGCCAATGGTTAGACACCGAGTATAATGACGGCGGAAAGCTCTATGTAATTTTCGGAACACTTTTAGGTGTAGGCCTCTCTCTTTACTTGGTAATAAAACAAACCAACCGGTTGAATAAGTAAAAATGGCCAAAAGTTTTAAATTTTTAGCTGTTCTGGGAGGTGTATTGATAGTAATATTCATAATACATTTAACCTCATTATATTATTTAAATTTTCCTCTTTTTAAAAATCAAATTGTACTTTCTTACCTAGTTAATTTTATCCTCGCTGGGATTATTTTGTTGGTAATTCAGCGTTCGCTAAATAAAAAATCTTCTCAAGCGGGATTTATTTTTATGGCTGGTAGTGGGTTAAAATTTCTTTTTTTCTTTCTTATTTTCTACCCGGCATATAGAGCTGACGGTAGCATGCAGACCATTGAATTTGTTACTTTTTTCATTCCGTACGCCGTCTGTCTTACCTTAGAAGTTGTGTATCTTTCCAAAAGGCTTAATAATCAAGTATATTGACCTTTTTAGTAATAAAAAAAAGACGCAAAATTGTTTTTACAATAAAATATATAACTGTATTTTTGCACCGATTTTTAAGGACATCACTATTTGTGTACTATGCAAAAGCCATTTATAGCTAAGATTTTATTTTTAATAGTTATTTTATCAGGAGTAACTACAGCCTATGCTCAAGAGGTTGAAAAAAACCCTCAAACACATGAGCTAACTGAACAAGAAGACAGTGAGAAAAAATCTAAGATACAGGAGTATATTAATCATCACCTGTTAGACTCTTATGATTTTACATTTTTCTCAGACGAAGAAGCAGGAAAGCATTATGGTTTCCCGTTGCCCGTGATTATTTTCGATGACGGTTTAAAAGTATTTTCTTCTTCAAAATTTCACCACGGTGAAACAGTAGCTGAGGTAGATGGTAATCACTACAAATTATACCATTCAAAAATATACAAAACTAACGCTGCCGGCGATATAAACTACGATGAGGAAGGTCACGCTACAAACGACAAACCGTTAGATTTTTCTATCACCAAAAACGTAGTAACTATGGTGTTGGTGTCAATTCTTATGTTTTTCTTATTCCGTGCGCTTGCAACATCGTATAAGAAAAATAAAAGCATTCCAAAAGGAGTAGGTCGTTTCCTTGAGCCTCTTGTACTATTTGTTAGAGACGAAATAGCAATACCTAATATAGGGGAAAATAAGTATAAAAAATATATGAGTTTCTTATTGACCATATTCTTCTTTATATGGTTTTTAAACTTGCTAGGGATGACTCCACTAGGTGTAAATGTTACTGGTAACATTGCAGTAACCTTTGGGTTGGCTTTAATTACATTTTTAATTACCACATTTACGGCTAATAAAAATTACTGGGCGCACATTTTTTGGATGCCTGGAGTGCCTAAATTAATGCGAATTGTATTGGCACCAATCGAACTACTTGGAATGTTTATTAAGCCATTCTCATTAATGATTCGATTGTATGCAAACATGACAGCCGGTCACGTTGTATTAATGAGTATCATCGCGTTAATGTTTATATTTAAAAACTGGTTAGGAAGTTCACTTTCTTTCGGGTTAGCATTTGGATTGGCAATATTAGAGTTGTTAGTAGCAGCTTTACAGGCTTATATATTTACTATGTTATCGGCGTTATACTTCGGTATGGCAAATGAGGAATCACATTAATTTGAACGTTTAATTTTTAATTATATATATTATGGAAATCCCAACAATTGTAGGAGCAGGTTTAATTGTAATCGGAGCTGGTCTTGGTATCGGTAGAATCGGTGGTCAAGCTATGGAAGCGATTGCACGTCAGCCAGAAGCTTCTGGTAAAATTCAAACAGCAATGCTTATTGCAGCGGCGCTTATTGAAGGTATTGGATTTGCTGCTTTATTTGCAGCATAAATTACATACACAGTGGCTATAACGGTTGGTTATAGCTACTGTGTTATTAAAAATTAAAAATTATTTTTTGAAATTTTAGATAATGGAAAAATTATTAGAACAATTTTCATTTGGACTGTTTTTTTGGCAAATACTAATCTTTGTAGCATTAGTGCTTTTACTTAGAAAGTTTGCTTGGAGACCTATATTAAACGCAGTTAATGATCGTGAAGAAGGTATAAAAGACGCATTAGATTCTGCTGAGAAAGCCAAATTAGAAATGGCAAACTTGAAGGCAGACAATGAAAAATTGCTTCAAGAAGCAAGAAATGAGCGTGATAGTATGATGAAAGAAGCACGGGAAATCAAAACAAAGATGATCGCTGATGCTAAGGAGGAAGCTCAAACAGAAGCAAATAAAATGATTACGCAAGCTCAAACTGCAATAGAAAGCGAAAAGAAAGCTGCGATGACTGAGTTAAAAAGTCATGTCGCTGAGCTTTCAGTACAAATCGCTGAAAAAGTAGTAAAGCAAGAATTATCTACAGATAAAAAGCAACTAGAATTGGTAGACACAATGTTAGCCGATGCTAAATTGAATTAGTAGAAAAAATTAAACGAACCCGCTAATCTTAGGGCAAAACTATGAGCAAAAGAGCAGCTATACGATATGCAAAAGCAGTTTTACAGAAAGCTGAAGAAGACAATACGCAAAACGTAATGTTTGGCGATATGCAATCTGTAAAAGCTACTATAGATGGTAGTAAAGAGCTTCGTAATATGTTACAAAGTCCAATTATTAAAGCTGAAGATAAAAAAGAAGCTTTGCTTAAAATTTTTAGTAATCAATCAGATCTTACTAAAAACCTAATACGTGTATTAGTAGTTAATCAACGGTTGGCCATATTAGGTGGCGTAGCGGAAAGTTATGTTAATCTTTATAACGAAGCACAAGGAGTTAAAGTAGCAGAAGTAACTACTGCAATTCCACTTACTTCAGAATTAAAAGATACGGTATTAGCTAAAGTTAAAGAATTAACCGGAAGTACTTCGGTTACGTTAAACAATATTATAGATACCACTATAATAGGAGGTTTCATTTTACGAGTAGGAGACCTTCAATACAATGCAAGTATTGCAAATAAATTAAATAGAATTAAAAGAGAGTTTACATTAAATTAAGGATTGAAATAAAACTCAATCTAAAATCTAAATAAGATGGCAGAAGTAAAACCAGCTGAAGTTTCAGCAATTTTAAAGGAACAACTTTCAGGTTTTGAAGCATCAGCTTCACTTGACGAAGTAGGAACTGTTTTAACCGTAGGTGATGGTATTGCACGTGTATATGGGCTTGCTAACGCAGAATACGGTGAATTGGTAGAGTTTGAAGACGGTCTAGAAGGAATCGTTTTGAACCTTGAAGAAGATAATGTTGGTGTTGTATTATTAGGACCTTCAAAAGAAATAAGTGAAGGATCTACAGTAAAGCGTACACAACGTATTGCATCTATTAAAGTAGGTGAAGGTATTGTTGGTCGTGTAGTTAATACACTTGGTCAGCCAATCGACGGAAAAGGACCTATTGAAGGTGAAACTTACGAAATGCCACTAGAGCGTAAAGCTCCTGGTGTTATTTATCGTGAGCCGGTAACTGAGCCATTACAAACAGGTATTAAATCTATTGATGCGATGATCCCGGTAGGTCGTGGACAGCGTGAATTGGTGATTGGTGACCGTCAAACAGGGAAATCTACTGTTACTATTGATACCATCTTAAACCAAAAAGAATTTTATGATGCTGGTAATCCGGTTTACTGTATCTATGTTGCCATAGGACAAAAAGCCTCTACCGTTGCAAACATTGCACAAGTTTTAGAAGATGCTGGTGCAATGGCATATACAACAATTGTTGCAGCAAACGCATCAGATCCTGCACCTATGCAGGTGTATGCTCCTTTCGCAGGTGCTGCGATTGGTGAGTACTTCCGTGATACGGGCCGTCCTGCTTTAATTGTTTTTGATGATTTATCAAAACAAGCAGTTGCATACCGTGAGGTATCGTTATTACTTCGTCGTCCACCAGGACGTGAAGCATACCCTGGGGATGTTTTCTTCTTGCACTCAAGATTATTGGAGCGTGCGTCAAAAGTAATTAATGACGATAAAATTGCTTCTGAAATGAACGACCTTCCCGATGTATTGAAACCAATGGTAAAAGGTGGTGGATCATTAACTGCATTGCCAATTATTGAAACACAAGCGGGTGACGTTTCTGCATATATTCCAACCAACGTAATTTCGATTACCGATGGTCAGATTTTCTTAGATGGTGATTTATTTAACTCGGGTGTTCGTCCTGCAATTAACGTAGGTATTTCGGTATCGCGTGTGGGTGGTAATGCTCAGATTAAATCAATGAAAAAAGTATCAGGTACTTTAAAACTGGATCAAGCGGCTTTCCGTGAATTGGAAGCATTTGCTAAGTTTGGTTCTGACCTTGATACCGCTACTAAGAATGTAATTGAAAAAGGAAAACGTAATGTTGAGATCTTAAAACAAGCGGAAAATACACCGTTTACAGTGGAAGATCAAATTGCAATTATCTATGCAGGTTCTAAAAACTTGTTACGTGATGTTCCTGTAGAAAAAGTAAAAGAATTTGAAAGAGACTATCTTGAATTGCTTAATGCAAAGCATAGAGATGCGCTAGACACGTTAAAATCTGGTAAGTTAACTGATGAAGTGACTGATACCTTAACGGCTGTAGCAAAAGATCTTTCAGCAAAGTATAAAAAGTAGTTAGATTTTAGTATTGCGCATTGAGATTAGATTTCTCAGTGCTCAATACTCAATAGTTAATTCTATAAAAGAATGGCAAATCTTAAGGAAATACGAAGTAGAATCACCTCTGTTGGGTCAACCATGCAGATTACGAGTGCCATGAAAATGGTATCGGCTGCAAAGTTGAAAAAAGCACAGGATGCCATCACAGCGATGCGTCCATATGCCGATAAACTAACCGAGTTGCTTCAAAATTTAAGTGCAACACTGGATGCTGATAGTGGAAGCAAATTTTCAGATCAGCGCGAAGTAAATAAAGTGTTAGTGGTAACTATTACTTCTAACCGTGGTTTGGCCGGTGCGTTTAATAGTAACATTATTAAAGGGTCAAAACGTATCGCTTCAGAAAACTATGCTGGAAAACAAGTAGATTACGTAACCATTGGTAAAAAAGGAAACGATATTTTAAAGAAGACTGAAACGGTTATTAGTAATAACAATGAAATTTTTGATGATCTAACGTTTGATAATGTTTCAGAAATAGCTGAAATGTTAATGCAGAAATTTGCCGATGGAGACTATGATAAAATCATATTAGTTTACAACAAGTTTAAAAATGCAGCGACCCAATTAGTGATGAATGAGCAATTTTTGCCTATTCTTCCACCTGAATTGGATGAAACTGAAGTTCAAAAAGCAACACCAAACTATATTTTTGAGCCAAATAAAGAGGATATTGTTGAAGAATTGATTCCGAAGAGTTTAAAAACACAATTGTTTAAAGCCATTCGCGATAGTGTAGCTAGTGAACATGGTGCCCGTATGACAGCGATGCACAAAGCAACAGACAATGCGAAAGACCTTCGTGATGATCTTAAGTTACAATACAACAAAGCGCGACAAGCTTCTATTACCAACGAAATTTTAGAGATTGTTGGTGGTGCCGAAGCTTTAGCAGGATAAAATATAATACCTACTTAGTGCAGAAAAGTCTTCCGTTTATTTCGGAAGGCTTTTTTTGTTAGGGTCATTTCCTAGTATTGGAATACTATTTGATAGTTTTGAGAGAACAACTAAGCCAAAATATATGAAATCTCAAAAACTATTTTTTAGCATTCTATTTTTAATTACTTTCAGTTCAGCCTATTCTCAGTATGAAAAAGGGGATATATTGCTTTCTTTACAAGGAGCTCCATTTATTACGCAAAATGGCCCTGACGATTTAGGGTTGATGGGATTGGCTACGGCCGAGTTCTTTATCATTCCAAAGCTTTCTGCAGGAGTTAGCTTCTTTACAACTAACAATACAGCCTTAGAAAACAAAAGTGGGACAACGATACATTCTTACGGGGTAATTCCTTCGCTGCAATACTATGCTTTTAATAAAAATAAGTTTAATGTGTTTGCACAAATAGGTTATGGCTATGGTTTTGAAGATTTAACTCGTGGCTATATCGAAAACAGCGCGTTGACGGTTTTTAATGTTGGTGTTGGAGGCAACTATGTTTTTTCTGAAAACTGGATGATAAAACTCACCATTCCGTATTTTAAAGCCCAAAATGTAACCGTAGATGCTACAGCAGCAGACGGAGCAACAGCGTTTATAGGGATAGGGTATAAACTATAATTTTCCTATCTTCACATTAAAAATATCCAGATGCTTTTCTTTAAAAATATAATTGCTTTTTGCACTGTTTCCCTGTTACTATTCAGTTTTTTTAATTGTGGTAGCGGTCATACAAGTTCCTATAAACTAACGCAAGACCCTCCGTTTACTATTGACGATGTGTTTTATCAAGATTGGGTAGCCGGTGTGCAAGATGGAGGTTCGGGTACTAATCTGCATATTACCTTTAAAGATTTCACAAAAGACGTGAGGATTGATAGTATTTTTTTCAGAAATAAAACTTCGAAAGCTAAAAATTCGCCACAAGCTAGAAAGCAATACATTGGGTATTTTAAAAATAAAACAAACCGTGATATGGTGATGGACATCGATTCTAAAAAAGAAGCTAAAAACACGCCACCGAAACCGTTTCCGTTTGAGTTAGCAGACAATGAGACCGTTGTAAGCTATGTGCATAATGGGACAACCCATTATTATAAAATAGCCAATATCCGCCAAAAAGAAATGCTTGCCTATCCTGAAAGCAAGCCGCAAGACGATAATTAAGGAATGACATATTGTTTCGCTGAAAGCGGTAATAATTTCAATACTTTTACGCTTCAAAACAGAATAGATTGAGCGTTTTTAAAAAACTATTTAAGCAAACTTTTGTTTACGGCCTTGCCACCGTCCTTCCAAGGGCGTTGGCGATCGTTTTGGTGCCGTTGTATGTTTCTGTGCTGGGAAAAGAACAATACGGCGTCTACGCCTCTTTAATGGCCTTTTTAATTTTAGGGAACGTCTTGCTTTCTTACGGAATGGAAACCGCTTTTTTCCGGTTTATCAATAAACACGTCGAGCAGAAAAAGTTAGTTCAGTCCACAGCGCTAACGTCGCTTACTGTTTCCACCGTTCTGTTTCTGACAATCACCTTGCTTGCTAATGATTCGCTGGCGACTTTTCTAGAGTTTAAAGCAGAATACGTAACCTACGGCCTGCTTATTTTAGCGTTAGATGCGTTAGCGGTTTTGCCTTTTGTTTGGTATCGTGCCAACGAAAAACCGATGAAGTATGCGGTCATTAAAATTTTCAATGTCTGCGTCAATTTAGGGTTTAATCTGTTTTTCTTTTTAGTGCTTCCCGGTTGGGCAGAAAATGCTCCTGATTCTTTTTGGAGTAGTATTTATTCTGAAGAAAATAAAGTAGCCTATGTGTTTGTCGCCAATTTAATTGCTAGTGCCATTACATTGGTGGTGTTACTTCCGTTGTATATTAAAATAGGGTTTGGTTTTAGTAAAACCATTTGGAAAGGCATGTTTAAGTACGCTTTTCCAGTATTAATTGCAGGGATTGCCTTTTCAATTAACGAAGCATTTGATAAAATTTTGCTGAAATATCTATTGCCTGAAAATATCGCAGAAGCCAAAGTGGGTGTGTACGCCGCTTGTTACAAATTAGGTGTTTTTATGACGCTTTTTGCTACCGCCTTCCGCTTGGGAATTGAACCATTTTTTTTCAACCATGCCCAAAGTAAAAACGCCAAACAGACCTACGCCACTATCACAAAGTATTTCACCATTTTCGGAAGTATTATTTTGCAATTCGTTATTGTATATATCGATGTTTTTAAGCGGATTTTAATTCCGAAGTCTGAATATTGGGAAGCACTTTCCATCGTACCGCTTATTTTGTTGGCTAATTTGTTTTTAGGTATTTATCACAACCTCTCCGTTTGGTACAAAGTGACCGACCGCACTAAGTTTGGAGCCTATATTTCAGTGTTTGGCGCAATAGTTACCTTGGGGTTGAACTTTTTGTTAATTCCGATAATTAGTTATCAAGGCTCGGCCATTGCGACGTTAGCTGCGTATGGAAGTATGATGTTACTTTCGTATTATTTCGGACAACGAAACTACGCCGTCCCCTACGATGTGAAGCGAATCGGAGGATATTTGTTGCTTGCTACCGGATTTTCGGTGATTTCGTTCTATATTTTTGAAAGCAATTTAGCGATAGGTACTGCATTATTATTGGTATTTTTGCTGTTAGTTTTCTTTTCAGAAAAGAGAGAAATGAGCAGCATTCTAAAACGATAGTAACCTTACATGAAAAAGGAGTTTTTAATATCTATAATCATTGGTTTAACCTTTTTGTCATTAGGCTTTCTTCTGCTTCATTATGAGTTAATAGGATATGGATTGTCCTTTTTTGTTTTTTTACCATTTGCACTTGGTTATATTTTAGGGAAATCGACAATTAAATCTATAAGCTTATGGGGTTTGATTGTTTCAATCGCTATTTTCTTTATTTTACTTTTTGTAGGTAATCTTGAAGGAATGGTGTGTATTTTAATGGCAATGCCCATCATAATTCTAGCTGTTGCAATTGGGTTTTTGGTTAAATATATTGTTGGTAAATACCGTAAAGCTGATAAAAAAGAGAATTTATTCAAAAGTTCGATTCTACCATTTTGCTTGTTTATATTTTTTGGGTTTGCAGAGGTTGAATTGGCCAAAAACGATAATAATGTAATTGAAGTGAAATCTGAAATAATTTTGCCTTATTCAACCATCGAAGTATTTGAAGCGATAAAATCAGTTGATACACTTGATGCTGAAAAACCATTTCTAATGAAACTTGACTTACCAATTCCTCAAAAATGTATTCTTGAAGAAGAAAGAATTGGAGGAATAAGAACATGTTATTTTGAAGGAGGAAAAATAGTTGAAAAAATAACGGAACTGGAAAGAGGCAAAGTTTTAAAAATGGACGTTATTGATTATCAGTTAACAGGAAGAAAATGGCTCGGGTTTAAAGAAGCGGTATATTTGTTTGACGAAATGGAGAACGGAAAATCAAAACTAACGAGAATAACCACCTATACCTCTGAGCTTTATCCAAGATTTTATTGGGAACCCTTAGAGAAAATTGGAATTGAACAAGAGCACGCCTATGTGTTCAAAAATTTAGAAAAAGACTTAAAAGCTAAAATACATAACAAACAAACCCACGATTGAAATATGTACCCACTACGAAGAAATCGACGATTACGAACCACTGAGTCCATTAGAAATCTAGTACAGGAAACCACGCTTTCTCCAAACGATTTTCTAGTTCCCCTTTTTGTAGTTGAAGGAAAAGGAGTTAAAGAAGAAATCGCTTCAATGCCCAACTATTATCGCTATAGCCTAGATTTATTAGCCAAAGAAGTTAAAGAATTATGGAGCATGGGGTTGAAGTCGGTGTTACTTTTTGTAAAAGTACCCGAAAACTTAAAAGATAACAGCGGAACAGAAGCGTTGAATACAGAAGGCTTAATGCAACGGGCTATTAAAACGGTAAAAGACACAGTGCCAAATATGTTGGTGATGACCGATGTCGCTTTAGATCCGTATTCAATTTTTGGCCACGATGGTATTGTTTCCGAAGGAAAAATTCTTAACGACGATTCTTCAGCAGTATTAGCTGAAATGGCTTTGTCACACGCCAAAGCAGGTGCCGATTTTGTAGCGCCAAGCGATATGATGGACGGTCGTATTTTTGAAATGCGTACGCTACTAGAAGATGAAGGATTCCACGAAACTGGAATTATGAGTTACAGCGCCAAATACGCCCTGTCTCTTATACACATCTGACGCTGCCGACGACTCCTTA
>OJEO01000121.1_pt1 | contig 38644 bp, 48 predicted proteins | sample 1593621 | NCBI WGS metagenome assembly OJEO01 (sample SAMN05416875, study PRJEB24817) | seawater metagenome | isolation source: Sea water | place: Canada:Atlantic | collected 2013-11
CCTACGGCCTCGCCCGCGAGGAAGGGCAGGGGCGCGTCTCCGCCGGTCTGGCGGCACTCAGGGCGGCGGCAGCGAAGGATCGCGGCAGCGAGAGAGAGACGGGAGATTTCCGGGAGCGGTTGGTGCGGATCACCGGGCGCGGCGATGCGGAACGCGACGGGCTGGAGCCAGAGGCCGAGCGGACCGACCGGAACCGGGCGCAGGAGCGGCTGCGCGAGACCTTGGGCAAGGACCGGGGGGACGGGATCGAGCGGGACGGCAACGTCGAGCGCGACGGTGACAAGCCGTCGATCCGCGAGCGGTTGGACGCGGTGCTCAACAAGCCGCGCGAACGGCTGGACATCGAGGACAAGCCGAAGAAGGGCCGGGAGGTCGAGAACGAACGCGAGATCGACAGGGAGGTGGACCGTGACCGTGGCCTCAGTCACTGATCTGCCGCCGATCTTCGACGGGATCGAGGCGGTGTGTTTCGACGTGTTCAGCACGCTGGTCGAGATCATCGACAGGCACGCCCCGTTCGTTCCGCTGTTCCGGGCATTGCCGCCCGAAAAGCGCCCGGAGCTGAAGCATCGCTTGATGCGCGAGGCGCAGGCAATAGATGATTGGCCCGCGCTTTTGGGCGTCGAGGTCGATCTGCTTACGATGTTTGATGTGGGCGCGCGTGTGATGGCCGAGGTCTATTCCGACGCAATCAGACCCGGAGCCGGAGATTTACGCCCATGTGCTGGACGGCCTTAACCTCGATCCGGGGAAGGTGCTGTTTGTGGGCGACACGCCACGCACCGACATTGAGGGGCCGCTTGCCGCCGAGATGAAAGCGCCGCATGTGGACGAGCTGGTAGCGGTGATGTGTCCGGCCTGGTTTTCATCTTGCCGCGAGTATCTATCGTGTGAGTTCAGTCAACACTTTTCGGAAGAACTGCGGGGCGGTTATCGACGCTCGCAACGCCTGTCCATTGGGGCTTCTCCAGTATTGCTGATATTCGCATTCGGTCAGATTTTTAAAAACATAACGTGCGCAGCTTATAGCTCTAAGACCTCTTTGTGGTCGTTAGCCTGCGCGCTGCTCTATGCGGAATCGATGGGAAGGAGAAACTACCATGAACCACATTGGATTTAACCTCGGGCCATTGGGATACGCAGTGACAGCAATGCCACCGTTGACACCAGACGCGCTTGCAAACTTCGATAACCTCCCTGAGGATCCTTACTATACCGAGCGTTGGCGACAATTCTCCCAATACATTCTTTTCTACGAAAACGATCATTGGGCCTGTCGTGTTCTTGAACATCGCCCATTCGTGCAGGCTAAGGCCTACAACCAGAAAGTTGGCGGTGTGAAACGCGGTTTTGATCCGATCACCGGCGTCGATCCAACACCTCAGTTTGCGCATCTGGCAAATCTGATGAAGTTCGACAAGAACCAGGCGTTCCAAGTCAATCTGCACCAATGGAGAACGAGGGTCAGTGACGTCTACAAAGGAGCCACAATACCGGAGGGGCCACATCGTGACGGCCATCATATAACCAGCGTCACGGTCTGGAATCGGAAGAACGTATCAGGTGGTGATTCTACGCTGTTTCAAATTGGCAAAACTGAACCTTTTTTCAAGCAGGTCCTCGAACCCGGTCAATGCCTGGTCATGCGGGATGAAGATATGGTCCACGGCGCTGACGACATTACAGCCAACTCGGACGAGGGTGGATCTCGCGATATCTGGGTAATCTCTATCAACCCGTGGAACGACCGCCGGTATGGAGACACCTTCGAAGAGTTCGCATCTGCTGAGGTCAGTTCCGGCAGTGATCCGATCGCAGCTGAGTAAAGGGACAACAAGCGTGACCGAAATTCTAACGCCAAGCCCGTTTCACAAAATCACCGCCACTGATGCTGCACATCTGGCGGACCGTTTTGCGACACCGCTATTCGTCTATGACGATAAATTTTTTCGGTCACGCTGTGACGAAATGCTCAAAGTTTGGAACAATACCTTCGCCAAGTCCAAGGTATATTGGTCATACAAGACCAACTACATGCCGGAGGTCTGCCGGGCCGCTCATGAGCATGGCTTGGGTGCAGACTTTGTCTCAGGTTTCGAACTTGAACATGCAAGAAGGATGTGTCCGGAAGGCCCTTTTTCGTTTAACGGCCCGCTGAAGCGCAAGTCCGAACTTCTGCAAGCCATAGAAATGGGTGCTACGATCAACGTCGATCTGTTGGAAGAAATCGACGCTATTCGTACTATTGTCTCTCAACGACCCACCCTGACACCGAGACTAGGCATTCGTGTGAATCCTGGTGTTCCGTTGTTCGATAGTCACGATACCAGTTTTCTCGAGAAGCACTCCGACAGCATTTCTGTTTCGAAGTTTGGTTGGCCGATCTCCGATGGTGCCGCACGCATTGCTGTAGAGAAAGTGATCGATGCAGGACTAACGGTTTCCGCTTTGCACTGCCACTTAAGTTCACAAATCACTAACCATGAACATTTTCTTGCAGCGCTACGTCCCGTCCTTGACTTCGCATCAGATCTCATTGGTCAGGGGGTGGAGCTTGAGGAGATCGACATCGGCGGAGGTTTCGGTGTCAAGGGGTTGGTTCGCGATAAAATTGGATGGTGGGGTCAGTTGAGGGAGCGGATGGGTGAACCGCTACCGCAAGAAGAGTCACAGGCTTTCGACATGCCAAGTTTTGCCACGTCCTTGAAGACCGAGCTTTCTGAGCGCGGATTAGAGGATTTGACAATTAGCTGTGAACCAGGTCGATATCTCGTTTCGGATGCAATGGCTTTGTTAACGCGTGTGGTCGGTATCAAGAGACTGGAAGGCAAAACTTGGCTTGTTGTTGATGGAGGCCTGAACATCCTGCCGACGGCTTCATTTGGAGAGCGCCGTGGCCTGCGGTTCTTCAATCACGAGGGCGAGTTTCCGCCTTCTGATTACACAGAAAAATGCTCTATTGGTGGGCCGCTTTGCTACGAAGGCGATGTGATAATGCCGTCTGCAATGATGCCAGCGACAATCGCGGCCGGTGATCTGGTAATGATCTCCGATGCTGGAGCTTATACCGTATCGCGTTCCACGAATTTCAATCAACTTCGCGCAGCCGCCGTCTCGTTTGACGGTAGCGATACACAAACCGTTTGGAGGAGAGAAAACTATGCAGACGTCTTTTGCTTTGCCAGACAGCACGACAACACTTGATCGTCCTGTCAAGGACATCGTCTTTTTGTGGGCCACTCCGAGATCCGTATCAACGGCCTTCGAACGTGTGATGAAGAACAGCGACGAACTGCAGATTCTTCACGAACCGTTCACTGACACATACTATTATAGCGAAGTTCGCCGATCATCCAGATACGGAGATTGGGACAATGATCCAGCGCTCGCAAGCCCTGACAATGTGAATGCTCTTTTGCGAAAAACATCTTCACGTGGACGGGTGTTCGTTAAGGAGCTGGCGTTCCAGGGAGAACCTTACGTTAGCGATTTCATATATAATACCGCCCACCATATCTTCATCATTCGTAGCCCACACAACGTCTACAGATCTCTTGTGAAGCTGAAGCCCGATTTCACCGAAGAGGAGTTTGGCTTTCTGGCGTTGGAAAGGGTGTACTCCCGCGTCGTAGGACTGGCACCGAAGCATCTGGTTGTCGATGGAGATCAATTCGTTCAAGAGCCCGAACATACGATCGAGGAGACCTGTGATGAGATTGGAGTGCGGTTTCATACGTCGATGTTGAGTTGGGATGACGGTCGCATTCGCGCATGGTCTACCAGCGAAGCGGAGTCACAGGCCAAGTGGCATAAGACGCTTGAGAACAGTACGACAATTCAACCGACTCAGCAGAGCCATGAGGCTGTTGAAGTGGCCCATGAACACAAAGAGTGGGTCGACCGCGCTATTGCGATTTATGCAAGATTGACAACTAGATAGAACGAACAGATTCTACGGTAGGACCTCCAAGGTGGTCATACAATGGAGGCATTATAGCAGTGATCGAACAACTGATATATTTGACGGGCTTGAGTGTATCAAGCCTTGCAGTTGCAATGCTGCTAATTTTCGCCGGGGCCTATCTGAAAGGGTTTACCGGCTTCGGCGCGTCCATGTTTTGGGTCACTAGTCTTTCGTTTATTTTGCCGCCTGTCCAGGTGGTACCAATGGTCCTGATCTTTGAAGTGGTGACAAGTATTGTCCTGCTGCCATCGATTTGGTCGCAAGTAAGGTGGAACAGCATCTTGTGGCTGTTCCTCGGTACATCTCTTGCAACACCAATTGGGATTTACGCACTCGCCAGCCTACCAGCGGATCCAGTAAGGTTGGCACTGGCGCTCACTGTGTTGATCGCGGCTATCCTAATTCTCACCGGATTTCAGCTTTCGTATGAACCGGGTAAAAAGATGACATTTGCAGTGGGTGGCATTGCCGGAATACTAAACGGCAGTATGGGAATTGTTGGTCCTCCAGTGATCCTTTTTTACTTCTCGACACCAATTGGAATAGCAGCGGGAAGAGCATCAATCATAGCGTTTTTCGTGGGCACCGACACCGTGGGAACTGTTCTATTCGCAGCACAAGGGTTACTCACAAGTGCCATTCTTTGGCGAACACTCATCTTTCTTCCGGTACTGGTTGTGGGCGTCGTGCTGGGAGGCAAAGGCTATGTCCGCACCAGTGAAGAGGCGTTTAAGAAGGTCGCCTTGTACGTTTTGGTAGCATTATCAATCGGTTTAGGTCTTCAGGTGTTCATTTAGAATTATTGATCGGGAATGCTGCGGTAAAACGAGCAATGTACTACTGCATCAACAAGTCGCCTAGCCCGGCACTGATGAACATTCATTTATAGTAAGGAACCATTTAGGCCGCATTTGCAGGAGCGGCGAGCAAGGCAGAAACGACACTTTCGGAAACTTCGAACAGCCCCCCAACGGTCCTCAGATCATCATACTTGACCACAGGCCCGAGCCGATCAAATGAACAACCCGCCCTGCGCAGGATGCGCTCAACAAAAACATCATAGACCGAGATGACATTGCGGATTCCAGCTTCGTGCATCGTTTGGAAGAGTCCGGCAAGCACTTGGCGAGTGATTATGTTGATACCGTCTGCTCCAAAATCACGGGCTGCATCTGTATCAACGCAAAACCTTGAACTTTCCCAGATAAGAGGATGTCTGACAATTCCAGAATCCCCCATAACTTCAGGGAACACGTCCGAAAGCATGTGGGGACCAGTCGTTGGCAAAAGCCTGAGCGATGCGAGGAGCCGCTGATCCTGTCCCAGTACACAAATATATAGAGGATTGAGATCATCAAAATGATCGCGTTCTAGTCCGTTTTGCACCTCTACGCGCCATCCCCTACGCACAGAGAACTGCTTAGCTCTCAAGCGATACATTTGTTCAAAGGTATGCTTGTGAGATTCACTTTCCGAACCGTGAGCAACGAGCAACATTGGTATAACCTCCATCAATGATTATTGCCACTGATGCCGATTTCACAGCATTTCTCACTACAGACAAATGCCAGTATTGCAGGCTAGATTAAGATCAACCGCTCTTTAACAGCGAAAGCGACGGCCTGCGTCTTGGTGGCGACTTTGAGCTTCGCACAGGCATTTCCCAAATAGAAGGAAACCGTTTTTTCTGTTAATCCAAGGATTATCCCTGTTTCCCACGCGGTTTTGCCGCGAGCCGCCCACCTTAGCACCTGGGCCTCTCTCTTAGTTAACTGCGGGTGATCTGTTTCATGTTGGTGAATGCGGGACCTGGTGACGGAGTCATGGAGAAGATGCGCAAAGTAAGTGAAATCAGAGATCATTTCCCGACAAAATAATTCCCAGTCCCGTGCACGAAGATCGGAATTTAGGGAGATCATAGCCTCCTCTCCCAACATCCCTCGAACGGGAATTGTCAGCCCGGTTTCTCCGATACCGTATTCTTTAGCCTCGCCAAAGAAATTCCGTGACGTTTCGCCGGTAGTTGATAGGTGCCCCCAATCGACGGGAAGTAATGACCGGGAACCAGCATGCAGGACAGGGTCAACGTCTTGATATTTAAGGCTAAAATAATGTTCAACCCAAGTTGTCGAATAAGTGGTGATTAGGATGTGTTCATCATCATTTGCATATGGGATGCTCGCCGAAAAGTAGGTAATATTCTTGAGACCGTACAAAGTGCTAAGATCGTTAAGCGTTGTCTCTAAATCCAACTCTGGAGTGGACTTGGCCCGTGAACTGAAGTCCTCTGACAGAGACATAGAGCGATACCTGATTTCAATGGACCTTACGAGGTGGAGCGATTCTACTATAACGAGTGTATCTGAACCTATCGCGTTTTGCATGGACATAGGTTCGGGCGTTGGTGCTGGGGGCAATCAACAATCTCTGCCCGCGATCACAGGGGGTGAGAATGCTCGAACCGCCCAAACACAAGATTTTGTGGGTCGAGTTTTTCACATAAAACGGTCGTTTCCGCCGGTCCGCCCTGCCCCACGCAACATCAATGACTTCGCTGTGACACAACCCCCCGGCAAAACTACTTCGGTTTTGGCAGGTTTTTGCCCTGCCAGGTTCTGTGTGCGGCAAGGTCGGCAGTGCGGGACTTTGTTGCCGTTCAGGACTTGCTGGGTATTGGCGATCCATCAATTCTCGTAAACGATTTTCCATCCTTGCCGTGACGGAGAGTTACATCATGATCAGGGTAATGAACCACGCCTTCAATTGCACGCGTTCCAACGACTAGCATGACCGCGTCGCTGTCAGTGCGGTTCTCAAGACAATGGCCTATCGGTTGTCCTGCCTTCCATCCTGCCGCATCACCAGCACGGAGCACGAATTCTTGGTCTTCGATCAAGACAAGTTCGCCTGAAATCAGATAGATGAACTCGTCTTCTGTCTCATGCCAGTGGCGGTGCGATGAGCGCGACCCCGATGGTAGGCGCTCCAGATGAACCCCAAACTGTGAAAGCCCAACAGCGTCACCCAGGGGAATTTCGGCATAAGGTCCATCGTTCTGTCCAGAATGCGGATTTGGTTCACCGACGTGCTCTGTCCATTTGTGCGTTTCTATCTTTGGCACCGCTCCATGCGCTCCCTATTAACAAGCTGAACTGGACATAGCACACAGTGCGGGCGTGGTAACTATGGGCTCACAGCGGACCTCAACCACGATAGCACAAACTGGACAAAACCATACGTTTCTGACCAGATCGTGACATGATTATCGGATATGCCCGCGTCAGCACTGACGGCCAGAACCTCGATGCTCAGACCGACGCGCTCGTGGCGGCCGGTGCTGGCAAGGTTTTTGCAGACAAGATCAGTGGAACGAAGCGTGAGAGACCCGAACTGGACAAGATGCTTGATCAACTCCGCGACGACGACGTTGTGACCGTCACCAAATACGACCGCCTGGCCCGCTCGCTGAAAGACCTGCTGGAAATCGTGGAGGCGATTCGCGATCGCGGAGCCGGCTTTCGGTCGCTGGCCGAAGACATCGACACGACGACGCCGGCCGGCCGACTTGTGTTCCACGTCTTCGCGTCCATCGCGCAGTTCGAGCGGGAGCGGATTTCCGAGCGGACCAAGGAAGGGCTGGCGTCGGCCCGCAAGCGCGGCCGGATCGGCGGCAGGCCCCCTGCCCTGTCGCCTGCCCAAAAGGACGAGGTGCGCCGAATGAGAGATCAGGAGCACCGTGCAGTGCCGGAGATCGCGCGGTTGTTCAAGGTCAGCGAGAGGACAGTTCGCAGGGCCTGATCCAAAAATTTGAGATAACCTGACAGGCGGACACGCCAAAATCTTTTATTAGAAGTAAACAAGCGATCCATGTCATAGCCCGGAAAAGAGGAGATTTTTGTGTCAGTTTATGCACTTTGGAATAACAAGGGTGGAGTCGGCAAAAGCTATCTGACCTTTCAGATCGCAAGCGAATATGCACGCACCCACCCACAACAGAAAGTTCTGGTAGTTGACGTGTGTCCGCAATCCAATTCATCCAGTATGCTTTTGGGCGGTATAGTTGCAGGTGAGGCAGCGATTGAGGAGCTTTCGAGCAACAGGCCAGCACGGACAATTTCAGGCTATATCTCGGATCGTATTGTCAGCCCCTACCTCGACCCGCATAGCGGTGCCAATTTCCTGACACAGGTAAGTCGCCATAACCGATATGTTCCAGACAACCTTTTCCTGGTCTGTGGTGATGAAGAGCTTGAAATTCAGGCTTCTCAAGTACGCAGGGCTTGCTCCGCCGGACCGGATGATGCGTGGCGCATCGTACACATGTGGATCAGAAATCTAATCGAGGATGTCCGGGCAGCGTGGGGACAAGACAAGATCACGGTCTTTGTTGACTGCAACCCAAGTTTCTCAATCTACACCGAAATGGCAATGAGCGCTTCAGACAGGTTGATCGTTCCGTTTTCGGCGGACGGCTCTTCAAAGCGTGCCGTCAAATCCGTGCTTTCACTTGTTTACGGAATCCAACGACGCCCAGGTCAGTTACAGTCAGAGTTCTATCGAAATGCCATGCAGGCCCGGATGACGCTTCCGCTGATATATGCGTATGTGGGAAACCGTTTGACGCAGATGAACAACAGTTCGGCCAGCGCATTCAAGAACGTGGTGTCAGAGATCTTCAACGAAATTTACACCGTATGGCAAAATCAGCCAAATCTGTTTTGTCCTCACCCGACAGGTTTCCCTGCCCCCACTACGAAGCGCGGCTTCAAGCAGATGTTCGAGAAAGAGATCAACGACGCAAATACTGCGTCTGTCGTCTCGGGTGCGTTGGGTATTCCGATTTGCCGTTTGACTGCCGGACAAAAGTCCTTTGTGGGTCGGTCTGTTATGGTGAACCAGTCTCAGTTGGATAAACAGCAGCCCAACATCAGCGACTTCGTACGCACCATAGAATGATCTTGAAGGGAGCAATCTTATGACCAGCATCAGCGCCCAAAAACTGGCACAACAAAAACCCGGTGCGAACTGCTGCGACTGCGGCAAGGAAGCTGCCAGTTCCAGCGGCACATGGACGATCCAGGGTGGAAACTGCCGCTGCCCATCCTGTTCCCGCTATGAAGGCCTTTACTGAAGACCTCTTGCTGCGCGGTCGAAGCCTAATCCATATCCACGAAATCATGCCGGTCCAGTCGTGAGGCCCGACCGGTGCTTCCCGCATGGCGACTCGGAAACAGGTGCGACAGCCTGTAGCCGTGTGCAGCGCCCGGCAAGCCATCGGCCCGTTCATAGCTTTCAACCGTGATCAGGCCATTGATGTTCAGAACGCCGAGTGCAGGCTTGATCTTGCCAAGGTGGACACCCGCATATTTGCTGATCTGGTCATAGGTAATTCTTGTCACGTTCTGGGCAGTGTCCCTGCGCGCCGCGAATGCGAGGTAAATCTTCACAGCATCCAACTCCGCTGCCTTGCGCAGATGGAAGTCTTGGAACATGGGAATGGCACCGGAGTGATCGTAAAGCGACTTCGCTGGCAACGCGGCCCACACGTGGCCCTCACCGTAATTAGCGAGCTGGTAGGTGCTACGCCCTTCGGGTTCTCGGATCACCAGTTTGCGGGTTTCCAGTACGTCCAGACCGTCAGACACCTTGGTCCGGCTGATCCCGGTTGCGGTGGTCAGCTCGTCATAAGTCGTTCGCGCAATTCCGTCATCGAGATTGGCGCGATGCGCGACGGCTATCAGCACCATAAGCGCGGCAGTCTCCGAAGCTCCGTAACCGCCCGATTGGTACCGCCTGCCTGATTTCCGCGCGATGATTTAAGACACGTGCATAGCGACGTCGTTAGTGACGTGTCTTATGCGGAGGGTGTCATGCGGGGCGAGGTTCTTGGTGTTGAGCGGCGGCGGCGTTGGAGTGATGAGGATAAGCTCTCGATCCTTTTGTCTGTCGGGATTGACGGGGCAACTGTGACGCAGGTTGCGTATCGGTGCGATGTGACCCGGCAACAGATTTATAGATGGCGACATGAGTTGAAGAAAAAGGGCCTGTGGCCGCCTGATGAGGGCACGGTTTTTCTGCCGATCGATTTTCAGATTGGGGAAATGGCGGCACCTGAGCCGAAGCCCGCTCCTGCCGTGCCGCTTGAGCTTCGCTTGCAGGGCGGACGCTGTCTGCGGTTCGATAGTTCCATCGATGAGGTCGCGCTGACACGATTGATCCGAGCGGTAGACGCGGCGTGATTGGTCCGGGAACTGGGGTCCGGGTTTATCTGGCTTGTGGCGTTACGGATATGAGGAAGGGCATCGCAGGCCTTTCCACTATGGCTCAGGATGTGCTGCGGCAAAAGCCTGCCAGTGGCGCAGTGTTTGCGTTCCGGGGGCGGCGTGGGGATCGGATCAAGCTGCTGTATTGGGATGGCCAAGGCTTTTGTCTCTATTACAAGGTGCTGGAACGTGGCCGTTTCCCGTGGCCAAGCGCCCAAGACGGGGCTGTGCGGATGACGTCAGCGCAGCTCGCGATGCTCTGGGAGGGGATCGACTGGCGGCGTCCGGATTGGGGGGCTCCGCCTGCGCGTGTGGGGTGATTTTGCGTCTGTATTTGCGTTATTTATATGGTGCTTCGGCCTGTTTTTTGGTAATCAGGCGCATGTCGAAACCTGCTGAAAACCTCCCCGATGATCCCGCTGTTTTGAAGGCGATGATCGCGGAATTGCAGGCAGAGAACGCCAAGATCACAGCGACCTTGCGGGTCCACGATCAACTGGTTCAGGCCCTTCGGCTGCGGATCGCCAAACTCCAGAAACTGGCTTTTGGCAAATCCTCAGAGAAGATCGAACAGCTGGAACTGGCGCTCGAAGACCTGCTGGTTGCGATAGCCGAGGGCGATGAGGTGCCCATCGACGAAGGGCAGGATGAACCGTCGCAAGAGGCTGCCGATGCGCCCGCCTTGCGCCGCCGCCCGCGTGTGTCTGATACAACCCTGCGGGAACGCTGTGAGCTTGATCCCGGCACGTGCTGCCCCGATTGTGGCGGCGATCTTCGTGTGGTGGGCGAGGATGTCAGCGAGATTCTCGACATGATCGCTGCCCAGATGAAAGTGATCCAGATCGCCCGGATCAAGAAATCCTGCCGTCGCTGCGAAAAGATGGTGCAGGAACCCGCGCCAAGCCGTCCGATTCCGGGCAGCATGGCAGGCCCGAACCTGCTGGCCCAAGTTCTGGTCTCGAAGTTCGACGATCACCTTCCGTTATATCGCCAGCATGAGATCTTCGCGCGTATGGGGGCCGACATTCCCGAAAGCACACTCGTCGGCTGGTGCGGCCGGGCCATGAAAACCCTTCAACCGCTGATCGAACGGATTGAGGCTGACATCATGGGGAGTGATCTGCTGCATGCAGACGACACGCCAATCCGGGTGCTGGATCGCTCAAGGCGCGACAAAGGACTTGGCAAAGGTGTTAAGCAAGGCCGCATCTGGGCCTATGTGCGCGATCAAAGACCGTGGGCCGGTTCAGCACCGCCCGGTGCTGTCTATCGGTTCGCACCGAACTGGAAGCAAGAGCATGTTCTCAGCCATTTGGCAGATACCTGCGGCATTCTGCAAGCGGACGGCTACAAGGGTTATGCCAAGCTCTACGAGCCTGATCCCTATGGTGTGCCGCGTTTGCGCGAAGCGGCTTGTTGGGCTCATCTGCGACGCGACTTCCATGATTTTTGGGCCTCGACCAAGTCCGATATTGCCCGCGAGGCCCTCGACAGGATCGGCAAGCTCTATGATATCGAGCGTGACATTAACGGCCAACCCGCTGACGTCCGTCATACGGCGCGCCAACAGCTGAGCCAGCGAGAGGTCGAGGCCTTCTTTACCTGGTCAGAACAGCAGCTCCTGCGCATTCCGGGGAAAAGCAATCTGGCAAAGGCCTTCCGTTATGGCCTCAGTCGGCAGGAGGCCTTCAGCCTGTTCCTGACTGACGGCCGTGTGGCCATTGACAACAATTCCGCCGAGCGCGCCCTGCGCCCCATTGGCATAGGGCGGAAAAATTGGCTATTTGCAGGGGCCGATACAGGCGCGGAAACCCTCGCGCGCGCCATGACGGTCATCGAAACGGCCAAGCTCAATGATCTCGATCCCCAAGCTTATCTTGCAGATATCTTGGACCGCATCCACGACCACAAGATCAACAGGCTGGATGAATTGCTGCCGTGGAATTGGGCGCCACTGAACGCTGCCCATTCAGAGGCTGCCTGATGGCTGCGGTGACCCATGTCTGCACCATCGACTACGTCGCCAAAATGCTGGGCGAGGATGTCGAGCTTCTCGAAGCTATCATCTCCAACGACGATAATCTGACCTATGGCAACATCATAAGCGTCTACCTCGGGCCCGACGAAACAATCTCTGCCCTGACCGATGATGGGGTGGAAGAACTGACGGACATGATCCGACCCGCTCGTATCACCACCAAAACCTGGCACGAATTCCTTGATGACTTCGTCGATGACGCAGACCTGGTCAGCCGAATTAAGGCGCAGTCACCGCGGTAGCAATGGAGCGGTTACGAAGCTCCCGTCTCCGCACGCCATTTGAATTTCGAGAGGCCACCATCCTCCATCCACGCAGACGGGAGCTTTACCCATTTCCGCATGTTCATTCGCTGCGTTCCTTCGAGATGGCACGCAGAACCACGTGCAGAGCAAGACCGGCAACACCCACGGCGGCAATGCCAAGGAGCAGCGCAAGGATGGTGGGGGGTGCATCGAGCAGGGAGGAGAGAAATTCATCAGAGGGCATATCGGCGATCCTTTCGCAATCTTTTGTCGATCATGCCGAAAAAATGCGATGTTGGATCATTCATATCTAGATACACTTCAGGTAAACAAGCATAGTTTTATATGCTAATCCCTTTTATTTCAGTGCCTTAAATCGTAATCAAACTGTCTTTATAAGACCCCGTTTCAGTCTATAAGGCCCTGCCCATGGACCAAAACTACAGAATCTGTGATGTCCGACCGCTGATTTTGACGCTTCAGCGTATTCAATGCCTCACGTTCTACCCGGCTACTTTGATCGCTCGGTTGCTTGAAGATGCTTCAACTCGCGATTTTACCGGCTTTCCGTGATGTAACGGGATACGGGCAACGGTGCCGTCTGGAAAGTCTGCGACGATCCTCAGATTTCCGCCCATGCCGCGCACGTAACGTTCCAGCGTGCTGAGTTTGGTCCCAGCCAACTCCGCCTTCTCAAACCGAGAAATGTCGCCTTGGGCCATGCCCACCTTCTTTGCCAACTCGGCCTGCGTCACCGACAGTGCCTTACGTATTTCCGTCAGATGCATCTCTTGCGCCATCTCGATTGCATCGGCTTCGATGCGATCCCGACGCTCTTTTGGTAAGCGTTCGATCCGCTCGCGTGCGGGCCGAAAGTCGGACTTTTTGAACTTGGTCATTGCATCCTCCTTAGTCGTTAGCTGCCAGCCATTCGGCGAACCGATCATCGGCTATGGCGATAAGTTGCTTGTAGAACCGCTTCTGGTTCTTGCCTTCCTTGTTGCTGCCAACAAGCACAACCGCGCTTCGTTCAGGATCGAACGCAAAGGCAAACCGCCATACGCCGTCGAGCTTGAAACGCAGCTCCTTCATGTTTGTATGGGCAGATGCGTTGAGCCTGTCGACAGCGGGCCGACCAAGATCGGGGCCATACTGTTCAATCAACAAGATCATTGCGTCGAGCTTGTCCGACACTGCTTGTGGTAGTGCATCACGTTCATCAGCGAACGCCGGGTGCTCCAAAACCGCCCATGTCATGTGAGATTATAGGCTGCATGCGATATAGCGTCAAGGCTATTTCTCATTGAAGCTCTTCTACTCGGATAGTGCAGTCATTCCAGCGGGAGCCTTCACATACCAAGTGGGCACATCTGATAACAGATAACACTTATCTTCTCCGCCCGTCGATTTCCACCGCATCAGGAATGTTAATTCCACCGGCCCTTAAACACTCATACAACAACTCTTTTTGCGTCATACCACGCCTCTGTGCCTCGAAAGCAAAGGCTTCCTTGATCGGCTTCGGAACGTTCGTAAACGAAAACTGGACGCGCGGAGCATCCTTCAGGGCCGAGGATTTTGCCTTGCTTACACTGGGCAGCGGGGCAGCCAATTCCTTCAGCTTGCGTGCGCTGTCATCACCGTCAAGGTCATCATCGAGATTTACGCTTACTTTGGCCATGAACCACTCCTGTAGAAGTTGACAAGGCCCCTACCCTGCAAGTCAGCCAGGACGGACTTCGCTGACATTCTGGCGGAACCCTGCGGTGCCTTGCCTGTCGAAGTCATTTCCTTGAACCCGGTGCGATGCGCGCACATGGCATCAAGCCGTGGCACACTCTGGACGTCGAAGGCGTCGGTGATCGCTTGTGTGATGTTCGTATGCGTGTCCACGTCCATCATCACGACGAGAGCAGGGATATCCCTCTCCATTGTCTCCGCAACGCTCTGCACATGAGAAAATGTGCGCTTTGCACCTTTCGCATCCGCTTCGTTGGCCTTTGAGGGTATCAGGATCAGGTTGGCGGCTGCTATCGCGTGCATCGCCATGGCCGACTTGAAGCCCGCGGTATCGATGAAGATCACATCGTAGGCCGGTTCGTTGTTTTTGAGGGCCTTGACCGTAGGAATGAGCTTTTCGTCATTCTCTTCATAGAGCCAGTCGAGGCTGGTCTGATCCTTCTTTGCCCACGCTTCCAAGTGACGTTGGGGGTCCGTGTCGATCACTACGACTTTGGCCCCGTCCTCAACCATCAAGCTGGCGATTGCCGTCAGCAGCGTAGTCTTGCCCGCTCCGCCCTTCTCCTGAACTACACTGATTACCTGTGTCATCATCTGCCCTCACACTTTCGATAACCCTTAACAGATAAGCCCTAACAGTCAACAGGTAACACTTACCAGATAACTGTTAAGGGGCGCGCCCTTTCCTGTCATACCATTTTCGGCAGAACCCGATGAATGCTCCGTCAGCATGTCGCGGCGGCTCACTCATCCACATGCGCCATTCCTGTTCTAGAAAATAGACATCCCACGTAGGCGCGGCTTCGCGCGCCTTCTCATAAGCCTCGGCAGATAGACGGACCGTATCCACTAGGCTTGACGCAGGCGCATCGCCGTAAACGTCAAGAAACTCGGGCTTTGGCGAAACCTCCAAAATGTCATGCAACAACCTGAAGCGATAGTCGGGCATGTGCGATAGCTGTTCGTCAGCTCTGCAAATAGCTTTGACGAGCCGCTTGAACTCTTTTGAGGTGGAGGTCGAACCAGTCTTGTGTTGCAGTTTGTCCAGACCGATCCGCCAGACTTCCTGCTTTCCACAGTGTTTTCGCGCCAGCTCGTAGAGGCGTCGTTCCAAGGGTTTGCGGAGCTGAAAATAAGCCTTGTGCAAGGTAAGAACATTCTTGTTCTCAATTGCCTTCACAAGCCAATCGCCCATTTCCAGTTCCACGCTCAGAAGCCTTCCGGTCGAATCTTCCTTTACGATGCGGGCATCTGTGATGAACGAAATCGAGCGCCATTCCCCCAAACCATGATCGTGGATGTTCGTCTCAATTTGAGTGAATTGTAGTCGAGTGAGGGCACGACGGAGCGTCGCATAAGCCTGCCCAGTTGTGTGTCGGTTCGTGGCCTTGAGCAGGTCATGGGCTGAAATCCGAACCCGCCGCCCAATTTCCTGCCCCTCGTTCTTTGCAGCCATCAGCTGGCTAAGAACGTAGATGAGGATGTCCCGGTCAAAAACGTTGGCCCGGCCTTCTTCCGCTGCCGGTGTGATTTTGACCTTCACATTGCCCTGTTCATACTGGAACGCGGCCATGTCCTTTTTCACCGAAAGCGAGAACAACGGATGCTCCATCGAAGCGCGGTCGCTCTTTGGTGTCGCGTCCAGAATGTCGCACACAAACAGATCAGGTTCAGTGTGGCGCTGCGGAAGCAGGGCTGTTCTTTTCCGTGGCCGTGCCATTATTCGATACTCTACCCACCTTAGATCGACAGTCTGCACACCGCCGCATTCTTCGATACTCTACACACCATTCTTCGATAGTCTACCCACCGTTCTTCGATAGTCTACCCACCGACAACACAAATTAGGGGAAATTCGCTCAGTTAAAACAGTTGCTTACAGGTTCATTGATTCGCGTAACACAGACTCTAACACATATATAACACCCGGTTTTCCGCCGAAGGGCCAGACAAGCGCGGTTCCGACACCTCAAGGACGGTAAAACACGCAGGCATCGGTCCCCGTTGTCGTCGAGGTCCAGACACCGCCGATGACAGCGCAGGTTGCGGGGTAGCTGGCCAGGAAGCGGGGCAGGGCGACGGTCATCGCCAGAGCCAGAACGACAGCGCCCAGAGCGAACCAGGGCCAGCGCGCTTGCCAGTCCCTCAGCCGTTCTTCCCGGTTCGAGATACTGCGAAGCGTATCCCGCTGATCCTGTCGCGCCTGGCCGAGAACCTCCGCTGTCTGCTTCGTGCCCCGGTCCAGGTGGTTGGTCGCATACTCCAGACGCTGGAGCGTTTCCGAGAGGTGCCCGTCGATGGCCTGTCCGACCAGCTCGCCGTAGTGTTTCGGATCGGTCTGGGCCTTGGCGGCGAACGCGGCCTGGCGCGCTTCCGTCGCCGTCTTGTTGATCCGGTCGAGCGCCTTCGTCTGGTCATCCACCCGGTCCGAGACGCTGGCCATGACGGTGGAGAGCAGTTCGAGGGTTTCGCGCAGCTCGTCGTCGGAGAGGGACGGGAAGGAGGGCTGATCAGGCATGGGACGGCATCCTTTCGGGGTCAGGCGGTCTGAGGGACGAACAGCCCATCAAATTCGCGGTCGGCGTAGTAGCGCAGCTTTTCCACCATCGCCGTGGGCTGGCCCTGGACGCGCAGGAGCTGGAGGTGCGGCGGGAGCTGCATGATTTCGTCGGGGGTCAGCAGATCGCGGCCGGTGATCGAGGTGCCGGTCGTCGGCATGTCGCCGGGTTTGAAGTTCTGGGTCTGATACCCGATGGTTTCCTGACCCATCGTCTGGCTCAGCCACTTGGCCGTCTCGAAGTCGTTCACACCGAAGACCTGCTGCACCCCGGCATTGGCGATGAAGGTCGAGGCGCGCGCGCCGTAGAGATCGCGGAGCTGGCTTTGGGCTCCGCCCGTTCGGCAGCGAAACGCTCCCCCGGAGCGTTTCCGGGGAGCTGCCTCACTCTGCAAGATCGGCCAGAGCTGGAGACCATATCCTGCCATCAGCCCCATGGCGCGCTCCACGGCTTCCAGACGGCCCAGGGCGGCAAACTCATCGAGGAGGAACAGCGCGGGCGCTTTCAGGCGTCCTGTAGCGCTCAGAGGGGTCACAGGAGCCTCAGAGAGGGCAGGGGAGACCTGTGGGGCGGTCAGAGGCCGCTCCGCGTCCCGTGCGATGTCCTGAAACGCCTGTGACACCAGAAGACGCAGCCAGCGACTGTAGGCGTCCAGGCGGTTGGGCGGCAGCACGAGGAACACCGACGTGATACGGTGCCGGAGGTCCGCGAACTGGAAATCCGACCGCGCCATCACCTTGGCGATCCGGGGGCTGTCGAGGAAATGGGTATGGCGCTGTGCGTTCGACAGGACGGACGCGGCTTCGCGGTCCGCCTTGCCCGCGAACCTGTTCGCCGCCCGCGCGACCAGCCCGTCCGCCGCATCGCTGTCCTGCATCAGTTTCAGCAGGTCCGCCATCCGGTCAGGCGGCAGGGTGAGATATTCCCTGACCGATCCGAGGTTGCGCCGCGCCGGTTCCTCGTGCGCCACGCAGAACAGGATCAGACCGCCGAGGAAGGCCTTCGCCTCCTCGTTCCAGTGCGCGTCCCCGGACTGGCCCGGCGGGTCCACTACCAGCGCATCGGCCAGAGAGGCGGCATCCTCGCTCAGGTCCGGGCTGTCGGGCGACAGCCGGTCGAGCGGATTGTAGGCAGCAGAGGGGTGTCCCGAGACCTGAAACGGATCGAGGACATGGACCGTCCCGAACCGTTCCCGCGCGGCCCCGGCGATCCGGGCATTCTCGCCCTTGGGGTCGATCACCAGCACCGAGCGCTCCGCCGCCAGCAGGTTGGGGATCACCGTGCCGACGCCCTTGCCCGCCCGTGTCGGGGCCAGCGTCAGCAGATGGGCCGGACCGTCATAGCGCAAGAGCCTGCCGGTTTTGGGATTACGACCGATCAGCAGACCGTCCGCCGCTTCCAGTTTCCGCAGCTCGTTCTTCCCGGCAAACCGCGCCGAGCCGTGACTGTCGCCCGAGGACCAGCCGAAGAAGGTTTCAGCGCCGGAGGTTTCCAGCCAGTGCCGGAACGCGAAGACGGCACCGACGACCATGAACGGCGCGAACACCAGCCATTGCCAGGCACTCTCGCCGGGGTTCTGATCGAAGATGGCGAAGACGAACGGGGTGGCGACAAGCGATCCGATTCCCATTCCGAGGACCAGCCAGAGCGCCAGCCATCCGAGCAGGAACGGCGTGAAGATCAGGCGATGAAAGAACCGGAACAGACCATCGAGGACGAGAGCCACCGCGCGCATCAGGAGGACGTGTCCGCATCCGTCGTCGGGGCAGGGGAGGAGGTATCGGCGGCGGATGGAGCATCCCAATCCGCGAAGGCCTTGCGGTCCTGTTCGCGGGCGAGGTTGCGGATGAGGCGGTCGAGCATCGCGGCGGCGTTCGTATCGCGTTCGGCCAGATCGAGAAGCGCGCCTCCGAGGATCACCTTGCGCCGGGTATCCATTTTCCGCTGTCTGGTGGATTCCCGGTTCCTGATCGCCTGAAGACGGGCCTTGGCCTGGGCATATCGCTTCTCGGCTTTCTCCAGTTCGGTCTCGGCCATGTCCGGGAATCCATCTTTCAAGTGAGCGGGCTGCAATGTAGTTCTTGCCACAACCACCGATAGAGCCTACCCGTAGTCCTGTAAAGGACAAGTGCGCACTTATGCAAACTCTCCACCTGCGGTTCCGAGATTTGCGTGCGATCTCTCCGGGGCAAAGCCCCAGCCGATGGCAGACCCCCTCCGCCGCGAAGCGCGACGGAATGGGAGGTGCCTTCGCCCTCCCAAACCCTCCAGAACCAACCTTGGCGGTTGGATCGCCGTCCGTTCGGCGGCGAAACTCTCCCCCGGAGAGTCTCCAAGAAGCCGCCTCACCTTCGCACCAGCGTTTCGCCCGATGCCCCTCTGCGGGGGCCGGTCTGCCGCTGGCGTCTCCGTTCCGGGAGCTCCGTGTCGCCGGACCTGACGGTGCCGCCACGAAGCCGGTTTGCCGGTGGCAAACCGCAAGGAACAGACCACACCCTGCCGCCCCCCATGAGGCTGGGCAGGGTGTGGTCTGTTCCTTGCAAGCCCGCGCCTCAGAGAGCCGTTGGCTCACTTCGGACGGGCTGTCTTTTCCCCTCCGGCCCCAGCCATCTGGTGGGCGGGCCTCCGGGGAAAAGACGGCTGACCGGACGGCCAATATCGGAGCATTGGCCGGGGTCAGCAGCGGCGCGCGTCGGCGGCGTTCATCGTCTGCGGGAGGGTAGGGCTGATGGCCAGCTACCACCTCTCCGTCAAGACGATCAAACGCTCCGCCGGGCGCTCCGTCACCGCCGCCGCCGCATATCGCGCGGGCGAGCGCATCGAATGCCAGCGCGAGGGCCGTCTGCACGACTACACCCGCAAGCAGGGCATCGAGGAGACGTTCATCGTCGCGCCCGAGCGTGCCCCGGCCTGGGCGCAGGACCGGTCCGCGCTCTGGAACGCGGCCGAGGCCAGCGAGACCCGGCGCAACTCCGTCACCGGGCGCGAGTGGGAGCTGGCCCTGCCGTCCGAGATCGGCGCGGCCGAGCGGTCGCGGATCGTCCGCGACTTCGCGCAGGAGCTGGTCGGCCGCTACGGGGTCGCCGTCGATGTTGCGATCCACGCACCGCACCGCGAGGGGGACCAGCGTAACCATCACGCCCACGTCCTGACCACCACCCGGCAGCTTGAACCGGAGGGGTTCACGGCCAAGACGCGCGTTCTCGATTCCGCGAAGACCGGCGGCGTCGAGATCGAGCAGATGCGCGGCGTCTGGGCCGAGTTGCAGAACCGCGCGCTGGAGCGTGTCGGGGAGATCGAGCGCGTCGATCACCGGTCGCTGGAGAAGCAGCGCGAGACGGCGCTGGACCGGGGGGACGAGGTGCGCGCAGAGGAGCTGGACCGCGACCCGGAGCTGAAGCTGGGGCCAGCCGCCAATTCGATGGAGCGGCGCGAGAAGGCATCCGCCGCGCGCGAGGGCCGGGAATACGTGCCGGTCACGGAACGCGGGGCCGTGGTCCATGCCGCCCGCCAGGCCCGCGCCGCCTTCCGCGAAATGCGTGAGCGGCTGGATATCGCGCGAGAAACCTACGGCATCGAGCGCGAGGCGGGGCAGGGTCGCGTTTCTGCCGGTCTGGCGGCGCTCAGGGCTGCAACTGCAAAAGATCGCGACCGCGACCGAAACCCGGATGACTTCCGGGATCGGCTCGCGCGCGTCGTGGGCCGGTCGCGGGATCAGGACGACATGCCGAAACCGGAAGGCCGCAATTATGCGCGGGAGCGGCTGAAAGAGATCATGGAGAAAGACGCCGGGCGCGATGGCCAGGCGGCGGTTCACAAGCTGGACGGTCACAGCGAGTATGACATGGGCGAGGACAAAGGGCGCGAGGCACGCAAGCCGTCCGTGAACGAGCGACTTAAGGACGTGCTGAACAAGCCGCGTGAGAAGCTGGAAATTGAGGACGAGCGCGACCAGGAGAAGGATCAGGAGGTCGAGAAGGATAGGGACATCGACCGTGATCCAGGTCTCAGTCACTGACGAGGCGATGAGAGGTCGTTTCCCCATTCTTCATGGGAATGCTCGCCTGAGAGAACCCGACACCAACAAGGAATGAAATCACGCCGGTTGCCGTCTTGAATTCGCGCACCCTGATCGCATTCTGCGTCACGCGCGTTCTGGCAGTGACAAGGATTTTCTCCTGCCCATCACTCCCAACCGTCCGCATGATCCACAGGCCGTACCAGCTTGGTCCCTTGCGTTCAGGATCCGCTTTGCACAGCACTTCGACCGTGTGTCCCTCCTCAGCAAGTGCCCGAAGGCCTTGTTCGGTGGTGACGTTTAGTTCGAGGTCAATCGTCTGGTTCATCGCGCATACCAACAGAAACAATGATGGTCGTCTTGTGCCTGAATCTAACGAAGGCATCAATCGTATATTATCGAGTTAGATATGGCTCGATAGAGTTCAGTGATCCCGGCAGTGTGCCGGTCTCGTTTTGAGCGATAGACAGGGCAGGGGATCGACGGGCTGACACCCGCTCACCCCAACCCTGACAGTTTCCCAATCCTGTTGATCCGCCTGCCATCCTGACAGGTCCGAGAAAACCGGCAAGCGCCGCCTTTGGCGTCGGCTCCGGTCGAGAATTCCGGTTCCTCCCACGCGCAGGCGCGCGGTTCCCTCCCAAATTCACGCCCTCCACCCGGTTGTCACGGCCCCGCCAGGCCGCAGGACGGGCTTTGCCCTTACCTGCTCTGCCCTTCGGAATGCATGGGCATTCCAAAGATCAGAACAGGAAGGCCCGCCCATTGGCGGAAAGGGACACAGACCCCGACCGCGTCACTCAAAGGAGGGTCACAAATGACCGCAGAGAAGTTTGACGTTTATTCCCATGTTACCAATCAGATCATCGCGCAGATCGAGACGGGAACACCGCCCTGGCGGAAGCCGTGGACCGGCGGCGGGGTATCGGTCAGCTTGCCGGAACGGTTCAACGGCGAAGCCTATCGGGGCATCAATATCCTGATGCTTTGGGCGACGGCGATGGCGAAGGATTACAGCTCAGCCCGTTGGATGACGTTCAATCAGGCCAAGCAACTGGGGGGACACGTCCGCAAGGGCGAGAAGTCCGCCACAGTCGTGAAATACGGCACCGTCGAGCGTGAGGACGAGAACGGCGAGGAACGCCAGATCCCCTATGCCAAGGCCTACCGCGTGTTTAACGCCGACCAGATCGAGGGTTTGCCCGCAGAATTCTACATCTTGCCCGATCCGCCCCGTGATCTTGGCACCGAGGCCGACCCCGAGCTGGAGGCGTTCTTTGCCGCGACCGGCGCGCAGATCGACGTGACCGAGGAGCCGCGCGCCTACTACAACATCAAGACCGACAGGATTCACATGCCTCCGATTGGCACGTTTTATCGAGCGGCTGGGTATTTTGGCACCTTGGCCCATGAGACAATCCACTGGACAGGCGCGACAAAGCGGCTGGACCGTTTGGGCCGGTTCAATGATCGCAAGGCCTATGCGTTCGAGGAGCTGGTCGCGGAAATCGGAAACTGCATGCTTTGCGCGCAGATCGGGGTAGAGCCTGAATTTGATCAGAGCGCCGCCTATGTCGAAGGATGGCTGGAGGCGATGAAGGAAGACAGCCGCGCGATATTCCGCGCTGCGTCGGAGGCGCAGAAAGCTGTGGACTACATCATGGACCGCACCGCGCGGGCCGACCGGATGGCCGCTGAGTAACAGCTCGCACCGCTGAAATGATCAAGGCCCCCGTCAGCAGGCGGGGGCCTTTTTGTGTTTTGACGTGATCGTGGGTGTAGGCGGTTTTAGGGTGACCTGTCGGCGGGCAACCTGAAAGGCCACCCGCCGACAGGCCCGGCGCTTCGCGCGGACGGGCATGGAATGCCCGCAGGGCGATCTAGTTAAGCCCGAATCTGGATTTCAATCTGATCTGGTTGAACCCCCAGAGTCTTGGCCAACATAGACTTCGCCTTCTGTATGGTCAGAGGGCCGTCCAATCCTTCCGCGCTAAAGGTTTCCTCTTCGGTTTCTGAAATTGGGTCCGAAACCAGTTCGATTTCGTCCGCCTCACCAGCGGCAACCTGTCCGAGGCTAACGCGGCTATACGACCACTCAAAGCGGGAAGAACTGCCTCTTCGCCCTACGATAAACTCACCGCAGCCCGCTTCTTCGAGGGCTTTCGCCAATGATACGGCTGCACTTCGGGAAATCCCTAGTCTGGCAGATATTCTTTCGATGCTTGTTGCTGTCGCATCTCGCCGGAGCGATGCGACCCAATCAAACAGTTTCTTGGCGTTGTCATCTCGTTCGTAAAGCGCTTTCACGGCGTCCGCGATTGCTGGTTGGAAATTGTCATTCATATAAAGTCCTTTCAATATAAAGCAGGTCTTATTGCCTGATAAGAACAATATATTGATTATTAGGGCCCTTGTCAAGCATATAAGGGCTTTTAAATGGCTTTAAGTCATTTTAATGGGGTTATGAGGTATGATGCTTCTCTATTCGAACCTTGCGATCCAAAACTCCGGTACCAGTAGAATGTGATTCTACTGATAGGGTTTCCGCCTGGGAGGGACGCACGTGAGCCTGCGCGACGACATGCAGCAAGCCTTGGCTGACTGGGCGGCCACCGTCCCGGAAAACTGGCGGGAGGCGATCATTGCCCCCAATCTGGAAGCAGATAAGCTCGTTGGGGCACAGGGCGAAGAAGGCGCTTTTGCGCCCTACCCACCCCTGCATGATGCTGAAGGCGCGAGACATCTGTTTCTCCCGTTCACGGGACTGCTGCCGACCGATGTTCGAGTCGTCCTTATTGGCCAGGACCCGTATACCGAACCTGATAGGGCGACCGGGCGTAGCTTTGAGGACGGTGTCGCGGGACGGATAGCGGAAACTACTCGGCCTGCTCTCCGGCGTCTGGTGCAGTCGGCGGTGGCCCTTGGGCTCTTAGGTGGCCCGGAGCCTTGGCGGAATCTTCGTGCGATGTTAGGTGACCCGCCCCCCCAGACAGTCAGATTTTTCGACTGCCTCCAAGAGCAGGGAGTGCTGTTCGTTAACGCCAGCTGGACCTTCACGCACAAGAAGCACCAAAGTGCGCATAAGGAGATCTGGCGGCTTGTGACCGAACACCTCCTGCGACAGATCGCGGCGGCGCAAGGCGGGACTGTTTTCTTGCTGCTCGGTAGAGAAGCGCAAGATGTGTTCCGACGAAGCATTCCGGAACCTGATGACTTTCCGCGTACCGCCTCCATCGCTCACCCGCATCCTACTGCGTATAGGGGGGATACGTACTTCAACGGTGCCAACCCTCTGATCAGCGTGAACCAAGCCCTCCAAGCCATGGGCGAGGCGGAGATCGAATGGTGGCCTTTCCCATGATGGATTCCGCTCAGTTCTGCCACAAACGGTCGTTTTTGGCCGACTTTCCTCCCCGCCTTCAGAACAGGTATTTAGTTGTGACAAAAACCCCCGGCAAAACCTTTGCAGTTCTGGCAGGTTTTTGGCACAGTGAATTATGATTATTGGATATGCCCGCGTCAGCACTGACGATCAGAACCTTGATGCCCAAATCGACGCGCTGACAGCGGCAGGAGCAGGCAAGCTGTTTGCAGACAAGATCAGCGGATCGAAGCGTGAACGGCCCGAACTGGACAAGATGCTCGAGCAGCTTCGCGACGGCGACGTCGTGACCGTAACAAAATATGACCGATTAGCCCGGTCGCTGAAAGACCTTCTGGAGATCGTTGAAACCGTCCGCGAGCGCGGTGCCGGCTTTCGATCTCTGGCCGAGGACATTGACACGACGACGCCGGCTGGCCGACTTGTGTTCCACGTATTCGCATCCATTGCGCAGTTCGAAAGGGAGCGAATTTCAGAACGGACAAAAGAAGGCTTGGCGTCAGCTCGCAAGCGCGGCCGTATCGGTGGTAGGCCCCCTGCCCTCACAACTGCGCAGAAGGACGAAGTGCGGCACATGCGAGACGATGAACACCGGGCTGTCCCGGAGATCGCACGCCTGTTCAAAGTCAGCGAAAGGACCGTGCGGCGTGCTTAGGGAAGAGGCATAAATGGTTTCTCTTTCAATCCGAACCGTGTGAAGGTCACCAAAAAGCAAAATTCGTTGAGGTTATCATGGGTGCAAATTCCAAAATTGAATGGACGACACATACGTTCAACCCCTGGTGGGGCTGCACCAAAGTGTCCGAAGCTTGTAAAAACTGTTATGCTGAGGCGTGGTCGAAGCGTGTTGGTCAAAAGGTTTGGGGGCCAAAGGCTGCTAGGCGCACCATGTCTGATGCACATTGGAAACAGCCTATTAAATGGAACAAGGATGCTGAAGGGGCCACAAACCGCCCTCGAGTATTTTGCGCCTCGATGGCAGATGTTTTTGAAGATCGGCCTGAGTTGATTGAACCACGAGACCGCCTATTTGACCTCATAGAAATGACGCCTCATCTAGATTGGCTTCTGTTGACGAAGCGCCCCCAAAATGTCCGGGAACTGGCACGGTGGGATCAAGAGTGGCCGCATAACGTGTGGCTCGGCACGACCGTCGAACTACAAACCCGCGCTGATGAGTTGCTCCCCTACCTGGCAGAAATTCCTGCAAAAGTGAGATTCATTTCAGCTGAACCACTTCTTGGTCCGCTTGATATTGATGCCTGGTTGGATTCGACAATTGATTGGGTAATCACAGGGGGCGAAAGCGGACCGAAGGCTCGGCCCGCTTCTCCCGCGTGGTTCCGAGAGCTTCATCGTCAGTGCATGGAAAACTCCGTTGCTTTTCATTTTAAGCAATGGGGGGATTGGGGGCCAGGCGATGGAACAAACCTACCGGCCAAGAAAAGACAATTGGCGCAAGATGGAACTGAAATGCTACGGCTGGGAAAGAAGCAAGCCGGGCGCATACTTGATGGAGCTGAGTGGGACCAATTACCAAAACGCCGAGTACTGTAGCATCTCAGAATAGTTTATTTGGCGATGGTCTGACTGACGCTAAAGTGCCACGCCATCCTTCGGTATTGGCGGTGTCCAGTCGTGGTTTTGATAAGCAGCTACCGCCACCAAATCAGACAAACTCCAAATCGAAATTGATCGCCGAGTATATCGAACGGTTCCAGCTCGTGACCAAGGGCGGGTTATTTATCGACGGCTTTGCCGCTCCCCAAAGCCGTAACCATCCTGAAGCATGGACAGCGCGGCGCGTGCTGGAACTGGAGCCCAAGCGACTGCGGCGGTTTTGGTTATGTGAACTCGACCCTAGTGGCGCTGAGCAGCTCCGCACCTTGAAGAAGGATCACAATCGACAGCCACGATTCAGACATGTGTCTGTTATGGAGGGTGATTTTAATCAAACGGTTGATGATATTCTCGCTTCGAGACGGATCAAACCGACAGCTGCTACGTTCGCGTTTCTTGATCAGCGTAATATGGAATGCCACTGGGAGACCGTCCAGAAGCTTGCACAGTTCAAGCGAAAAAAGATCGAGATCATGTATTTTCTTGGGACGAGTTGGTCCATGCGTTCCTTGAAGAGCGCCTCACGGCCCGAGAAATTTCAGGAGATCGAAAAATGGTGGGGACGTTCAGACTGGCGAGGCCTCATTGAAGTGCAGCAAAGTAGTCTGCCCTTGGTGTTTGCTGACCGATTCACGAAAGAATTAGGCTATGGCTATGTGAACATTTATCCAATTCTGTTGAAGGAAAACGGCACGAAAGTCGCCTTTCACCTTATTCATGCGAGCGATCACCCACAGGCTCCAGTGCTCATGACAAGGGCGTATCGAAAAGTATGCGGGGAGATAGCCAATTCGCCTGCTGATAACCAAATGGACTTGCTGACTTGGAAGCAGCCTTAGTCGCATAATTCAAGACTAGTATTTTATTCCGAGGGCCATCAAGTAAGCGGGTTGATCACGTTACACTACACTTACTTATGACTAGAGATGCACTATCTCAACGTCCGTTCTGGCTTGCGCGAGGTAGTTGGCCGCGAGACGACGGTGACAATGTTCGGGAGTCGCTTCGCTGCACAAAAGGCAGCCTTCGTGCATTTGATCCATGTCAAAATGCTGTTCAACCCTTCTGGAAGAAAGAAGCTCCAAGTAGCGGCGCTCATATTCTCCCCAGCCAATTTCATTTTTTCTGAATGCTGACAATATATCTGCAGTCGGAGCCAGAAGCGCGTCCACAGAATAGTTGATCCCGCCAATCTGCGAAAGAAAGAAATCTAGATCCTTTTGCTTAGCAAACCCCGAAAGCTGGGAGGTTCGATTTAAGCGAGTGTCGTATACGTGTTTAACGCCCGCCGTGTTCAGTCGGCCAAAAAAATCTTTAGCAGTGCTCTTCGTGAACCCAATCGTAAATATTTTCATAGGTTTTCCGTTCTCCCATCAGCGTTCACGATAAGCGATCCCGGCTGCTTGCTTACTATATGCCTCAACAACTGCCTTGTCCCAATCCCCGGGTCGCTGAAGTAAAGGAGGTGGGGTCAGTCCATGAAATTGAACAAGACGCTGCTCAAACTGAGCTTGATTCTCTACTCTTCCGTCCGTGTGGATATGTGAGATGTCCTCACGCAGGTCCGGCAAATTGTAGCATACAAGGACTGCGCGATGGCACTCTATGGGGTCTTTTTCTGAACAGACCAAGGCTAGATTCAATTTTTGCGCACCTAATCGGAGGCGATCCAAACCATCATTGAAAAAGTCGGTTTGTGCAATCCGATCATACGTAGCCTGTCCAGAAGCATAACAGCTTCGGTCCTTTGGGCGGGCGCCAAGCTGGTCGCCAAAAAATGCGTATTTGATGTTAGCTGCATTTAGGTGTTTTCGAAGTGGTCCACGGGAGAAATCTGGCTTGTAGTGAGAATATGGTGTTGATCTCACGTCGCAGACGACGTCCACGCCGTTCTGTGAGAGCAATTTCACAAATCCTTCGACTTCTTGCCCAGAATATCCAATTGTAAAAATCTGCCCCACGAAAATGAACCCTTAGTTTGGTAGAATGATGCCGTTGAGCTGCAGGTAGCACCGTTTGGGATCAAACCCTTGATCTCCACCATCCCATGACCGAGCCAGACCTAACCTCAAGATAACATCTTGCCAACCTGCACTTGTCAGTCTGGCAGAAAGCGACTGTGTTCCTGCGTCTGCGTCCCCTTTGTTCTTCGTCTGAAGCTCAGTTACAGGCAAATTATGCCATGTTTTCCATCTGTCCTGATAAGAAACCTGTGTTTTCCCATAGAACGTGGTGGCCCTTAGTTTTTGAGCGCGGATTGAGATGCTTCCTAGTGACCGACATTCGCTATTCGCCAAGGCATATTTCCCCTCTACTAAGTTGCCACCAAAAATATCTTCTAGGGACTGATCGGACGTTTCAGCACATGCAGCATACAGCTCGGCAGCTGAGGCCTCTCCTTGTTTACCTACTCTCGCCACACGGAAATCTTCGCTGGCATGAGGGTAGCTCGAATTTCCAGCCTTAGCAGCAGCCAAAGAAATGACATTTCCAACAACAAGGTACCCACCTCCGACCCATTTTTCCTCGGGCCAGTTGTGGCCGCTCGGCTGAAGGGGGCGAACCATTACACCAGAATGGATGTCGAGTCCGGCAACGCAGACCTGACCCCCGGTCATACGGGTCACTTCCGTGACCAAAACTTGTTTGTTTTCTGTGGGAGGGAATTTTTGTTGTAGTTTTTCGAGAGACATAATTTACCCTTAAAAATCAGCTGATTAAACGAATATTCTGAACGAGTTTTCCGGGCTTGGTCACTACGAATGAAATCGCTAGAGCAAGGCGCGGTTAGTTCGAGCAGGCAGTGTATAGTATGGGGCCTAAGTGCTTTGACAACGCTCAGATCCCATATCGCTACTATTGAGGTAATAAGTTACGCGCGCTCATGCGGATGCGTGAAACGCGTTTTCTTATCGCGGAAGTTTCAGCGTTCATTTTGCCTGCAAGCTCGCCATAGGTTGCACCAGCAGCCACGTTCTTCATCAAATTGTAGTCGGCATCACCCATCGCGGCGCACAAGAAAACAAGTTCCGAACATGTTTCATAGTTGGCAGTTGGGTCTACGGTGTCTGACTGCCACGTAAGTGGCTGAAGACGAAGCAGACGTGCGCGATGACGGTTCTTGCGAGCGCCAGATTGAATGCGACGCTCGGTATCCGAACGATCAATGTGTTCTCCAGATTCAATATCTGCCAATGTATTACTGAGAGCGGCTTCTAGCCCCCAGTGACGGTCATTAATTGTTGTGGAATTTTTTAGCTCATCTTGAGCGCGGGCATACTCTGCCCAATAGACCTGTTGGTCCTTCATGGTTAGTACCTCATTGTTTGTGCGATCCGTGTGGTATCGCAAGGTTTGAAAAACTGACGTTCGAAGGGGGTTTCGCAATTACAGACGCTGTGCTGTATTTGCGACGTTCACCATCGTTGGTTCAGTCTTGTGAGTTGAACTATATCAGAAAAACAGAGTCTACTCAACTATAAGGAGACGGCGGCGATCTATTGTGACCGCCACCGTCGGTTTTTTACGCAGTAAGTTGGATTCGAAGAGTTTCGGACCACTCTCGCTGAAGCGTTTCTAACGTTCGTTGTGCATCCTCATTTTCCAATGAAAGTGCTGATTGTGTACGAGCAAGGGAAAGTAGTAGCAGCTCAAGCGCCACCAGCGGCCCAGTCTGTTCACGCACATGCTTAGCACCATTGTTCTCGTCAGCTTCGAGGCCCTCGCTGCCATCCAACTTTCGGATAGGGTCATAGAGTTCTGAGAAAAACGGGTGAGCTGTATTGATGGAGAGGATCACGCGTCCAAACCGATGCTCAGCGCGATAAAATGGCCAGTATTCATCATGGACATATTGAATGAGGTACCTAGATGACTTTACCCGTTGAAATGCGTCCTCATCAGTCTCGTTCGCGCGTTTCAGTGAGATTGCCAGCGTTCTAAGATTGTCCTCTAGTTGCTGTTCTTCTTCTGCGCTCAGTGAAAAAGATCGGCTTTGATGCGGATCGGCCGCTGTAGCCTTGTTCTCGCTGGCGGAAGGCTTTGAAGCCTCTGCGTTTGTGCGCTGTGCGCTCTGAAAACGCCTAATCTCACTAATGACAGTACTGATGTCATCACCAATTCCTCTCTTGATGGCATCCTTGACGTAACCCTTTGGGCGAACACCTTGCTTATTCGCAGCGACACCAAATGCCTCATCCAGCTCACCTGGAAAATCGATCTGGACTCGAAACCAATGTGTAATTGAATGACGAGTTGTGAGTTCCGGCATCCGATCCGCAAACAGTTCTCTGCCATTCCTGAGAATTGAGACTGTCTGACCGTTAAAAACATGCAGGTCGTTTCGCAGGGTCTTCGTAGGCAGATGATACCATTCCTCGATGGGTAGCTTGAAGAGGCTGATTTTTATCTGTGCCGTCTCGCTGTCTTTGTTGTCGTGGATCGGCACATCAATCAGCTTGGCGGTAACAAGTTTGCTGCCTTTGGCGTCCGTATCTTCTAGGAACTGCCGATGTCGGGCGTTGGCCATCGAGTACGTCGGATCAAATGCTGTAACACGCCTGTTGTTGATAAAGAGCCGAAGTCCGTCTCCGATTGCCCGACGATAGACACGCGCCATCTCTTTTGTTGCGTGATCCACAAGCGTATTTGCCTTCGCGTAGCTCAGACGATCACAGCTTGGCATGAAGACAATGGTGCCCGAACGCCCTAGAGCTTCGTCTAGATCACCTTTCAGATCGGCCAGTAACTCTTGTTGGTTTCGATCTTTTGGAACGGACATCGGCTTCTGGATCATGTCTGCAACATCATCTGGTAGTTCATCGAGCAGCTCGGGATCGGGCAAGAGCACAGCGTTGGAGCGTTCCCGGCCAATTGCTTCCACATCAAGTGCGATGTTGTAAAAAGCTCGAGGCTCTTGCCACGAGTAGAACTCAACCAATGGGCTCATACTCAGTGCGGCTGTCTTCATACCCATGCCAAAACGCCCGATGCCCGAACGATTATTAAAATTCATGGACCCACCGAAGGCCATAGCCACCTTCAATACGTTTGGTGCCATGCCACGTCCGTCATCTAGGACGGCAACATCCGTCCTGTACGAGCCTGGCTTTCCAGTTTGGCGAAAGTATATCCGCACCTCGGTCGCGTTTGCTTGGATCGAATTATCGACGTGCTCACAAAGTGCTGAGGTTGTGTCATTGTATCCTTGGTCACGAAGGGATGAAACTAGAGTTTGGGCGAAAAAGAGTGGGACGTTTGCACCATCCTTCAGGACTCGGTTCATCACGGTTCTACCGCCCTTTGGCGCATCCGCTGCCCAAGTCAGATCATTCTCGTCGGCATTCGAGGTGTCAGTTTCGTTCAGCATAATATTCTCCATAGGTTTTCGTGAGCGCTGTGCTGCACGAGAGGTCGAGACATCACTGCCTCAATGATTAGGAGATGAATGCTCAAGAGTGTGACGCCGAACGGCTTCATTTATTACCAAGCAAGCTGAATTTTTGACCACGCCCTGTTCAGGGCTTTGCGATACTGGTCTATTCCAAGCACATCCCAGTCAAACTTAATTGCCGAGAAGATTGGTGATCGATGTCTCTGAGTAGAGGCAAGAAAGAAGGTTATGCCTGATCCGAAACTGACTACGCCGCTTAGTTACTGGCTTACCAGTATCGGCATTCTCCATTTTGATACCAGGGTCATAATACACGGCCCCTCTCGCAAACGCACCCAGCAAGAGAAGCACATCAGTCCCTTGGTTCATTTCGACAACCGGCCCATAACTATACTCTGGGGGAGGAGCACGCATCAGAGACGGCACATAAGCCGCCTTGGCGTGTTTGCGGTTCCAATGTGCCATGATTCCCTTGAACCCCCACGAAGCAGCAATCGTGTCGTCACGAGCAACGAGTACAATCGCTCCATCCACATCCGTGATCTTGCCGGATGCAGGATCAAAGCCGGTCATACGTAATGCTAAATTCGTTTCCGCATGGAAATCTCTGTCATTTGCATAGACGCCACCGAAGTTGATCCGGCCTGCCTTCCCGGCTTTGTCAGCATAGCCAAACCGACGCAGGAAAACTTCCACACCCTTATCTCGGTAGACCCCACCTGTCGGCTCGGGTGTCATCAGCGTAACCGGGCTCTTGGCCGTAAATTTTGTAAAATCACGTACCCCGTACTGTTTGACCTCCCATCCCATGAAATCTGGTTCAGCGTAGCCGTTGGGCGAGATGCCCAGCTCCGCTTCCAGCGTGTAGCCGCCGCCATTACGGGCGCTGTAGGGCTCAGGCACCCCTGCCCTGCCCATCTTCTGCGACGGTATCCAGCCTTTGCCGTGAATGCGGCGCAGGGCCGCCAGCAGGGCCTGCTTCGGATCGGTGCCGCCCTGCCGCACGGTTTCCAGATCGACGAACACGCCCGACAGAGGCAGCGCGTCCGCAACTGCGTCAAACGCCACCGCAACGGGATCATTGTGTGCCACCACATGGCCGATCACACGGCCGTCGGGACTGATGCCGAAGAACAGCACCCTGCCCTCGTCTCTGGACCGCATCAGATTCTTTGGTGCGCGCTCAGCGCCCCGCAGAAAGCCGGACATTCTGACCTCCGGGTATTTCGGGTAAAGGATCAGCTGCGCGTTCGGTGCCTGCGCCAGCCCCTGCACATCTAGCCAGAAGAAGTTCACCTTTGCCTTGGCGCGGTCCCGCACCGATCCGGCTAGGATGCTGCCGTCGTCTTCGATCTCGCCGTGGGGGATGACGTTCAGCGCACCGAAACCGCCGCCAAGGTAGACTTGGTTCTTCGAGTTGTCATTCGGGGCGAGGCGCTTTGCGTAGAATCTGATAGCGCCATGAGAGGCCATCTGGTCGAGCAGTCTATTGAGTGGGTTCGTCAATCCATTGGCCTTCAATGCTTAATTCTTTCGCATCAGAGGACAGCCATGCGGAGAGGGAGTCAATCACATGGGCCAGTGGCAGACGGCCCCTGCCCTTCAGCGCACATTCCCAGACCACGGCCACGCGCCATCCGTCCACTCCAAGCTGGCGGCGCACATCCGCGTCCCGCGTCTGGTTGCGGCCGATCTTGTCCCGCCAGAAGTCTTCGCGGGTTTTTGGCCACCGGAACAGCGGACAATCATGGCCATGCCAGAAGCACCCGTGGACGAAGATCGCAGCATTGTACTTCGGCAGGATCAGATCGGGTTGCCCGGGCAGCTCTTTCACGTGGAGTCTGTACCGGAAGCCCCGCACATGCAGGGCCTTGCGGATGGTCATCTCCGGACGTGTCCCCCCCCCCCGGATCGCCGCCATGTTGCGGCTGCGGGTTGCCCGGTCGTGAACGTCAGCCAACGCGTTTCAGGGGCTGAGCCTTGATCAGTTCGGCAATATGCGGCCGCATCACCCGCGCCACTTCGGCGAAAACCGGCACGGCCACAGAGTTACCAAACTGCTTGTAGGCCTGCGTATCGGAGACAGGGATCCGGAAGCTGTCGTTATACCCCATCAGGCGGGCGCATTCCCGTGGTGTCAGGCGGCGCGGGTTGTTGCCCGCGCCCCGGCTCACGAGGATCTCCGAGCCGTCCTTGTAGTACCGCGCCGACAACGTCCGCGATATGCTGTCGCCATCCACAAGCCCGAAGCCGAAGCCGTTGCCCTTGGCCTTATGCTTGGCCGCGTAGCCTTGCAGGTAATTCCAGAGTTTGTCCGACAGCGTGTATTTGCTGCTGACCTCTGCATCCGGCCCCACGGTGAAATGTCCCTCCGGCGCTTCGGTCCCATTCTCTGGGTGCAGGATATCGCGCATCCCCCTGCCCTTCCGGCCGGGCAGAATGACATCATCAAAATCGAAGCCGGTTTTCTCCCGGAACCCAACCATGACGATCCGCTCCCGGTGCTGCGGCACGAAGTTGGCCGCATCGATGATCCGGGTGTGCAGCGTATAGCCCAGTTCCTCGGTCAGCTTGCGCTTAATCACATCGAAGGTCCGGCCCTTGTCATGGCTTTTGAGGTTCTTCACGTTCTCCAGCAGGAAGGCGGCAGGCCGGTGATGCATCAGGACGCGCAGCACGTCGAAGAACAGCGTGCCTTGCGTTTCGTCATCGAAACCATGCAGACGGCCGAGTGCGTTCTTCTTAGACACACCCGCAATGGAGAACGGCTGGCAGGGAAACCCGGCAACGAGCACATCGTGGTCCGGAATGTCAGCGGCTTCGATCTCGCGGATGTCGCCTTCGATGGGCCGGTTATCAGGGAAGTTGGCATGGTAGGTCGATTGTGCGAAACGGTCCCATTCCGAAGTAAATACACAACGACCACCGGCACTCTCCATCGCTTTGCGGAGACCACCAATTCCAGCAAAGAGATCGATGAAGCTGAAGTCCGTGTTGCCTTGGACGGGTTTTCGAGTGTCCACTTGCATCTTGAGCAGTGTCATAACGCCGTCACGCGGAGCTTCTTCACCGCGCTTCCAGCGATAGACATGTCCTTCGGAATAACCCAGGACTTTGGCAGCCTCTGGTACGCTCCAGCCACGTTGCTGCATAAGCATTTCGAATTCGGTCATCTTGCTCAGTGCCCCTGACATAAGTTAGCTGGGTATTTTTCTGACACTGTGATGTGAAGGCTCCCTAAACACAAGAACATTGTGAAAACTTGGGCAAGTCTACGCTATCGAGTAGCCTCGTAATGCTCCCAAATCTGTTCAACCAACTGACCTTGTGTGATGCCAAGGCGCTCAGCTTCTGCGGCTATCGCCTCTCCTACCTTAGGGAATACCTTCGGGTGCAATTGATAAGTCCTTGGACTTGGCTTCCGCCCTGGCTTCTTTCGCGGGGTGCGATCTACGAAGCCCCGAGCCTCACCCACTTCATCAACCTTACGAACTTCTGCTGGCCCTGTATCCTTGGGCCGTGCCGTTAACCCTGCTAATCTATTTGAGCCGCTCATAAACTGCCTCCGTAAATGCTGTGGCGTTCAACAAAGCCTTGTCCACCTTGCCGCCGGTCACAATTTCAGGGTTGTTCAACATCGATGTAAGATCACCGCCATAGGCAAAAAGTTCCGAGAACGCCGCACGAGCTACTAGAGACGGTTCGATCATGTCGATCCCTGCCCCGCGCAATTGGTTTTCGAGTTCTTTTTGTACCCGGCTCTTAACCGCCGCGCTTGTCTTGGTCAGAACTACTGCGTGCCTGATGGTTCGGCTCAGAGCTTCTTCCTCTTCGCGAACAAGCGCTAAGGCCTCCGATCCGATCTCAGCATCCAACGCTGTCGGCTGCATAGGTACGATTACCAAGTCAGCCTGCGAAATCGCGCGGCTGACCAATTGTGAAGCTACACCTTCAAGGTCGACGATCACAATTTTGCCGTCCCCGTCCGCATTCTTGATTGTAGTCACGATCTCAGACCGGCCCACATCACTGTGAAGTGTGACGCCCTTGGGCAATCCGTGGGATGCCCAACGTGTAAGGGACTTGTTCGGGTCACAATCCAAGGCAGTCACATCAGCACCCATTCGAGCGAACTCTGATGCCAGGAGAACGGCACAAGTAGACTTTCCAACTCCGCCCTTGGGGCTCGCCATTACGATGACCGGCATTTAACTGACCTGCATTATTTCTCTTACCGGTAACGTATCCGCAACCGGTTTTAAATTCAACACCAGTTATTTTTCATGTACCCGTATTATTTCCGTTACCGGCATTAAATACATTACCGGTTTTATTTCCATTACCGGTATTAAATCCAGTTATGGGCTGCCTCTTTTCTCAAACCAGCTTTCACAAAATTTGATGTAGTGCTTAGTCGGGTGTTTTGGCTCTATCTCTTCTCTGCCACACCAACGACGCCACTCATGCTCCAGATGCCGAGTATCCCAGCCAGGAGCAGCTTCCCGCGCAGCATCATACGCATCTGGTTCAAGCCGTCCCTCAAACACGTCTTCTTGTGGGGTAGGGACCGAGCCACGGGAATAGAATACGGCCTGAGTACCCTCAAGACGAAGGCTGTAGTCTGGGATATGGTCGTGAGCGACATCCTCCGCAACGATCTTAGAAATAAGGCGTTTGAACTCTTTGTCCGTTGAGTAAGAGCCGCATTTGTCTTTGAGCTTAGTCAGGCCGATTGCCCAACGCTGCTTATATCCACAGTGCTTACGCGCAATCTCATAAAGACGGCGTTCCAACGGCTTTCGAAGCCGGAAATAGTTCCGGCTGAGCGTAAGAACCTCACGAGCGTTGATGGCATTGAACACCCAGTCCGACAGCTTGACTTCAATTTCCTGCATTCGGCCATCTCGGGTTTCCCGAACGATACGGTAGCGGTCGATCAGGCCGAAGCCGTCTAGCACTTCCGTGTCTGCCGTAGTGATGTTTGTGGCAATGCGAGTCCCGGAAAGTCGTTCAAATGCAGCTCTAAGCTGCTCATAGCCGCGCCCGTCAGTGCCTCTATTCGTTGAGGTAAGTAGGTCAAACGCCTTGAAACGTATCGTTTGATTGACCTCTCGATCATCATTCAAAGCCGCAATCACTTGAGAAATGCAGAAGATCAGGATGTCACGGTCATAGACGGTTGCTAGTCCCTTTACCGAAGGAACAACTTCGACAAACACGTCACCATTCTCATATCGACGAATGTTCTTGTCAGGTTTTGTCGAAATCGAAAACACGGGATGCTCCATTGAAGCCATATCGCCCTTAGGCGCAGCATCAAAGATATCGCAGACGAAAAAATCGCCTTGCTGCATTCGGTCCGGAAGAAGAGGGGACCGTACTTTCGTGTTATTACCCACCATAAGCCCAAAATTCGTGTTATTGCACACCGAGTCAAGTTCTTTCGTGCTAACACACACCGGCAAGCAGAAACGTGCTACTACACACCGTATTTCGTGTTATTGCACACCCTTTAACGTGTTACCACACACCGAAGCTTAAGCTATCATATTGTTTGCAAAGCTAAAATATGACCACAAAAAGTACGTAACACATATATTAACTCATATTTAACACAAGACGGCTGATCCCGATCCATCGCCGAAGTCGCAACAACTTCAACCGATCCGAAAATCATCCCTTTCACTCAACATAAAACACACAAGCATCGACGCCCGTGGTTGTCGTGGTCCAGGAAGCCCCAAGGACAGCGCATGTGGATGCGTTGCTGGCTAAGAAACGAGAAAGCGTCACCGTCAGCACCAAGGCCACAACCAATGCACCCAGACCAAACTAGGGCAGGCGGCTTTTGAGGCGATCCGCTTTCTGTTCTCGTTCGAACACCGCTCGATAGGCTGTGGACCTGTCATCTTCCGATTTGGCCAAGACCCCGATGGTCTTGTCTGTCTGGACGCCAAGGCGTCTGACAATCTCTGTCATTGCGTCTGCGGTTGCGCCAAGGTGGCTGTCGAGGGTCTGGCCCAGAAGATCCCCGTATTTTTTCGGATTGGTCTGGTCCCGTGCGGCGAAGGCCGCGATCCGCGCTTCCGTCGCGACCTTGATCTGCTTGTCCGCCACGGCGGTCAGATCGTCGATCCTGTCGGACATGCTGGCGACAGCCGTTGCCATGAGATCGAGCGTTTCGCGCAAATCATCGTCGGAGAGGGCAGGGAGGTCGGGTTGGTCTGGCATCGGGAGGCGTCCTTCGGATTACTGGTCCTGCGGGACAAACAGCCCCTTGAACTCGGGATCGGCGTAATAGCGCAGCTTTTGCGCGACGGCGGTGGCTTGCCCCTGCACGCGGAGAAGCTGGTTCTCCGGGCGGAGCTGCATGATTTCATCGGGGGTGAGCAGATCGCGGCCCGTGAGGTTGTTGCTGAAGCTGGGGCCGTCCCCCGGCTTGAAGCTGTCGGTCTGGAACCCGGCAGTTTCCTGGCCGATCATCTGGCTCAGCCACTTGGCTGTCTCAAAATCATTCACTCCGAAGACCTGCTGCACCCCGGCATTGGCAATGAAGGTGCCCGCGCGTTCGCCGTAGAGGTCCTTGAGCTGGCTCATGTCCTGCAGGATTGGCCAGAGCTGTAGCCCGTAGCCCGCCATCAGCCCCATGGCGCGCTCCACGGCCTCCAGACGGCCCAGGGCGGCAAACTCGTCCAAGAGAAACAGCGTGGGCGTCTTGAGGCGCTGTGTGTCCCCCAGAGCGCCAGCAGGGCCACTCAGGGGCCTCACGGACGCCTCAGCGTCCCGTGCGATGTCCTGAAGGGCCTGAGACACCAGAAGGCGCAGCCAGCGGCTGTAAGCGTCCATCCGGTTCGGTGGCAGCACCAGAAACACCGAAGCGATCCGGTGGCGCAGATCGGAGAAGTGGAAATCCGACCGCGACAGGACTTTGGCGATACGCGGGCTGTCGAGGAAATGGGTGTGGCGCTGTGCGTTGGATAGCACCGAGGCGGCTTCCCGATCCGCCTTACCAAGGAAGCGGTTGGCGGCGCGGGCAATCAGCCCGCCCGCCGCATCGCTGTCCTGCATCAGTTCCAGCAGCGCGCGCAGCTTTTCCGGTGGCAGGGTGAGATATTCCCGGACGGTGGCGAGGGTCCGGCGGTCGCGGTCCTCATGGCAGACGCAGAACATGATCAGCCCGCCGAGGATGGCCTTGGCCTCCTCGTTCCAGTGCGCCTCCGTCACCTGTCCCGGCGGGTCCATCACAAGTGCCTCTGTCAGGGAGGCCGCATCCTCGCCCAGATCAAGGCTGTCCGGTGTCAGCCGGTCGAGTGGGTTGTAGGCAGCAGACGGCATCCCGGAGACCTCAAATGGATCGAGGACATGGACCGTTCCGAACCGCCGCCGGGCTTCCCCGGCGATCCGGGCATTCTCGCCCTTGGGGT
>OJEO01000123.1_pt1 | contig 38323 bp, 30 predicted proteins | sample 1593621 | NCBI WGS metagenome assembly OJEO01 (sample SAMN05416875, study PRJEB24817) | seawater metagenome | isolation source: Sea water | place: Canada:Atlantic | collected 2013-11
CTGCGGTGGCCGAAGAAAAACCTAAATCACTGTCCGGAATTAGTTGACCACTACATAACGCACTTCGCCACGCTTTCAAAACCGTACAAAAACGTCACCCTTTGCGCATCGACGCCATCGTCATCCTTCCGGACCATCTCCACTGCATTTGGACCTTGCCGGAAGAAGATCATGATTTCTCAACCCGTTGGCGTTTACTCAAAGGAATGGTCACAAAAAATCGCCAAATAGACACCCCGATCTGGCAAAACCGCTTCTGGGAACACACCCTTCGAGATGAAAGCGATCTGTATAATCACACCGACTACATTTACTTCAACCCAGTAAAGCATGGTTACGTCCACCAACCCGCCGCTTGGCCCTACAGCAGCTTCCACCGCGACGTGGCCCGTGGCCTGTATCCGGCTGATTGGGGCGGCAATCCGCTGCTTCCGGACGACATTGGTAACGAATAACCCCTGCGTCGGCTTAGCCTGCAAGACGTAATCCGACATTGGGCATGTGCTGCAAGCAACGAGGCAGGGTGTCGGGTTACGGCTACGCCTAACACGACCTACACGCCCGGGCGTCAAAATATCGCGTGGCCACTCCCCGTAGGTCGGCTTAGCCTGAAGGCGTAAGCCGACATTGAGCATTTGGGTCTAATCGCGTTTCACCTCAATCCATTGCCCTTTACTGCGGGCCTGGCGGGTGCCGTCGTACATGGCTTCCACGTTCCAGGCTGGCAGGTAGAAGCGGCCGGCAAAGGAGGCGTTGAGCGCCACGCGCACGGTGAGGCGGTGCTTGTTGCCCGGTTTCAGATCGAAGTAATGCATCACCCGATCGTCGCGCAGGTCCTGGTACGTGACCCGCTCCTGATCGTCGGCGCTACCATCCAGCCGGCTGCTGGTAATTTGCCAGCCGGACGGCAGGATCTGGGTGAGCGCCAGGTTCTCCAGGCTGCGGTTCCCGGTGTTGGTCACGGTGACTTCAGCAACAAAATCCTGCCCCTGGGGCAAGCTGGCCGGGTTCACCGGTTTGCCCTCTGCCAGGAAGCGGGTGGTCAGGCTGAGTCCGTCACTGCTGGCCTGTTCGTTCCCCGGCAACGGCGTGCCGGTGTTGCTCAAGGTGACAAACAGTTTGCGTTCACTGTCGTTGCGGACACTAAAGGCCTGGGCGGTTTCGCTATCGGTCAGCGCCTGGCGGTAAACCGGCGAGGTGGCCGCGATGTCCTGCCAGCCCTGCTTGCCTTCACGCATCGCAAATTGATAGCCCTGCTCATCGCTCTGGCTGCCCGCATAACGGGCCATGGCCATCAGCGACCAGGCCGTGGTCTGGGTGCTGTACCAGTGATCAGCAGAAAGCTGGCTGGCAATGTCCTGCGCCAAGGTCCAGGCCTCGGCGGTATCGCCACGGGCATCGGCCACGGTGAGGCGGATAGCCTGATCGCGAAGCAAGGAACCATAGGTGTAACTGGCACCATCGTATTCCAGCTCGGCGGCAGCGTTGGCGGTAAGCTCCGCCGCCACATCGCTGAGGCCCATTTGCAGGTAGGCGGCAGCCAGCAACCAGCGGCCACTGTGATAACTGGCACTGCGTGAGTAATCCGGCTTGGCCATTTGCAGCCGCTCGCGCAGCCGGTTCATGGCGCCGACCTGCGGTTTGCCCGCCAGGGCCAGGGTGTACTGGCGATAGGCTTCCGCACTCCACTGCCAGGGGCGGTCGCCCAGGCTCTGGCTGCGGCGAACCTGATAGGCCGTCCAGTTATCCAGCATGGTGGCCGGCACCGCGTAGCCAAGCCGTTTGGCTTCCAGCAGGAAGTGGCCGGCATAGCTGGTGCCCCAGTCGCTGGCATTGGCCAGGCCGGGCCAGTAGCTGAAACCGCCATCGGCCAGCTGGAAACGCTTGAGGCGCTCGATGCCCGCGGTGACGTTGTCCTGGACCTCCTGCTTTTGCTGCTCGTCCAGTTGCAGTAGCTGATTCAGGTACAGCTGCGGCAACACCGATGAGGTGGTCTGCTCGATGCAGCCATGCGGGTAGCGCAGCAGGTAGTCCAACCGGCGCTCCAGACCCATGGCGGGCAAAGCACTGACCACCACGGTGCTGCTATTGGTCCCGGCCATGCCATGGGGCTGCGATTCCAGCGCCCAGATTTCACCGGGCGCCAGCACCTTGCGGGTATCGCGGGTGGTGGGCGGGTTCGCCGCGCGCACTGGCAGGTGCACGGTTTCCGAGGCACGGTGTTTGCCGCCTTTCGCAGTGACGGTGATGTCGCCAGTGCCCACCTGTTCCCTGGCGGTGATTTTCAGCATGGCAATCTGATCGGACGGGCCAGTGAAGGTCAGCGTGGCGTTGCCCTGCTCTACCTCGAACAGGTCTTCGTCGGCATCCACGGTCAGGGTGACTTTTTTCAGGCTGTCGTCGGTGACAAACACGGTAACCGGCAGCGACACGCTTTCACCCGGCCCCAGTACCCGTGGCAAGGTGCTCAACACCGTCAGCGGCTGGGTGACGGTAATGTCCTGTTCGGCCTTGCCGTAGGCGCCGTTGTCACCGGCCACCACCATGGCCCGCACCTGGCCCATGTACGGCGGCAAGGTAATCTCGTGATTGGCGGTTTCATTGGCATCCAGCGTGAACGGGCCCAGGAACTTCACCACCGGCGGGAAGCGGCGACGCTGCTTTTCCCGGCCATCGTCAGCCCCGTCGGAGCCGCCCAGTGCCAGCAGCTGATCCAGTTCTGCCCCGTAAGCCCCCACCACCATGTCGAACAGATCCCAGGTCAGCACGCCCAGGGCTTCGCGACGGTAGAAACTGTCGTGGGGATCCGGGGTCTGGTAGTTGGTCAGCCCGAGCAGGCCTTCATCCACCAGCGCCAAGGTGTAGGTCATCGGCTTGCCCTGCTTTTCACTGACCTTAACGGTAAAGGTGTCTTCCGGTTTCACCTTGTCCGGGGCTCTCACTTGCGGGGCAAGACGGGTGTTCGGGTCATCCACCAACAGCGGCACCAGGCCATAAAGCCGGATGGGCCGGTCGTTGTTGCGGCCGCTGTGCGGCTGCAGCAGCGCCACATGCACGTACACATTGGGCGCCATGTTGGCGGTGATGGGGATATCCAGGGTTTGCGCTTCACCGTTGGCGGGCAGCCAGTAGTGATCCAGTACCCGTGAACCGGTTTCCAGGCTCACCAGCAAACGGCCCTTGGCGACAGCGGGCAATTGAATATGGGCCGTGTCGCCAACGGCGTAACGGTCCTGATCCGCTGACAGGGACAGGCGTGTGGCTGCATCCTGGCTGCCACTGGCCTGCTCCCAGCTCCAGCCCAGGTACACGGTTTGTGCGGTGCAGTGATCGCTTTGTCGGTCACAAATGCGAATCAGATGGCGACCCCAATCGTAGTCTTCGCCGTTCAGGTTCCACTGGGCGCGACCTTCTGCATCGGTGGTGATCTGTGCATCGGCTACGCGTTTGGTGTTGGGGTCACTAATGTAGTTACTCAGGTCGTCACCGGCCCGGTCCCACCACCAGCGCCAATCAATCTGGTAGACACTGATATCCAAAGGCCGACTGGCGTCGGGCTTGCCGTCGCTGTCCAGGCTGATCAGGTCGATGGCATGCAGGCCTTCACGGGACAGTGCCCCGCCCCAGCCGCTGCCTTCGGGGATGCGCATGCCGACCCAATGCTTGAACGGGTACACCGGCACGCTGCGAATCTGGGTGCTGTAATCGCCGCTGTTTTCAAACACGCGGGTCGTCAGGGTGGCGCGCAGCATGCCCGGGGTCTGCTCCACATTCACGGTGAGCGGCACAGTGGCGTTGCCCTTCGCATCCACGTTGCCATCGAAGGCGGTGAAGGGTTCGCTGCTGAGCTTTCGGGTGGGGTCGTCGAAGTGATAAGCGTCGTAGCCACTGAAACGAGTGGTGCGCGCGCTCACCCGCACTTTCATGTCGGCCTTCAAATTGGCGGCGGTGGCACCGTTAAGCCATTGGGTAAATAACCCAATGTCGGTGGCTTCGTTGGTATAGAGCGTCTCCGGCAGATCCAGTTCGATTTTCAGCCGATTGGGTTTGATCGCTTCCACCCGGATTGGGGTATCGAAATAGCGTTGCCCCAGCCGGGCCACCGCGCGCCAGTTCCCGGTGGGCGCGTCCTCATCTGTCTGTAGTGTAAAGGCATAAAAGTCGCCCACCGGCTTGTCCAGCGTATAGCTTTTCACCTTGTTACCACGGGGATCAAACCAGTCCAGCGTCAGTGGGTGGCCCTCGGGGATGGTGTTGTCCTGGTCTTCCAGAATAAAGGTCAGGTGAATGTCATCACCGGGGCGCCACACATCCCGCTCGCCGTAGAAGAACCCTTTCAGGCCATCGCGTACTTGCTGACCACCGGTGTTGAACTGGTTGGTGGGCAGGGCCCGGTTGCGAGCCAGTTTCAGGTAACCGTTGTCCCGGTCCTTGACCGCTTCCAGATAATAGGCGGAACCATCCAGTGTCAGGCTGGCCATGCCCTCGGCATCGGTGAGTCCCATACCCACTTGCTGTAGTTGGTAGTTGTAGGCCTTGAGCACCACGTCTTCGGCGGGGGTGTTGCTGTCCAGCTCGGTGGCCACCACCAGCAGGGTATCGTTCTGGCCGCGTTTGGCGATCAGGCCCAGATTGGAGGCCAGGAAGGCGCGGGTGCTGCTGGCCAGATCATTGTATTGGTAGTAGCTGTCAGAACAGGGGTTATCCTTCTCGTACCAGCTCAGGTAGCCCGCGTCGGCATAGTAATTTTCGTAGAGGTCAGAGCGGTCCTCATCCTGCCCGGGGCCTTCATAACTGTCCGGCAAAGTGGTTTTTTTCTTGAGGGCACCGTCCGGGCAGCTGTAGCTGATGTCGTCACCATCAATCGCCAGCGTCAGGTGCACCAGGCCGTTGGGGTGTTTGGCCATGAGCTCGGTGAGATCCAGCTGATAACGTTGCCAGCCATCGCCATTGCCCGGCAGGGTCAACGTTTTCTGCCACAGGTAGCGACCGCTGCGAGAGTCCATGTCGGCTTCATTCAGCTCGCTGCCCTGCAGATAGCGGCCGATGTTGTCATCGAAAACCCGGAACGCCTGGACTTTCACCGAGCGCACCCCCACCGCTTCAAACGGCACGCTGAGCTGTTTGCCGTCGGGCAGGATGGTGCCATCACCCACAAAGCGCACACCGGGCTTATTGGTCATCAGGGTGACGGTTTTTTCCAGTTTCTCGGCCAGGCGACCCTGGCTGGCGGAGCGCAGACTGCCGTCAATCACCAGCTTCACATCGTCTTCCAGCTCATCCTGCGGATAAATGCGCAGGGTGCTGCCATCCACTTCCACTCGCGGCGCCTTGCCATTCAACGTGACCAGCCCTTTCAGGTTCTGGGTGGCTTGCAAGGCTTCGGAAAAGTTCACCTGGACGTGGGGTTTCGGGTAACTGACCGCCCGCACATTGGTTACCGCGAAGTTTTTTAGTGCCGGCACCGTGTAATGACGGTTGCCCTCGTTGTTCACGCCAAGGGGCGCCGCATCCCAGCGCAGTGATACATCACTGGCCTGCTGTTCGCGCACAATCCCGGTCACCGAAAAATCATGGCGCAGGCCGGCGCTGTCATGCTGCCAGTTAATGGCCAGAGTCTTGTCGTTCTGGCGGGCATCCAATACCGCCTCTACGTGAGCCTGGTCCGCCAGATCGCGAGTCTCCAGGCTGCCGCGCAGTACCATTTCGCCGCCATCGTCCGTGGGCAACAGGGACTCCACCGTCAGGCTCAGCTGCTGACGCAGCACCTGCAGGGAGAACTCAGCGGGACTCAAGGCATCATCCACATTGGCCAGCCCCTGGGCGTACAGCACCAGGGTCAACGACTCCCCGCCGGGTAACCGCTCGGCGGGGCGAATTTCCAGCCGGTCTTCGGCGGTAAACACCGCCGTGACAGCCCGCTCCGGCAACAGCCGCGCGACCCCGGATTGAGGTTTGTCGAGTTGATCAGGAGTCACCACCGGGTGATTAAAGCGCACAACCAGTGGCGCCCGGGCACTGATGGTACCGGCCGGCAGGGCTGCCAGATGGGTTTGCCAGCGGTCATCCAGAGGGGAGACGGCTGGGTCGGTCTCACCCTGCTCTGCAACAGCGCCGTTACTTTCCCCCTTTCCGGTGGTGTCACTCTTATCATCACAGGCCGTGATCAGCAGCACAGTCCACAACATCAAGAGACGAAAAACAGACAAACCCCGACTTGGCATAACACCCTTCCCTGGCAAAATGGTTAACGTGGGAAACATACCACAGACATGGGACTTCCGTTCGACGATAGTCGCAACTATCACATCAAGAAATCGCGCAGAGACAAGGCCGCACATTCAGAAACAAGATACGGTACAAGTGGCTAAGCAGGCGGCGCACAGCAGTCAGTAACGGCATCCAGGGGATGGATTTGGCAGCAAGGATAAAAACGGGTTTCCTGATCATTGCGGCGGTTTTTCTGGTGGCATTCACCTTGTGGTGGCTAATGCCCGGCAACGACAGCGAGGCCCGCTGGGAGGATTATCTCTCCCGTCTGGCGCGGCTTTCACAACAGGCCGTTCCCGAACGGGCACCCCTGCCGATAGTGCCCTACCCCGGCAACCGGGAACTGCACCAACCGATCCCCGAGCACCGGGTCGACATGCTCGATTATCTGGAACTGCGCCACTGCAACTTGATGTCGCTGATCAGCGAGCGCAATAGCGTGCTCGGCAAGCTGCAGGCCGACTCCTTGCGATTCAAACATGAAGTGACCTTTATCCGCCGTGCCCGCCAGTGCCTGGCCAGTGACAAACTGGACAATCAGGCACTGATCACCCTGCTTGAACAGGTAGTCACCGAGAAACAGGCGGCGCTACCCGCCCTGTACTGGAATGCGCTGGTGGCCAGCGCGGAATTTCGTCAGTTTTTCAGCCAGTCGCCCTCTGCCATGGCCGGCGACAGCCAAGCAGCGCTGTTAAGCCTGGAGCAACTGGCCCAGCCTCCATTTCAGGGCCAGACCCTGCCAAGCCCTGAGCAATTGTTCGGGCTGGAAGCCCGCTTGCAGCAAATCGCGCACAGCCAGGCCGGCGGGCAACTGCTGCGGCGGCTGGCGCTGGCGCTGCGAGAGCTGGAACGAGGCAACACCCTGCTCGAAAACATTGACCCGGTAGCGCTCTGCCCCAAAGGGCGACCCACGCCTCAAGCCCGAAAACTGCGCAATGTGCTGGACAATATCTGGGGCAGCCAGGTGCAACAGGCCCTGGCAGACGCACAGCGCCAGCGCAAGCAACTGGCCAGCGCGCTGGCGAAGATAGAAGCATTGCTGGCCCCCACACCCCCTGCTTTTGCACAGTGGCAAGACCATTATTTTTCCGACACAGGCCTGCAAAGCCAGTTAAACCGGGCGCTCAAGCACCATGTCTCGCTCTGGCAGGAGCGCCTGCGGCAATGCAATCTGATGCCTGATGGCGGGCAAAAACTGAACGACAGTGCAAATATTGACCTAGAAGGCTAAACAAAAAGTCTACAAAGCGAATGCTTGTGAGAACAGTTGTCCACATACTTCCGGGTGTCGGTGAGTCCCATTCACCGGCTCCGGAGTTTTACTCCGTGATAGCTCTCCCGAGCCAAACTATTCACGGCGCCTTTTGGCGCCGTTTTTTTTGCCTGCGAGAAAGCGAGATGCCGGGTTACGGCTACGCCTAACTCGACCTACAAACATAGAATTAACCAAGGGCACATCCTGCCCCGGTCAATTAAGCATAAAGGTGGAATATTCCAGTTCTGCCATTTTGCGACTCACCAGCCACAGGCCAAGCAGCACACACACGGCCAACGCCAGCAGGAAACCGAAGCCAAAGAACTGGGGCCCCAGGTACAAGCTTATGCCGGTAAAGATCACGTTGAGCACGAAAAACAGCCCCGTCAGCAACACCAGCATGCGGCGCTGATCCAGATAACAGAACACGTTGATGATGGCCAGGAAGACCACCTGCAGCGCGGTGGCGATTAGCTGCACCTTGAGCAGCGGCAGGTACAGTTCCGAAATGCCCAAAGCGTTAAAGATCTGCGCACCGGCCACCATGATCACCAGCGCCGAGATTGCCTGAATCTTGAGGATCTGGAAGATGCCCTGGCGGATGACAAACACCATCTGGTTGCGCATGTCTTCGATATAGGACAACGACCCGCCTTCACGAACCGCGTCATAAAAGTTGGAATAATACTCCACGAAGTCCGTTTCCATACGCACCAGAAACACGGCCATGCCCGGGATCAGTGACAGATAGGACAGGAATACCGGAATGTCGTAGATCAACGAGGCCCGCAGCGGCCCGATCACATCGCTACCGGTGCCGTCATAAAACCAGAACATGGCCTTGTCCGCCCACACCCCGGCATTATAGAAAAAGCCCACCAGCATCAGGCTGGGGTACAGGTATTTTTTGCCGAACATGTCGAACGAGACGATGCTCTCGGCCGGGTAGCCTCGCACAATCAGTACCAGCATCCCCGCCAGCAGGGTCACCTGCCCCAGCAGAAACCCCAGCAGCAGGCCATCCAGGTCCAGAAACCGCAGCATCAGGGCACCCACCACCGTAATGGTGTAGCCCAGGGCATAGAGCAACAGAATGGCCTTGTACTGCTTCATGCCGGACAGAAAGACCGTGGCAATCCAGATATTGCTCAGCACCACAAAACAGGCGATCAGCAACACCCGGAACAGCACACTCTGCCCGGGAAACAGGAACATGGCAGCCGGCAACGCCAGCACGCCGGAGATAACCGTCACCAGCACCGTAACGCCACCAAAATTGGGCAGAATCAGGTCTTCACGGTTTTCAAACGAGCGATCCGCGCAGAAGCGGGTAAAGGCCAGCTGCACAATGCCGGTAAGGATCAGACTGATGGCGATAAGGTAGGTCACCGTGACCTGAAACTGTGTCACCGAGGCATCCGGCACCACCATACCCAAACTGAAGATACCGATAATCAGAATACCGATGATCGACAACACCCAGGGGCCGGAGCTGATTACACCGGCATAGGCATAGGCCCGGATCAGGCCAAGCAGGGTGTCCTTGCGCAGCAATCGACGCAGTTCAAAACCAATGCCGGCCATTAGTGGCGTCCCTCCCGGCGACGATTGTTGCTTTCTTGCGGGCTGGCGGCGGCAGTGTCCTCCACCAGCGACTGGTACAGGTCACGGTAGGCGCCAAACATCATTTCCTGGGTGTACAGGTTCTCCACCCGGCGAATGCCTGCCTGCTGCGCCTGGTGCCAGGCGTCCTTGTTTTTCAATAGCGCGGCCACCGCATTGCCCAGCGCTTCCGGATCGGCAATGCCCACCACTTCGCCCGCTTTTCCATAGGCCCGATCGGCTTCACCCAGGCCTTCAATCAGCTGACGGCAGGAACCCACATCCGTGGAAACCGCTGGCACCCCGGCGGCAAAGCCTTCCAGCAACACCAGCGGTAACGCCTCACTGATGGAGCTGAGCACTATCACGCCCACTTTCGGTAACAGCTCATCAATTTTCTGGAAGCCCAGAAACTTCACATTCTTTTCCAGCCCCAGGCTGGTCACCAGACCGTGACACTCCTTGGCGTATTCCTTGTCCTCATCTTCCGGGCCGGCAATCCAGCCTTCCGCCTCTGGCAATACATTGACCAGGGTACGCATGGCGCGCAGGAAGGTTTTCACATCCTTGATGGGCACCACACGACCAATCAGGCAAGCCACCGGGGGAATGTTGTCACCCCGGGCGGCACGCACTTTCTGCATGCGGGGCAGATCAATGCCATTGGGGATATTCAGGGTGCGCTCTGGCGGCGCGCCATCTTCCATTTGCCGCTCACGGTTGCGCTCATAAAGCGCCACAATGCGGTCCGATGCCTGGTAGCACTCACGCCCCAGCTCGGTGAAAAAATTCACCCACTTTTCGCGAAAATAGGCCATCTCCGCATTGTTCTTTTCTACCAGGCCGCGGTTATCGCTGATCCATTCGCTCTGGAACAGGTCGATCTTGCGCTCCTTGGTATAAATACCATGCTCGGACAGCAGCAACGGCTTGCCGGTGCGGCGTTTGAGCATGGCACCAAGAAAGCCCGCATAACCGGTAGAAATGGTGTGGTACATCTTTGCCGGCAACAGGTTGTCGGCAATATCGTTAAGCACCCAGATGGGCGAATGCATGATGCGGATGGTCCAGAAATAATCCACAAAGGACGGGTCGCGGCTGAACTCGCGGTACGATTCAGCAATGTAATCCCAGCTGGCCCGGCTGTGCAGGAAAGATTCCTCGGAATAATCCTCGCCTTCCCCCAGGTGCGTGACAATGCGGCTGAACAGCTCGCTGCGCTCCCGGGAATGAATGCCATCTTTCACCATTTCATGGAAACGCCGCAGATCGGCATAGGCCTTACGATTGCCCTTGAGGGAACGCTTTTGCGCCCCCCGCTGAAAATTGTGCAGGTAGTGCACTTCCAAATGCACCACGTTATCCGGCAGCTCATATTTCATGTCGCCGTAGTCTTCCGGGCGACTGCCCACAAAACAGCAGGCAAAGGTATATTCGGGAAAACCACGAATAATCTGGTTTACCCAACTGGACACGCCGCCACTCACATAGGGGAAAGTGCCTTCCAGTAATAAACAGATATCGGCGCTATCCGCCCGTGGCAGGCTCATAGGCCCTCCAGAATTCAACGGATTTATTGAGTTGGGTGAATTGGCTGTCATCGGTAATTTCACGCATCAGCAGCCGCACCAGCGGTATTTGCCGACGTTGCAGCGCGATCTCGGCCAGCCAGGGATTGACTTTCGCTGCGGACAACCCCAGGCGACGGGCGAATGTCATGGACTGGTGCGCTTCACCGATTTCCCCCTGGCTTAACTGAATGCGCCCGCGCAGCAACCACAAGCCGGCGTCTTCCGGCGCTTCCATCAAGCCCATGTCGGCATAGAATGCTGCCCGTTCCAACGTCAGGATACGGATATCCCCGCGCACCAGGTCCTGATAATTCAGCTCCCAATACAGCTCGGACAGGCGACGGGCCAAACGGTAGCGGCGTGACTCCTTGGCCCGCTCCAACAGGTGCAGGGCGCGCTCGATATCCCGGGTAATTTCCTTTTCTTTCTGATCAAGAATCCCGTAGGCCAGTAGCCGCAAATCTTCAAAGGAATCCCCCAGGGTATGGCGTAACAAATTGCCGGTTACCTTGGCTGGCATGTCCTTGAGCACCAGCATGCCCTGCACCCGCAGGGCATTGGGCGCCCTTGATGTGGTCAGCAGGCTTTTCAGATCGATTTGCCGAAAACCGGCCGCGCTATTGACCTGCACCGGGGTAAAATAGGGCTGGTCCACCAGCCCGAATGGCTTGTCCCGAAACAACGCCGGCAGCCAGATACCCAAGGCGACCCCACCCAGGATAGTGACCAGCCCCACCGCCGGAATAAAAAACGCAAAGGAAAAAATCAGCACCCAGGAAAGAATCTTTGGCGTTCTGAAACGTGGCGGCAGCAGCCCCCAGGCCACAACAGACAGCAATGCCGATGCCAACCCGTGAGAGAACAGGTACAGCACGAACAGGGACAGGTCTGCCTGTCTGCTCAACAGCAACAGCAGGGAGGCGATCTCCGCGCTGATCGCATAAATAAGCAGCTTGAGACTAGACACTCGCCGCCTCCAGAAGCTCAGCCACCTGCTCCATCCCGCCACGTTGATCCAGGTGACGGTAATAGAACTGCACCCCGGCCTGACGCAGGCTCATGAAGGCATACTCATCGGCCAGCCATTTTTCGGTACGTAACACAAAGCCTTCCAGACTGGATTCCCCGGTCATCGGCATCATGATCATCAGCGCGTTGTCGTTTACCCACCAGGCCAGATCCAGGCTACGCAAACCACGAGCCAATGCATCCAGAATCAGTCCCGCCTGCTCGCTGTCATCGGCGACAAACAAGGTGAGCGAGGTATCCACCCGGCCGCCCTCGCGCAGACGCACCAGCGCGGCCAACTCACTGGCAATCCGGAACGGCATGGTGGGCCAGCGATCCAGCATGTCATCGACTTCATCGCCAGCATGCACCACGTCCGCATAGAAGTTGAGCAGCACCGACAGCAACTGCAGATTTTCATAATTGATGGACAGGAATGGCAAACGCTCGATGACCATCACCCCGATCAAGGCGCCACCACTGTTGATAATGGGGGCCGCAACCAGGTACTGGCCATGGTAATGACTGTCGTGATCGTGCTGCTGAATATGGGCAAGCAGCTGGTTGTCCAGCGCGTGCTGGAGCAAATCATTGTCGCGCTCCAGCGGACGGTTCTCCCCCAGCTTTGCCGCCGGCTCATCATCGATTTCGCCATCCACCACCCGGTAAAGCGCGGCACGTTGCAGCTGGCAATATTCTGCCAACATGTGAATCAGGTCATCCGCCGCCGGAAGGCGCACCTTGTCACTTTCATCCAGGGTCAGATCACGTAACCGCACCAGCGCATCGCGCACGGTATACGGCTTGATCAGCAGATTTTCTTCCAACCGGTCGTGGGAGAGGCGCAACAGCACATACCGCTGGGTCAGGTTCTGCAAGCGCTCCAGCGCATAGCTGGCGGCACTGTCTGCGCGCATCAGCTTGACGCGCCACATATCCGCAAACTCACCGCAGATAAGGGTAATCACGAAACCACCAAGCATGGTGGATTCCGGAAACTCCATCCCTGGATAGAAGCCCAGGGCAGTCAGCACAAACCAGCTGGCCACCAGGCACAGCATGCCGAATACCCCAAGCAAACTGCCATAACGCAGCGCCAGCAACATGGGCACCAGCAACACCCAACGGAAGGTCCCGATGAGTGTCAGCGGATCCTCCTCGCGCAGCCACAACCCCATGGCAACCGCCAGCGCCATCAGAATCACTGCTTCGCACAGCGACCACAGCACTCTTGGCTCGGGCATGAACAGCCCCGCCAGCTTGCCGTTACTGATGCGCTCGAGCATTACTGCACCACCGGGGCGAGCAATTTATCGATGACTTTCTGCCCGGTTTCACTGAGCGACTGGCGTGCCCAGCCGGCCCGTGAGCCGGTACCGCTGTAGACGATACGACCTGCCGGCAACTCACGAATTTCGATCATCACCCCCACCGCAGGCTCACCATCAACGCCGGTTTTATAGCGCCATTCGTGCACCACCCCGCTCACCACATACTGGGCCGATTGCGAGGCAACCCACTGATTCATTTTCTTGCGGTTGGCCGCCGAGGTGCCTTCAAACAACACTCCTTCATTATCGCTTTCCGGGTAGCGGGTTACGTTATTCACGCCATGGCGGTACAGCACGGATTCGACAATGGACGCCGCCCGTAAGCCCGCCTGGGGCGTCGCGGTACGGTTAACCATCGGCAGCACCAGCCAGTTGCCCTCGCCGGACAGTTCCACATCCTGGCTGCTGCGAACATGGGTACACCCGGCCAGCACGGTGGCTAACAGCAAGGTTCCCAGTAGCGGAATGCTCAGTCTCATTGGATTCACTCCTAGTAATAAACTCTATATTGCAGCCCGAAGCGGTAGCTGTCTTCACCACTGCCCCCACTATTGAGCTGTTGTTCTGCATACAGCTTCCATTCATCCCGGCCGATCAGCGGCCCTTCCACACCGAAGCGGCCGGTAAAACCCGCTCCCGAAAGACTGTTATGGCTGTAACCTATTTCTGCCCAGCCCTGCAAACGGTGCGGACGAATATGCACATCCGGCTGGCCCAGCAGGAGCACCACTTCCGACTCGTGATAGTCCTGCGGCAGCGGTAACGTCTGGGCACCCGGCGGCAGCAAGGCACGCACTTCTGCCATGCTGTCTTCACCGGCGGTAAAGTCAGCCCGGGTATGCCTCACCCGTACCCCGGGAGAGAAGCGCGACAACCAGGGGCGCCAGGTACTCTGGGCATTGATAATGCTGCCACTGCCCAGATCACTATCATTGAGATCCTGATAGTCATAGTTGCCCCAATCCACACTGCTTTGCCAGGTAGAAGATGGCGTCCAGTTCAGCAACCACTGGCTACCGGTACGCGACGCCCCCAGAATCAGCAGGGACGACTCATCCGCCGGCATTCGCCATTGGTAATTCAGGCTACCGGACCAGTACCGGGTCCAGTTGGCGCCCAGCTCCAGGTCCGCCATGGTTTCGCTGTTGCCCAACAGGTTGCGCTGGCCCAGCTCCAGGCGGCTGCGGAACCGTTCGCGCTGGTAAGCCAGCGCCATCGACAGCCGCTGCTCGTCATCACTGATTTGCAGCAATTCATCATCATTGCTGCTGAAATTGCGCTGGCGTGCTTCCACAGACAGCTGGGTAAAATCACTGAGCGGCTGGTACTGCACAAACTGCAGATCCTGAATATCCAGCGCCCCCAAACGGCGCTGTTCAATATGAAACTGTGACGAGCGAGCCGTGGGCAACAGCAGGCTTTCCTGCAGGTTATTGCTCCCGGCCAGTTCCGGTGACCCGGCCTGTATCGCCATAAAGGTACTGGCGGCACGGCGCGGTTCATCCAGCCGCACCTGGGCTTCCAGCTGCTCGGACAGGGTAAGCTGGCCCTGATACTGCTCACGGATCTGCGCCACCGCGTCCAGATCATCCTGCACCAGTGCAAAAGCCAGTGCCGAGCCGGCTTTGAGCGCCCCTTGCGCCTGCTGTTTACGCAAATACCAACTCTGGGCCAGCAAGGGCTCTGACTGCCCGATCGCCCATTGCGCCAACCACTCGGCCCGGGCCACCGGATCACTATCCATGCCTTGCGTTTGCGCCCGGGCCAGCTTCAGCGAGGTATCGCCATCGTCAAACAACAGACTCAGCGTCAATTGCATATCCCGGTAAATGGCCTGCTTTTGCGGCTCGACCGTCAAGGGCAATTGTTCCTTGAGGTGCCGCAGCACCGGCCAGGCCTGCCCGTTTCGACCGGTGGCAATCAACGCCTGGGCGTAATACCACTGGCGCTCCCAGTTCTGACGGGCGGTTTTCAGTAATTCGGTTTCATAGCGCAAGGCCTGTTCCGCATTGCCCAATGCCATGTGTGACGCCGACAGCACTTCCCAGTAGCGCCGATCACTTCGGGCCGCGCCTTCCCAGGTGACCAGGGCCTGGCGAAGCTCCCGGTCCTGGCCGGTGGCAATCAGCAGCCACATCCAGCTGACCCGGGTTTCCCGGTCAGCCGGATTCAGGGCCAGTGCTTTCTGCAACCAGCGCTGCGCGGCTTGCGGGTCCCCGCGACGCAATTGCAGGTTGGCATAGAAGCGCAGAAATTCCGGAGTCTGTATCAGCGTTTGCCATTGCTCTTCACTCAACCCTGACAGGAAAGCATCAATCGCTTCATCATCACGGCGATCGTTCAGCTGATAGAGCGCCCCCAGGGCAAATTGCGGATTGCGGTTCTTCTGCCAGGCCCGATCCATCAGTGATGCCACACGATCCGGGCGGTAATAACGGGCCAGCGTGATGTAATGGTACAAATCGGTAATCTGGTCGTCGTCGTGATCCACCAATTGCTGGTAGCGATCCAGCGCCAGATCCCACTCGCCCAACTCTCCGGCCATCACCGCAATACGCCGGGACAGTGCCGGCGAATAGGCTAAATCGCTGGCGTCACGGTCCAGGTCCTGCAGGGCTTTTTCGCGCTGACCATTAAGCCAGAACAGGTCTGCCGCCTGGGCAGCCATGGCCTCTTCCGGGCCAAAGCGGTCCATGTATTCACGGGAGTAGCGCGCAGCCAGCACATCCTCACCCTGATTCAAGGCGAGCCGCTGCATTTCCCGTAATGCCGCTTTACTGGGGTAACGCCGACGCCAGTCTGCGAAGAAACGCAGGCCCTCATCCGGTTGCCCCAGCAGCTCATACTGCTGACTGATGGTGGCAATGATGTCGGCATCGTAGGGAGAGGCGCTCAACAGCGCCTTGTTGGCCCGCAGCGCGAGGCGGTTGCTGTAAGTCAGCGGTGCCAACACCAGCACCTGCTTCCAGGCCTCCGGATCATTACTGCGCAAAGCCACCTGCCGCCAGGCTTTCAGTGAGGTTTCCGGATCCCCCTGCCAACGGGATATCTCCGCCAGCCGGCGCCACCAGCGTTCATCATCCGGGCGCCAGTAAAGCGCATTCTCAGCCACCTGCCGGGCCCGAACCAGGTTCCCCGACCCCACGAACACCTGGTAGCTGCGGTCGTAGTAGCGCTCCACATAAGGCGCGGGCGTGTCCGCATGGGCAAGCGGTACGGTAGACAGCGCCAAGGGGAAAATGGCCGCATGGAGCCATCGTCGTATCAGCGGGCGGCGGGTCATCGGCTGCCCTCCTCGGACGGCAGACCCAGTAACAACACTGCATAGTGCTCGGCCAGGGGCATGTTGCCGCCGGCCTGGGCCAGGGTCATCAAGCGGTACAACACCGCCTTGTCGTTATAAAAAGCACGCTCCCGCGCCTGAGCCAGGCGCAGCGCCTTGTCATGCAGGCTACCCGACTGCAGTGCGCTGAGTGCGGCGAGGAAATAGCGTTTACGCACCGTGTAATTGCCACGCGCATCCATGGCTGCAATGTAGGCATCCGCAGACTCGGAATAGCGCCCGTGGGCAAGCAGTACTTTCGCCGCCTTGACGTGCCACTGGCTGGGGTTGGCCGCGCTGTCAGCCAACCGGCGGTAGGCCTGCACCGCCAGGTCCACGCTGCCCATGGCCAGGGCCATCTCGGCGAAACGAATGCGTTTTTCACTGTTCAGGGCCGCCCAGTCAATCGCGCGCAAACGGGTCAGGGTTTCATGCTCAAGCATGGTGCCACGACGGTTGTCGGCGTCTATGGCCATCAAACGGGTAAAATCCCGGCGCAGTTCCAGCCAGGCAATCTGGGTGTCATAGCGCCCATTACTGTCCGCGGTCACGACTTGCAGCTGCTCATCCGCCGCCACGAAATCACCTTGCAGAATCAATTCCCGGGCCATCAACAGGCGCAATTCGTGGTCATCCGGCTTGGCTTTCAGCCAGGCTTGCATATAGCTGAACGTCACCGCGTCCAGCCGCGCACTACGCAGGGACGAAGACAGGTCCCGCGGGAACACCATCCAGCACACCACCCCGATAAGAATCAGAAAGGCAAATAATTCCGGTAGACCAAGAACCCGCAGCCGTTCAGTGCGGACATTGTAGCCGTAGCTCATTGAGCTCACGCGCCGCACTCCTGTAGTGGTAGAGCCGGCCTTCCCTGCCGGCAGGTTTCAGTGTTTTTCCCTGATGAGACAACGTGCAGCCCCGGGCATTGCCCAGGGAAAACGCCAGCGACGTCATGGCTTCCAGAGAGAAGCGCAGGTTTCGCCCGTCGCGGGAAAAAGTCGTCAGCCGGCCATTCGCCTGCTGCAAATACGGCACCCGGCTGCCGTTCTCGCTGGATGCCTGGCCTCGCCAATGTGCCTGCTCACCGCTCAAATGCACATAACGTCCGGGCTTGTCCTCGCGGTAGCCGGCCACACCACTGCTTTGTGCCAAGGCGGGAAGCGCCAGCCCGTCCGGCAATCGTAACGTACGTAGCTGGCCGTTGCCCTGAATCCACCATTGATCGCCCCGGCGGCCGATCACCATGTCGTTGAAATCCAGCACTTTGCGGCTGTAGTCCGATGCGAACAGCGGAAAATACGGCTGATCGCTGGCCCATTGGTACACCCGCCGCAGGGACTCCAGTGACGCATTCTTGCTGGCAATATAGGTGTGGTAGTAAATATCCACCGGCTTGAAGCGATGAGGCGTTTCGGTCAGTTTGAAGGTTTCAATAACCCGCTCAAAGCCGTAGAAAGGCCCGGTCCAGTTATTGGTATAAATATTTTCGTTCTGGTTGGGCGCGTAGACCTGATACTCATCCCCTTTCGGGATACCAATGCCCTTCACCAGTGTCCAGGTGGGCGCGCTGTTGGTAATGGTCGTGTCGCTGCCGTTCATGTTCAACAGCCCACCTTCACGGGCCGCTTTCAGCGCTTCCGGTGTGGGAATGGTGTCACCGCTCCACAGCACCATGCGGGTCTTCTTGCCGGGCGGTAACAGCTCGCTCTCGATATAATTGGCCGAGCCCACCACTTCGCGCACCGGGTCCATGCGGTAGTCCGGCAGCGGTAGCCGCAGCTGCCCTTCCGGCCCGTACAGCTCCCCGGGGTTTGCCTGGGCGTCGTACCAGAAAAAGGGATGCGAGTAAGTGTGCGTTGCCGCTTCCACATGGGGCAGGGCAAACATGGCACGGGCAATACGCTGCAGTTCGGGGGCCATTTTGGGGTACAGCCCATCGCTGGACACTTCCCCTTCAATCACGGAGATGGTGGTGGGAATATCAAATTTCTCGAGAATTTCATCCAGCAGCACCAGGGCATCCGCCCGCCCCCGGTACCCTTCCACTTCTGCCAGGCTGGGGAAACCATCGCCGTCCATGTGCGCAAACAACAGTCGCCGCCCGTTTTCGGTGGTCACGTCCGGAATAGGCATGTCGGGCAATTGCAGGGCTTCGCGGGTAAAACTGAGCGGGTTCAACACCCAGCGATCCATGCCGTCGCCTTGCACGCCGGGCAAAATGGAACGAATCAGAAAGGGCTGGAAGGCGTAACCGCCCCAGGGAGTTGTCGCTGCAGGGGTAAACGTCTGGTTCTCGCTGCGTAATTTTAACCAGGGAGTGGCGTTGTCGTTATCCACCGGCGCAGACAGCTCCAGCAGTTTCGGCAACGGGATTTCAAAGCCCATGTCCGGGTGCTGAGAGACAATCTGTGGCGGGCTTGCCGGCGTGTTGCGCGACTCAAAACCGAAGTCCCGGGCATGGGGGCCCTGCGGGTCAATGGCAGGATAACCCAGCATCAGGATAGGCACGCCAGCCTCTTTCTGTTGCGCCAGCCAGTCTTCAAAGCCATCACTGGCAACTTCCGAATCTTCCAGCCAGATAACAATGCCCGCATAACGGCCGGCCAGTGTGCCCGCCGGCATGGGCGCATCCACCGCACGAATATCCGGCACCAGGCCCTGAAACTGCAGGGGCATCAGCCCGTAGCGCACCGCATCGGTCAATTCCCAGGTGCGCTCCGAGCTGCCGCCGTACACCAGCAGCACCTGGCGGGGCAGGATTTCCAGCTCCCCCACGCCCATCATGTCCAGCGCCGGGTTGGTGACCCAGGGAATGACGTTGTGTTGGGCAATGTCGCTGGCGATCTTGCGCGCCTGGTCACGGGACGCAGGAGGCGCATAATCAATGGCGATAGTGCTGACGCCATAACGCTCACGGACCTGTTCAAACTGGCCCAGCAGCCAGGCCCTGTCTTCTTCCGGGACAGCGGTAAACTGGTCCTTGTCCGGCAACCACCGCTGGTAGAGGGACTCGGCCGCCACCGCATCCACCCGGGCCTGCACCAGCGGCATCAGTTCGAAACCACGGTTAAAAATAAAACCCGCCTGGGGATGGCGCTCGGCGATGGCATTAATCAGCGCTGCCAGCCCCTGCCGCTGGCGTTCACGCTCGGCCTCGTCTTTGGCAACCAGCTGGTAACTGTCCAGGGTGTCGAGGAAAAAGCCACGGTAGCCTTGGGCCCAGAGCGGCTCGATCACCGCATCGATAAAATAACGGCGTAGTGCCGGAGAAGATTGATCAAGAATGAACGAGCCCCAATCCGGGTTCTCGCCCAGCAACCAGGCCTTGTCCAGCCCGGCAAAATAATGCCGTTGGGCCAGCACCTCCCCCAGGCTCACGTAGGCATAAAAGTCATCGTCCCGATACGCCTGCGGCACGCTGTCGGCCTGGTCCGGCTCCACCACAGGAAAGTCATACGCGGCCAATGAAGGCCATGGGATATCCGGGCCGTAATAAAAAGCCGCCGTTTTGGAATCAGTCCCGCTCTCTACCGCGCTGGCGGCAACAGCAATCAAGCAGCAGAAAGAGAAAATAACGTAGCGAATGGATTATCCCCTGGGCAATAAAATGCGAACGCTATTTCAGTGTAACTGAATTGCCATCAAGACAAAGTGAAATATGGTAAGTGAAACAGTCACGGGATAAATAAAAACGCAGCGGCCTCTGCATTTTTTACATTTTGTTTTATAACAACCGGCTTTCTTTACCAAACTGACTGCGCAGAAACTCCATTTGATCGCCGCGAATACGGTGGCTGTTAATCAGCGCCAGGTACTCGGCCATATTAGGCACGTAGGGCAACGCCAGTAATTCCATCTCAATTTCGTCAAGCCGATGACTGCCCTTGCGCTGGTTACAACGCCGACAGGCTGATACCACATTCAGCCAGCGGTCCCTGCCCCCCCGCGAAGTGGGCACGATATGATCACGGGTGAGCACATTTTCAGGAAACGGTTTGCCACAATAAAGGCACAGATGCTGGTCGCGACGGAACAACGCCCGGTTGGTCAAAGGCGGTGCTGGGCGCCTGTGGTTATGGGTCACGCCATCGCAGGCGATGATCGAATGCAGCGACAGGCAGGAGCGGGTGCCGGTAAGACGGCTGGTGCCGCCGTGCAGCTGGAAGATCACATCCCCCAGCGTCCAGGTCACCAAGCCGCGCGCATACAGGGTGGCGGCCATTTGCCAGTCGAGCCACTCGACCGGTGTACCGGCTTTATCCAGACGCAGAATCCGTTCACTCATGGGCAACCTCAGCAATGTGATCAGGCACGGCAGGGAGCCTCTGAATAACTCCTTACATGCTCAGTCTTTCAGGATGGCTCGCAATCCAGGCGCGATTTTGAAGGTGTATGTCCATCCATCGAAAAAGCGCAACAACGAGTGTGAGCCAGCCTGAAAGACCCGGAGGGCGAGGCCTGAAGGGCACATCTGTTGCGCTTTTTCGCTAGGAAAGGGAGCCCACCCTGTCCGTTGCAAAAAAACACAACAGCTGCACCCTTCAGGCCACGCTGAGCACGTAAGGAGTTATTCAGAGGCTCCCCAGATATAAACGTAAAGTAATGACGATTCTGCGACACAAGGGGCGGCAGCAAGGGACAGGGAGAGGCAGGGGCACCGTCCGGCACGGACCGGCGGAGGAAAGTGAATTGCCTGTGGCTGTGTATGAACACGATGGCAGCGCCTTTACCCGGTTATCTCTGATTAATCTGCCTCGACAGGCTAATCACAGACACCGGATTGAGTAAATAATAAACAGCTCGCGGTGATGGCCGCAACTTTCTTTATCCTCCCTTATCCCTCGCTTATCCGTTTCTTCACTCTCGTTCATCCTGTGCAGCAGCACGAAACACCGGCAAACGGTAACAGCTCATTACCCGCGTGCCGGTATTATCGCCATCCGTCATGATCGCCACGGCATCCACCACATCCACCTCCATGCCATGAAAGCGCTTGAAATCAGCCTGCACATTGCGCGAGAACCGGTGCCAGGGGCCAGCACCACCCGGCCCCTGCACCACGACCATCTCTGCCTGGCTGGCAAACGGGTTGGGCCAATGGGCGCCAGGCTCAGCGTCACGGGACCAGACATAGTTGATGGCGCGCGTCTGCCAGGGCAACCAGCCTTTTTTCACCACGTACACGCGAGCCTGAAAGTCATCCCCCGCCTTGGTTTTCTCCAGCGTGTCAGGCCAGGGCGGGATGACTTCACCCTGCCACTGCCAGGTCAGCCAGGGTGTCTGGTTGAGATCCACCTCCTGCTCCCTCACCAGGCCCGAGGCCGTTCCTTTCGCAAGAGCTTGCCAGCAACCGTTCACTTGCCGGTACTCCGTATGCCCCGCGAACTCCACTTCCCTCCAGCCCTGCGGCGCGCCCGAAACCGCCAGAACAGGCATTAGGACCAAAGACAGCGCCACCCAGCGTGGTATACATTGGACTTGCCGGTCACAAACAAACCTCGTTTTCATGGGCCAAATTCCTAGAATACGCCGAGGAGCCTCTGAAAAACTCCTTACATGCTCAGTCTTTCAGGCTGGTTCGCAATCTAGGCGCACTTTTGAAGGCATGCTGGTTGCCTGTCGAAAGAGTGCAACAACGAGTGCGGGCCAGCCTGGAAGACCCGAAGGGCGTGGCCTGAAGCGCACATCTGCTGAGTTTTGTCTCTAGGAAAGGGAACCACCCTGTCCGTCGAGACAAAACTCAACATCTGCACGCTTCAGGCCACGCTGAGCACGCAAGGAGTTTTCCAGAGGCTCCTTTTACTGTGCCATTAGCCGAAGGCAGACACCATGCAGTTTGATTACATCATTGTCGGCGCCGGTTCTGCCGGCTGCGTACTCGCCAACCGCCTTTCCGAAAATCCGAATAATCGCGTATGCCTGCTCGAAGCCGGCCCCGCCGATAACAGCCTGTTCATTCGCATACCGGCAGGCATCATTTTGATGATGCGCTCCAACGCGCGGAACTGGCGTTACTACACCGTACCGCAGAAGGCCCTCAACAACCGTCAGCTTTATATTCCCCGCGGGAAGACCCTGGGCGGCTCCTCCGCCGTTAATGCCATGTGCTACACCCGTGGCCACCAATCGGACTACGACCATTGGGCCGCCCTGGGTAACAAGGGCTGGGGCTTTGACGACGTACTCCCTGTTTTCAAACGCTCTGAGCATTATGAAGGCGGTGAAGGCCCCTTCCATGGCACCGGCGGCAAGTTGAACATCGCCGACCTGCGTTTCACCCACCCGGTGAGCAGTGCCTTTATCAAGGCCGGCGTGGAAGCCGGTCACCCCGCCACCGACGACTTCAATAATGATGTCCAGGAAGGCGTGGGCATGTACAAGGTCAACCAGAAGGATGGTGAGCGCTGCGGCGTGTCCAAGGCCTACCTGCACCCGGTAATGGATCGCCCCAACCTGACCGTACTCACCAGTGCACTGGTAAACCGCATCCTGTTCGAAGGCAAGCGAGCCATTGGTGTGGAAGTGGAACACAACGGGCAGATTCGTACCCTGAAAGCAGACAACGAAGTCATCCTGTCCGGCGGTGCGATCAACTCTCCCCAGGTACTGAAATTGTCCGGGGTGGGCCCGGCTGCCGAGCTGGCCGAGCACAACATCCCGCTGGTTCATGAGCTACCCGGTGTCGGCGAAAACCTGCAGGATCACCCGGATGCTCTGGTGGTGCACAAAAGTCTGCGCAAGGACACCCTGAGCCTGGCCCCCGGCGCGCTGCTCACCACTGGCCTGAAAGGCATCTTCAATTTCTTCTACCGCCGTAATGGGCAGCTTACCTCCAACGTGGCGGAAGCCGGCGGGTTCATTAAATCCCGCCCGGAAGAGACAATCCCGGACCTGCAGCTGCACCTGACCGCGGCCAAGCTGGACAATCACGGCCTGAACACCTTGTTCAGCATGGGCTACGGCTACTCCGGCCACGTGTGCATCCTGCGCCCGAAAAGCCGCGGCAATATTACCCTGCGTGATGCCAACCCGCGCTCACCAGCGCTGATCGATCCGCGCTTCCTGGAGCACCCGGACGACATGGAAGGCATGGTTCGCGGCGTTAAGGCCCTGCGCAAGATCATGGCCCAACAGGCGCTGAATGACTGGCGCGGCGAAGAGCTCTTCCCGGGCAAGGACACGCAGAGTGATGAAGAGATCCGCGAGTTCCTGCGCCAGAAGTGCGACAACATCTATCACCCCGTGGGCACCTGCAAAATGGGCAGTGATGACATGGCAGTGGTGGACGCGGAACTGCGCGTACACGGCCTGGAAGGCCTGCGCGTGGTAGATGCTTCCATCATGCCGACACTCATTGGCGGTAACACCAATGCCCCGACCGTGATGATTGCCGAAAAAGCGGCTGACGCCATTCTCGGCAAGTAACAAAGCAACAAGCAGCAACGCTGGTTGAGGGCGGGGGACGGGACGCCACACGGCAACCGCCCCGCCCGCGAAGAATGGGTAGGAGTTCCCTTCCAGGGGACGAACCGAGCGCAGCGAGGCAACAGAGGCATCGGGTTCCCCTTTTTGCTGACCTGTCGAACCCGGATGCCTGACCGGCCCTAGCTCGGATTCATCCCTCAAGAGGAACGCCTACAGCGGCTTCGTAGAAAACCCGAAAGCTGGAGCACGTTTCCAGCCTTTACTATCTATCATGTTGTAGCTCGCAACTCGTCGCTTGTTTCACCCTACTGTCATATTTATTTTACACACTGCCCCCCTTCTGGTGATTGCGTGATATCCGTTTGGGGGGATGTATGGTCGATGCAGTTTCATCACCGCGTGCACAATTGGTCGAGTTGCTGTGGCAGCTTAAACAGAACTTTGATCAGGAAAATGACAGCAGTCTGCGATTTGTTCATTTCAACACGCTGCTGAACGACCCGGTCTACCGAGCGGAAATCATTACCCGCGCCATTCAAAGTGACAACCGAAAAATCCGGGCGTTGGGGCTGAAGCTGCAGGAAGCCAACCGGGACGGCGTATTGCTCCACAAACGCCCTTCCGCCAGCCTGCCGACCACACTGACCAACCCGGATATCGCGGAAACTCTGGGCAGCCGACAGACAACCACCGGCAAACCGTCAGGCATGTATGCCTGGCTGGCCCTTGCCCTCGTGGTGCTGTGCATAACGGGGTACTTCGCCTATAACCCGGTACGGCAAATGATCGCCGGACAGCAAACCATAAAAGGCTCCCTGTTCGGGCAGAACACCTGGCATGCCGGCACCACCTGGGTACTGGATGGCATTGTCTATGTGGAAGCGGGCGGCAGCCTGACCATCGAGCCGGGCACACGCATTGAAGGCAAACCCGGCTCCGCCCTGGTGATTACCCGGGACGCCACCCTGTTTTCCCGTGGTCAGGAAAACGCACCCATCGTATTCACCAGCACCCAACCGGAAGGCACCCGTACCGCCGGTGACTGGGGCGGTGTAGTCATGCTCGGCAGCGCGCCGGTGAACGTGGCCAACGCGCATATTGAAGGCATTCCCGACGGCGATACCCGGGGAGCCTTTGGCGGCAGCGATGCGGACAGTTCCTGCGGTGTGATGGAATACACTCGCGTGGAGTTCGCCGGCTTCGAGGTCTACGCCAACAATGAATTGAATGGCCTGACCCTGGGTGGCTGCGGCAGCAGCACCATTGTCCGCAATGTGCAGGTCCATCGCGCGCTGGACGATGGTATCGAAGTGTTCGGTGGCACAGTGGACCTCAAGCACATCATTATTACCGGTGCCGCAGATGATTCACTGGACTGGGATATGGGCTGGCGTGGCCGGGTACAGTTTCTGGTAGCGCAGCAGCATGCCAATGTGGGTGACAATGCCTTTGAAGGCGATAACCTCAAGGCGAATCCGGATGCCACGCCCATTTCCGCCCCGGTCATGTATAACGTGACCCTGATCAGCCCGCGCAGCCATGAAAAATACCACCGTGCGATGACCCTCAAAGTGGGCACCGGCGGGCATTTCAATAACATGATTATTGACGGCTTCTCCGGGGAAACCATCGACCTGAAAGGCGGCGAGACCGTGCGCCGCATCCAGGAAGGCGAGCTCACGTTCAACAGCATGATGGTTCATAAGGTCGGCAACCGGGGCCTGACGTTCTTCGACGCAGAAAGCATGGACAATGATGACGACAACGGTTTTGACGAGCGTCGTTATTTCCAGAGCCGTACCGTGGGCGCCCAGTTTGGCACCGACCCGCTGCTGACCCGCGATGCGACCAGCACGTCCCACCCGGATTTTGCCCCCACCTCACGCTCTCCTGCACGCAATGGCGCCACGGCGATTCCGCAGGGAGAATTCTGGGATGAAGCAGCGGATCATCTCGGTGCCATGCGCCCGGGCAGCGCGCAGACGTGGGCAGACAACTGGACGGCGTTCCCGTTGAATTAGGGAGCCTCTGAATGTCGGCTTACGGCTACGCCTAAGCCGACCTACGGGGCCGTCCGCGATACATCAGTTGAAAGTGCAAAGTGAAAAAGCTGAAAAGGAAACCGGGAGCCGACACCTGCGCTCCTTCGCTGGCGCTACTGTAGGAGCCCAACTTGAGGGGCGAACCGAGCGTAGCAAGGCGACAAAAATCCGAGCCTACCCGCAACGTTTCATGAAACCTGCCAAGCTCGAACACCCCGATCTTTTTGCGCTAGCGTCATGCCAGGGAAAGAAGTTTTCAGGTTTTCCTGTCTATGTTCCGTAGCGTGTAGCGGATTAAACTCTCACCTCGGTCTGCACTTTTTTCGCAGCGCGACCCATCATCTCGATGACTTTTTCACGGTCGCGTTTTCTCATGATGTCGCTCTGCACGTGCAGACTGAAGCCTTCCGCTTCATAGTCCACGGCCACCGTTTTGTCCTGTTTCAGGTCCGTGGCGGAACGGGCCAGGGTGCGTAGAATCGTGTTCTTGTCGAAATTACGGATGCGCTCCAGATCGATGTGGATGCCAAACCCATCGGTTTGCGCAGACACATAACGGTTCTTTGCCCCCGCATCCCGTTTGGCACCCAACGCCTCGAACACCGGTATCGGCCGGTTAAACCCCTTCACCTGAATGTCGCCCATGCTGCGGCACTGAATCCGGTTATTCACCAGCGCCTGGGTCTCCTCCGAGATCAACACGCCACCTGGCCGGCAGGCCGATTCCAGGCGGCTGGCCAGGTTCACATCCGTGCCCAGAATGGTGTAATCCATGCGCGAATCGGTACCAAAGTTGCCCACCGTGGCGTAACCGGTATTGATGCCGATACGGATTTCCAGCTTGTGATCGATGCCTTCACGCTGCCAGCGCTGGCGCAGCAGCTTCATTTGTTCCTGCATCTCGATGGCCATCAATACACACCGATACGCATCTTCCTGGGCGCCTTCGCTTTTCGGATCACCAAAAAAGATCATGACCGCGTCACCAATGAATTTATCGATGGTGCCACCGTGACGCAGGGCAATGCGCGTCATCTCGCTCAGGTAGGTGTTGAGCATTTTGGTAAGCGTGGTCAGCGGCAGCTCTTCGGAGATGGCACTGAATCCCTTGATGTCGGAAAAGAACACGGTCAGGCGCTTGCGTCGGGTTTCCAGCTTGGCGTCACGTTTGCCGGAAAAAATCGACCCCCATACCTGGGGCGGCAGATACTTGGCCAGCTTGCGGGACATATCCACCGCCTGCTTCTGCTGGCGCCCCACCAACTCCTGTGCCTGCTTCAGGTAACGGGCCTGAAGGTGGGCAAACGCGGAGGAGGCGCCCACATAAATACCCAGGCCAAGCATGGAAATAACCGACAACAACACCGGCGTCTGTTCCGGCGACAGCACCTGAAAGCCCAGCATCCAGCCCATCAACAAGGCGCCGACCCCGGTCATCAACACATTCAGCAACCAGGGCTTGAGACCACCACTGCTGACGGAGTTGGCATGCACAATAATCAACAACACCATGGCCGGCACCAGCGCAAAGTGCAGCAAGGCACAGACCAGCCCAATCACCATGGCATCAGCCTGCATTAACAACTGGTGAACGGTTTTGGTGGGCCGGTCCTGCTTGTCGAACAGGAACAACAACCCCTGGGCGGACATGGGATAGATGAGCAGCCCGGCCACCCCCAGCATGTACAGCTCGGGGAACAGGTTCAGCTTCAGGCCCGCCATCAGAATCATGGCGGCCACCAGAAAAGCCAATAGCCGGATGTAGTTTGCCTGACGGCGCGCCCGCTCCATGGGGCCCAGCTGGGGGCGGCGAGCTTTCTTTTTCGTCATGGAGGTCATGTGAACGGTTTCACGCGATTTCTGCGAAGCTTAGCGGTTTCCCTTCTAAGAAAAAAGACTGGGATGACTAAAGGTCTGCTATTCCCTGCCACCGGAAAACCGGCACACCCTGCAACTGGGACTCATCTGCAATTCGGGCTACCATGGCGCCGTTGTAATAGGAGCCCTGAATGGACACCCTCACCGCCCTGACCACCCGTGTATCCGCCCCGCGCCTGGAAGCCCCCGGCCCCAGCGATGAGCAACTGGACATGTTGCTGCGTGCCGCCATCCGCGCCCCGGATCATGGCCTGCTGCGCCCCTGGCGCTTCATCGTTCTACAGGGCCGCCAGCGCGAGCGCCTGGGCGACATCATGGTCGCCCATCTGCTTGAGGAACAACCCGACGCCGATAACCGCGCCCGGGACATCGCCCGCAGCAAGGCCCTGCGTGCCCCTACCATTATCGTCGCCGTGGCCGAAGTGACCGAAGGCCACAAGATTCCGGTCTGGGAACAGGTGCTGGCGGTGGGTGCGTCAGTGCAGAACATGATGCTCGCCGCCTATGAACAGGGTATTGGCGCCATGTGGCGCACCGGTGCCATGGCCAATTCCACCCTGGCCAAGGAAAAGCTCGGCTTCGCGGCCAAGGATCAGGTCGTCGCCTACCTGTACCTGGGCAAACCCGTGGGCAGCCTGAAATCCCTGCCCAACGACAGCCCCGCTGATTTCATCCGCGAACTGCCATGATGGATCTGGCGACGCTGGCAGAACAGGTGCGCGATGCCATTCCGCTTACCCGGCATCTGGATTTTCAGCTTGAGACCTTCGATGGCCAGTCGCTGACCCTTACCGCCCCGCTGGCACCCAACCACAACGACAAAGGCACCTTCTTCGCTGGCAGCCAGTCGGCCCTGCTGACCCTGGCGGGCTGGAGCCTGACGACCCTGTTGGCCCGGCAGGCGGGGGCAACAGCGGATGTGGTTGCCGTTGAAACCGGGCTGAAGTACCTGCTGCCGCTGGACAGCGACATGCATATCACTGCCTCTGCCAGCGCCGACGACATCCACCGCTTCGAGCAGCGGCTGCAACGCCGCGGGAAAGCCACACTGTCAATTTTGGCGCAGGGTACCAGTGCCAACGGTACACAGGTCTGCGAATATCAGGGTCTTTATCTTGCGAGGATCGGATTGCCATGACTGCTGACATCACCATTATTACCACTCACCTTTATTTGCTTGCGTATGCGGGCTGGGCACTGTTTCTGCTTATCCTGCTGATCACCGCCCGCTCCCTGGCCGTGTTGAGCGGCAAGAGCAAAGCGGACGGGTTTCCGCCCTACCACTACAACCCGGCCTGCCCGCTCAACCGGCTGCATCGCGCTTACCAGAACACACTGGAATTGCTCGGCGTTCTCATCGTTGTCGTGGCCACCGCATTGTGGCTAGGCAACACCGCACTGAGTGACACCCTCCTGCCCTGGATCGTTGCCGCCCGTGTGGCCCAGAGCACGATCCATCTGGTTGGCGTCAATCACTGGCTGGTACAGATTCGCTTCGGCTTCTTCCTGGTGCAGGTCGCCCTGATCAGCTGGCTGGCCGTGGATCAAGCCTGCTCTTTGTTGTCACTGCTCAAACCCTGAGCAACCGGCGGCGGGACGCTTGCCTCCCGCCGCGCCCTCCGGTACTCTACGCGCCCTCAAGAGTTGCCCAGTGCGCTGTTGACGACAATCTGGTGAGGTGTCCGAGTGGCCGAAGGAGCACGCCTGGAAAGTGTGTATACCGCAAGGTATCGAGGGTTCGAATCCCTCCCTCACCGCCAAACATGAAAAGCCCCGCAAACGCGGGGCTTTTTTTATGCCGCTTTCGCGGCCGCAACACGGTTCACGCAGCAAGCAACACGTCCGGCTCCGTGGATGGTTTTGATCGCATCAGGTTATCCTGCCGCCTCCTATTACCGTTACTTGCCCGGGATTCCCCCCAGTCGCTAAAGTAGAGGGTTCATTTTCAGGGGAAACCTTCATGACCCGCACCCATGGCTGGCTGGCTCGGTTGGAGCAACTGGGCAACCGACTGCCCCACCCCACCTTGCTGTTTGTCTGGCTTTGCCTGCTGCTGCTTCCTCTCACCGCATTTCTGGGCGCACTGAATATCACCGCCGTCCACCCCCTGACCGACGACACCATTACCGCCCGCTCGCTGCTCGACGGAGATGGCCTTCGCTACCTGTTCACCACCCTGGTGGGCAACTTCACCAGCTTTGCTCCATTGGGCGTGGTGCTCGTCGCCATGCTGGGGTTGGGGGTGGCAGAACAATCCGGCCTGCTTTCCGTGAGCCTGGCCAGCCTGGTAAGGCGCGCCTCCGGCAGCACCCTGGTGTTCACCGTTGCGTTTGCCGGCGTGCTCTCCAGCCTGACCGTGGACGCCGGCTATGTGGTACTCATTCCCCTGGCCGGGCTGGTATTCCAGCTGGCTGGACGCTCCCCCATCGCCGGTATCGCCACCGCCTTTGCCGCCGTCTCCGGCGGCTTCAGCGCCAACCTGCTGGTGGGGCCGGTGGACGCGACCCTGGCCGGGCTGTCCACGGAAGCGGCGCATATTATTGCCCCGGAACGCACCGTGGATGCCACCGGCAATTACTGGTTCATCATCGCCTCCACCTTTCTTGTGACCGGGCTGGTGACACTGGTCACAAGGAAGCTGACCGAACCCCGGCTGATGCATTCCGCTGCAGCGACGGCCGCCTCCCCGGAGGTGCCACATACTCATCCCCGCGCCATGCGGTGGACGGGTTTAACCCTGGTGGTGCTGCTCGCCTGGCTGGCGTTACTGGTACTGCCAAGTGACGCGCCACTGCGCCACCCGGAGACCGGCCGAGTGCTGGGCTCGCCATTCATTCATGGCCTGGTGGTCATCGTGGCATTGATTGCGGGGATATGCGGAGCGGTGTATGGCCGGGTCAGTGGGCAATTTCGCAGCAGTGGTGACATTATTACCGCCATGGAAACCACCATGGCCTCCATGGCCGGGTATCTGGTGCTGATGTTCTTTGCAGCGCAGTTCGTGGCCTGGTTTAACTACAGCCAGCTGGGCCTGCTACTGGCAGTGAAAGGCGCGGCCTGGCTTGGCGCACTGTCGGTACCCAAGGTCGTTCTGCTATTGCTGTTTGTCATGCTCACTGCGCTGATCAACCTGATGATCGGCAGCGCCTCGGCCAAATGGTCCATTCTCGCCCCGGTCTTCATTCCCATGCTGATGCTGCTGGGCATTTCCCCCGAAGCCAGCCAAGCGGCCTACCGGGTTGGCGATTCCAGTACCAATATCATCACCCCGCTAATGCCCTACTTCGTGCTGGTCCTGGGCTTCGCCAGGCGCTATCAACCGGACACCGGCATCGGCACCTTGATTGCCCTGATGCTGCCCTACAGCCTGACACTACTGCTGGGCTGGTCGGTACTGTTGGGCGTGTGGATCGGGTTTGGCTGGCCGCTGGGGCCGTAAAAAGCAGCCACGAACTTCGAGCTACTAGCCGCAACGCGAAGAAAAGCTAGCAACAGACTTCAAATTGAGTGCCCGCGCAGCAATTCCAAAAAAAACGCGCCAAAAGGCGCGTTTTTTACTCGTAGCTAGCAGCTAAAGGCTTGTAGCTATTATTTGATCAACCGAATCGTCAGCGGATAACGGTAGTGCTCTCCGCCATTGGCCTTTACGGCAGCCACGATGGTCATCACCAACCAGAAGATACCAATAATCGGCAGCAGGATGGCGCCAATAACCACGAAGGTGAGCAGGAAGGCGACAAAACCTGCGATGGAAATAGTGATATTGAAATTCAATGCTTCCTTGCCCTGATCGTCCACGAAGGCACTATCGTCTTTTTTAACCAGCCAGATCACCAGTGGCCCCAGAATATTGCCGAACGGAAATACCATACCGACAAAGGCCAACAGGTGGCATGCCAGACCCAGGCTCCGCTCTTCCTGCTTCGCCAGACCATTGCTGTTATTTTCTTCGCTCATTCAAAGGTTCCTTGTTGAAAAATAAAACCCGCCACCATCCTTGCTACTGACGAATGGTGCGACGGTTGGGGAGGGGTTGTTCGCTGTTGGAGCGGAACGGGTTGATATCAATGCCGCCCCGGCGAGTAAAGCGGCCGTACACGGTCAGGTGACGGGGCGAACACTGGGCCATCAGATCCACGAAGATCTGTTCGATAATCTGTTCGTGAAACCCCTGGTGATTACGCAGTGACACCACATAACGCAAGAAGCTGGCCGGGCTGATGGCACGGCCGGTATAGCGGATCACCACGGTAGCCCAGTCTGGCTGATCGGTGACCGGACAATGACTGCGCAGCAAGTGCGAATAGAGCTGGCCAGTCTGCTCGGAGCCCTGATCGCAGAGCAACAGATCAGGACGGTACTCATAATGCTCAAAGGACAGATCGATATTGTCCACACAGTCACCACGGTCTTCCCAGACGGGGAAACCGGCAGACTCTTGCAACGAATACAGCAGCACCTCGATATCGCCACCCACGGTGTGAGCCACATCTTTTTCGATGGCTGCACGCACTGCATCGCGGCTTTCAAAGCGGGTATTGGCAAACGAGTTCAGGTACAGCTTGAGCGACTTGGACTCGACAATATTGGGGGTGGTGCAGGGCACACGCAGCTCGCACATGGCCACCAGGGGCTTGCCCTTCTCGTTGAGCCAGGACAATTCGTACGCATTCCAGATATCGGTACCGTGGAACGGCAGTGTGGTGTCTTCCAGCTCCAGGGACTCGCGGGCATCCCAGCGCGGCACCGGACACAACAGCGAAGGCATGTACTCGTCAACATACTCGCTGGAGCGACCCAGCGGCGTTTCCTTCAGATAGCTCATGATAACCTCTTGGCACTCCCGTCCATGGGACTGACTTTAATCATAGCCGGATTTAGCCGGTTTCGTTAGTGCCGAATACCGGTACCACGATGCAGCAACCACAGCGCGAATAAGTAGAAAGCGATCACAAACGCCAGAATGACGCCCAGCGAGGCATAAACATTCACGTCACTCACGCCCAGCACCCCATACCGGAAGGCGTTCACCATATACACGATGGGGTTTGCCAGGCTCACGGTGCGCCAGAACTCCGGCAGCAGATCAATGGAATAAAACACCCCGCCCAGATACGTCAGCGGCGTCAGGATAAACGTGGGCACGATGGCGATATCATCAAATTTGGTGGCGAAGGTGGCATTGATGAAACCGCCCAATGCAAACAACGCTGCGGTGAGCACCACCACCGTGATGGTGATAAAGACATGCTGCATGGACAGGTGAGTAAAGAACAGGCTGAGCAGGCTGACAATCAGCCCCACCAGCATGCCACGCACCATGCCGCCAACCACATAGCCATTGAGAATCACATGGGACGGCATCGGCGAGACCAGCATTTCCTCAATGGAATGCTGGAACTTGGTGGAAAAGAATGAGCTCACCACGTTGCCGTAACTGTTCTGGATTACGCTCATCATGATCAGCCCGGGCACGATGTACTGCATGTAATCGAACCCGCCCATCTCTCCGATACGGCTGCCAATAAGATTGCCGAAAATCACGAAATACAACGTCATGGTGATTGCCGGTGGCAGCAGGGTCTGCGGCCAGATACGGGTGAAACGGCGAATTTCCTTGGTCACCAGGGTAAGGAACGCCACCCATTGCTCGCGTGCACTCATGAGGCTTGCTCTCCTGGCAGATTTTGCTCGACCAACCGCACAAACAATTCTTCCAGCCGGTTTGCCTTGTTACGCATGCTCATGACCTCGAAATTGAGTCGGGCCAGCTCCACAAACAGGGTATTGAGGCTTTCGCTTTTCGGCACCGCCACTTCCAGGGTCTTGGCATCGCGCAGCCATACCTCAAAACCTTCCAGCTGCGGAGCCTCGGTCACCGGCCGGGCCAGGTCCAGAACAAAGGTCTCCACCTGCAACTGTTCCAGCAGGGATTTCATGTCCGTATTTTCCGCGATTATGCCGTGATCAATAATGGCGATATGCCGACACAGCGACTCGGCTTCTTCCAGGTAGTGCGTGGTCAAAATAATGGTTTTACCTTGCTCATTCAGGCGGGTAAGAAAATCCCACATGGAGCGACGCAGCTCGATATCCACGCCAGCGGTAGGCTCATCCAGAATCAGCAGTTCCGGCTCATGAACCAGGGCACGGGCAATCATCAAGCGCCGCTTCATGCCCCCGGACAGGGTCCGCGACTGTTTGTCGCGTTTGTCCCACAGGCCCAGTTGGCGCAGGTATTTTTCTGCCCGCTCACGGGCCAGAGGCGCCGGAATGCCGTAAAACCCGGCCTGGGTCACCACAATGTCGAACACTTTTTCGAACTGATTGAAATTGAATTCCTGGGGCACCACACCAATCTGCTTCTTGGCCAGGGACCGCTGGGTATCCAGAGAGTAACCGAAGATACTGACGTCCCCGCCGGTTTTGTTCACCAGCGAGCTAATCACACCAATGGTGGTGGATTTGCCAGCGCCGTTGGGGCCCAGCAAGGCAAAAAAGTCGCCCTTCTTCACCTCCAGATCAATGCCTTTAAGCGCTTGCACGCCATTGGCATAGGTTTTGGTCAAATTGCGAATTGTCAGCGCGGACAAGGCACACCTCGTCAGAAGTCGGTAAACGGAGAGATCGGTTTAGAAATGTGGTTACAGCGCACGGTGGCCGTGATCACCACGCCATATCCAGTGAAGCTGGCCGCCACTGAACCACAGCCACAGCCCTTCCATCATCCAGGGCCAGTCATCCTCGGTAATACGCCGATGCCCGTGAAGCTCGGCCACCAGCACGGCAAGAATGGTGTCGTGGGTCACGTGCACATTCAGGTGCCCCGGGGCCGGTTCGCGCTCACTCAGGTAGCGCGCCAGCTTGGCGCGGCCTTCCGCCGGCGACAGCATGCCCTCAAAGGGTTGCTGCAAGTGCTGATTAAGGAATTTGAACGCACCCATTTTCAGGAACGTGGGGCCAACCTGATTCAGGTCTTCCACGTAACAGCCTGGCTCTACCAGGGTGGTGTCGGTCGTAATCTCGGGAATCGTCTCAAGCAGCCCAGCCTTGCGGGCCCCTTCAGCCATGGCCTTGGCGGTGTTCACACAACGCCCCACCGGGCTGGAAAAGAACGCATCCACCGGACGCGCCAACTGGCTACCCCACTCCCGGGCCATATCGATGCCTTCCGGCGTCAGGGGCAGGCGGTAATCCGCAAAACCGTTCTTGGCCAGTTCACGCACAGAGTGCCGCGTCAGCAAATGAACGGGTTTGTCCTGCGGTAACAGGTTAAGGGCTTCCAGCAATCGCGGGTGTAGGCGCGCCATAGTCTCTTCACTTTGGGTCAGGCCTTAGTGTACGGAGCGCCATAGCGAAAGCAAACCATGAGAGGGGGATTAGGTGTGGGTCGCGTGTATGCGTGTTGCATGAAGCGCGTTGCAGCCGCAGAGCGGCACAAAAAAAAGGGACCCGATTGGGTCCCTTTCTTGTTTGGAGCGGGAAACGAGATTCGAACTCGCGACCCCGACCTTGGCAAGGTCGTGCTCTACCAGCTGAGCTATTCCCGCTATATCTGGTCACTCAAGCAAGTGCAAGAGTGTTGAATCATCACTTCAAACCTACAAGTGTTTCATCGACTCTGTGAATAACCGCTAGGATTATTCCGATGACAGGGGCCTGTTGCCATCCAGAGAGCGCTATTTTAATGCCAAACCGTGGCAAGTCAAGCTCTGATCGCATTGGGCAGTGACTTTACGAGAAATCCTCGCGATATTAAATATTTACTCGCCTCGCATGCTCTTATCACCGCTAAACATTTCGCTCTTAGCTGCCATTAAATAGGACAACATAGACCACACGCCCAATGCAGCCGCCACCCAAATCAATCCAAGACCCAAGTGAAATAAAAGCGGCATTGCCGACGGACTTGTACCAAGCAGCAGGGTAATCGCAATCATTTGCAGCGTTGTCTTTAGCTTGCCAACCCAAGCCACGGCGACAAGATCCCTAAGGCCTTTGGTCGCCATCCATTCTCGCAGCGCAGAGATTGTAATTTCACGCGCCACAATAAGCATCGCAGGAACCAACAAGTCACTATAAGTGGCGAGAAGCAAAATGAGGATTGCCGTAACAAACAGCTTGTCGGCGACAGGATCGAGAAATGCACCGAAGGGCGAGCCCAAGTTGAGGCGCCGCGCGAGATAGCCATCGAGCCAGTCGGTAATGCTGCCTATAATAAAAAGACTAGCGGCAACAACCTCCGCACCGGCAAAATCGGCCTGATAACAGAGGACGATAAGCGGAATCAGTGCGATGCGGCTAAGAGACGCGAGGTTTGCCCAGTTAGTCATTTTAATTCTCGTCGTGCTTGGCGCTGTGATGAATGTTGTGCAACGCTATTCTACACAAGGTGGCGCGACTATGCCCTACCGCAGCCCAACGCAATCTGCTGCGCCACACGACTTTGTCAATCGACATGGTAATGCTCGTAGATAGAGGCGGCGAGTTTTTCACTAATGCCGCCTACTTTCGCGATCTCGGCTTCTGCTGCGCGCTTAAGCCCCTGCTGCCCGCCGAAGTGTTTTAACAAATCACGCCGCCGCTTAGGGCCCAACCCCGGAATATCTTCGAGCTGCGAGCGCTTTCGGGCGTTGCCTCTTCGCTGACGGTGCGCGGTGATCGCAAATCGGTGCGCCTCGTCGCGAACCTGTTGCAGGAGGTGCAGCGCAGGTGATTCTGTTGCGATTGCTATCTCCTTGAAGCGCTCGCCCTCTTTCAAGAACAATGTTTCTTGGCCTGCCCGCCTACTTATCCCCTTGGCAATACCAAGCACGCGCAATGAATCGAGGTCGAATCGAGCAAGTACATTGGCTGCTTGCGTCAGCTGTCCCTTGCCCCCGTCGATTAGAAGAATATCGGGGAGTTTGCCCTCACCCTTAGTCAAACGCTCGAAACGACGTGTTAACACCTGCTCCATCGCCGCGTAATCATCCCCAGGTGTAATACCTTCGATATTGAAGCGGCGATAGTCATTTTTTACCGCCCCCTCGGCATCGAAGACCACACACGACGCGACAGTCCCTTCGCCCCCCGTATGACTTATATCGAAGCACTCTATTCTCACTGGCGGCTCATCGAGAGCCAGCGCTTCTTGTAGGAGCGCAAAACGGCGCTTGCTGTTTTGCTTACTCGCGATATGCGAACCTAGTGCCTCTTGGGCGTTAGTTACCGCCATCTTTAGCCATTTTGCGCGATGACCACGAACATTCGATACCAGACGAATCTTTCGGCCAGCAACATATTCCATTGCCTCGACTAGTGCAGCGCTGTCCTCTAATGCCTCTGAAACAAGTAATTCTGCAGGCAAATTTGCCGCATCGTCTTCGTCAAGGTAACTTTGAGAAATGAAATCGCTCAGCAACTCGTCTGCCGCTGACGCAAGTCTGTGCTTGGGAAAGAAATTTTTACTGCCGAGTATACGTCCCCCTCTCACGTAAATTACATGAACGCACACGCCTGCAGCTTGCATCGACACTGCGATCACATCGGCATCTTCACCCTGATTAGCGACAACCTGATCTTCTTGAATACGGCGCAACAACCCGACTTGATCGCGGATCTTAGCGGCTTTCTCGAATTCCAACGCGTCGGCTGCAGCCTCCATATTCTTTGTCAATTCGACTGTAAGCTGCGAGCTTTTACCCTGTAAGAAAAGCGTGGAATAGCGCACATCCCTAGAATACTCTTCTGGTGAGATAAGCCCCACACAGGGGGCGGTGCAACGATCAATTTGATGCTGCAGACAAGGTCTTGTGCGATTCTTAAAATAACTTTCTTGACACTGGCGCACCTTAAACACTTTTTGCATTAACTGAAGCGTGTCTCGTGTCGCAAGAGCGCTCGGATACGGCCCAAAGTATTTGCCTTTACGCGACTTCCGGCCGCGATAAAACATGAGCCGCGGGTAGTCAGCATGGTCGGTTAACAATATATACGGATAAGATTTATCATCCCTAAGTTGAATATTATAGGGTGGCTTGAGTTCTTTGATCAGGCTCTGCTCTAGCAGCAGCGCCTCAGTTTCGCTGTGCGTAATACTGATTTCAATACGCGCTATCTTTGCCACCATCGCCATGGTTTTCGTCGTCAGCCCTGACGCTCTGAAGTAACTGCCCACTCGTTTCTTGAGATTCCGAGCTTTACCGACATAAATAACCCGCTCATCGAGATCAACCATTCGGTAGACACCGGGCCGACTGCTCAGGTTGAGGACAAAATCTTTATGATCGAATGGTTCGGTTGGCAATAACATACGCGTGACATAGGCTTTAAGGGGATGGTCAGGTTAGCCCAAGCAAGTTTCTCGCTCAAGTGCGGATGATTAAACGACAAGAACCTCGGGCTGCAGCGCGATCCCGAACCGCTGCAAAATCGAACTACTCATTTCTTGGGCTAATAAGAAGAGATCCTCGCCTGTCGCGCCTCCGAGATTGACAAGCACTAACGCATGGTTTTCGTAGACTCCCGCGACGCCCCTCGTCCTCCCTTTCCAACCAGCCGCGTCGAGCAACCACGCCGCAGAGAGCTTATAGAAATCGCCCTCATCGATAGGAAAGGCAGGAACGTCAAAATTCTGT
>OJEO01000125.1_pt1 | contig 37491 bp, 32 predicted proteins | sample 1593621 | NCBI WGS metagenome assembly OJEO01 (sample SAMN05416875, study PRJEB24817) | seawater metagenome | isolation source: Sea water | place: Canada:Atlantic | collected 2013-11
GTCAGATGTGTATAAGAGACAGTTCCTTTTTCGGTTCTAATACCGCAAGAAACAACCATGTTAATTTCTGCACCAAAAGGTAATTTTAATAGTTTTTGAATACGTAAGGTATCTGTTCCTTCCATTGGGCAGGTGTCATAGCCTTGTGCCGCCATAGAGATCATAAAATTTTGTGCAGCCAAACCACAGGTTTTATGCGCTACAATTCGCATATCGCTGCTTCGAACTTCTCTATAAATAGGTTTAAAAACACCTATTACAAACATCAAGAGGTATTTAAAGAAACCAAAAATACCTAGGAAATCTGCATATGCAAAAGGAATAATCTTACTATAATATTTTCTAGCAACTTTTTCTCTATTAGATTGCTCCGTTTTCGGATTGTTTGCACCAAAATTAGCATCTATAAAACTTAAATTAGCTTTTGCTCGCTTTTTCCATAAATCTTTACGCGTTACAAAAACAACCAATTGTTGCGCTGTTTTTGCTGCATTTTGATTGAAACAAAATGGCGAAATTTCAGTAATAAGATCTTTAGAGGTAATGTGGTAAAATTCCCACAGTTGCATGTTACTGCTGTTAGGGGCTAAAGTAGCTTGTTGAATGCATTTTTTTACAATATTTTTATCTATTGATTTATCTGCATCGTAAATTCTTACAGAACGTCTATACTGTATTGCTTCAGAAACTGTTTTTTCTTGATTTATCATATATTGAAGAATTTTTTTTTGTAAAGATATTGATTTTAGATTTTTTTGATTCCCTTTAAAAGTCATTATTTTTAATTTACACCAATATAAATTAGCAGGCTGATTTAAAAATGTACTTTTGTCAATATTGAACCAAAATAGAGAATAATGAGTTTACAACAAGATTTAGAAAGTAGAAGTGGAAACCAATGCGAATTATGTACCGGAACAGATAATTTGTCAATTTACGAAGTAAAACCAACGTCAACTGTTGGAGGTAGTGGAGTAGATGGTAGTTTATTGGCTTGTGACACTTGTATTACGCAGATAGAGGATGCAGATGAAATGGATTCAAACCATTGGCGTTGTTTAAACGATTCTATGTGGAGCGAGTATAGAGCGGTAAAAGTGGTTGCTTGGAGAATGTTGTCTCGTTTAAGAAATGAAGGATGGCCAAAAGATTTACTAGATATGATGTATTTAGAAGATGACGATTTACGATTTGCAAAAGAGTCTGGAGATCATTTAGATGATAGTGAAAAAATAATTCATAGAGATGCAAATGGCGCAATTTTAGAAGCAGGAGATTCTGTAGTTCTAATTAAAGACTTAAAAGTAAAAGGATCTAGCTTGGTTGCAAAACAAGGAACTGCGGTAAGAAGAATTTCTTTAGATCATGAAAACGCTAAATTTATAGAAGGTAAAGTAGGACCTACACAAATTGTAATTATTACAGATTACGTTAAGAAAATGGCAGATAAAGAGTAATATACTTTTTAAAAATCTGCTAATTTTTAGAAGAATTGATTAAAACAAAAAAAAATCCATCTTTAAAAAGATGGATTTTTTTAATTTATATATAGCTTTTAACTCAAAGCTTTTCCTATTCTCTTTATTGCTTCGCGCAATTGTAACTCAGAGGCAGCATAAGACATTCTAATACAATTTGGCGCACCGAAAGCATCTCCTGTTACCGTGGCCACATTTGCTTTCTCTAGAATAAATAAAGAAAAGTCGTTTGCGTTTTCGATAGTTATGCCATCAATTGTTTTTCCGAAGAATGCAGAAATATCTGGAAATACATAAAAGGCACCTTCTGGTACATTTACTTTAAATCCGTCTATTTCTCTTAACAAACCAACTACAATATCTCTGCGTGTTTTAAATTCATCTACCATGTATTTAATTTTAGAAATAGGCGCTAAAACTGCAGTAATAGCTGCTCTTTGTGCAATACAATTTGCACCAGAAGTAATCTGACCCTGCATTTTTGTACACGCTTTGGCAATCCATTGCGGAGCGCCAATATATCCAATTCTCCAACCTGTCATGGCAAAAGCTTTTGCCAAACCGTTTACAGTAATGGTTCTGTCATACATGTTTTCTATAGCAGCAAAACTAAAGTTTTTTGCACCATAGTTTATGTGTTCGTAAATTTCATCTGATAAGATATAAATCTGCGGATAATTTTCTAAAATAGCAGCCAATGCTCTGTATTCTGCTTCACTATACATAGAACCACTAGGGTTGTTTGGTGAGTTAAAAAACACCATTTTAGTTTTTGGCGTAATTGCCGCTTCTAATTGTGCAGGTGTAATTTTAAAATCGTTGTCTATAGAAGAAGGAATTTCTACAAATTTTGCTTCACTTAAAATAGCAATTGCAGAATAACTTACCCAATATGGTGCTGGTAATAAAACCTCATCTCCTGGGTTTAATAATACCTGTGCAATGTTTGCAATAGATTGCTTTGCACCTGTAGAAACTACAATTTGGTCTGGTTGGTATGTTAAACCATTATCTCGCTGAAATTTTGTACAAATTGCTTCTTTTAATTCTGCATAACCGTCTACGGGAGAGTAGGAGTTATAGTTTTGATTTACAGCTTCTATTGCTGCGTCTTTAATAAAATCTGGTGTGTTAAAGTCTGGTTCTCCTAAACTTAAACTAATAATGTCTTTTCCTGCCGCTTTTAATTCTCTTGCTTTTGCTGCCATTGCTAAAGTTTGAGATACAGGCAAACTGTTAATTCTGTCCGATAATGGATGTTTCATTTTACTGTTAATTATGTGTTGCTGTTGTTATGCTAATTCTGGTTTTTGTCCTAAAACACCTAAATGTCTAAAATGTGCTACAAGTGCTTTTCGCATTGTTCTGTACTCATTGTAAGGTAAATTAAATTCTTTAGCTGTTTCTTTCACAATTTTAGCCAATTTACTATAATGTACATGAGAAATATGTGGAAAAATATGATGTTCAACCTGATGATTTAAACCACCCGTATAAAAATTCACCAACCAATTACTAGGGGCAAAGTTAGAAGTGGTGTATAATTGGTGGACTGCCCAAGTGTGTTCTAAATTACCGTCTTTATCTGGAATAGGCATTGCTGTATTTGGAACAATATGTGCCAACTGAAAAACAATGCTTAAAATCATACCAGCAGTATAGTGCATTATGAAAAAACCAACCAAAACTTTCCACCAAGCAACGTCTAAAACTAACAATGGTAAAACAATCCAAAGTGCATAATACGCAACTTTAGAAATTACCAACTTTGTCCATTCTGCAGTAGGATTTGGAAATTTACCATATGATAATTTACGTTTTAAATAGCGGTGCATTTGTTTTATATCGGTGGTAATTGCCCAATTAATGGTTAATAAACCATATAGGAAAACAGAATAATATTTTTGAATTTTATGAATCTTTAACCATTTAGAATGCAAAGAGAAACGAATAATTCTACCGGCATCTATATCTTCGTCATGATCTTTCACATTGGTAAACGTGTGGTGCAGTACATTGTGCTGTACCTTCCAATTATATACATTTCCTGCAAGGATATATATGCTGCTTCCCATTAATTTATTTACCCATTTTTTTTGAGAAAAAGATTCATGATTGGCATCATGCATTACATTCATACCAACACCAGCCATACCTATACCTGTAAGAATCATTAATAAAACCATCGTCCATTGTGGCATAGTAACTGTTAAAACTACTATAAACGGCACTAAAAATACAGAAAACATAATAATTGCTTTTAAATATAGCTTCCAGTTTCCGGTTCTATTAATTTCGTTTTCTTTGAAATAACTATTTACTCTTTTGTTGAGCGTTCTAAAGAATTTTGCTTTATCTACTCTTGAGAAATTTATTGTTTTCATTTAGGTATATTAATATCGTTTTACAAAAATAATGCTTTTGAAACTGCTTTTTACAATAAACGACAGATTTTGTTGTGAATTGTTTAGTAAGTATAGCTATTTTTGCAGCTCAAACCTTATCAGATGGATATTATTCGCAAATATTTTAAAAATTTATCAGCAACTCAAATTCAACAATTCGAAAAATTACAGGAATTATACGAAGACTGGAATTTGAAAATAAATGTTGTTTCTAGAAAAGATATTGATGAGTTGTATCTGCGCCACGTATTGCACTCTTTAGGAATAGCGAAAGTAGTGCAATTTAAACCAGGCGCTAAGGTATTGGATGTTGGAACTGGCGGCGGTTTTCCTGGTATACCATTGGCAATATTGTTTCCAGAAACCCAATTTCATTTGGTAGATTCTATTGGTAAAAAGATAAAAGTAGTAGATGAAGTAGTAGCAGGTTTGGGCTTAGAAAATGTAAAAACTACGAATGGTAGGGTCGAAGAAATTAAAGATACGTATGATTTTATTGTAAGCAGAGCGGTTGCACAAATGGAAACTTTTGTAGGTTGGACAAAAGGTAGAATTAATAAAAAGCAAAATCACGATCTTAAAAATGGTATTCTATATCTTAAAGGAGGCGATTTATCTGAAGAATTAAAATTATATACCTCTGCAACTATTTATGATTTGCCGGCTTACTTTGAAGAAGATTTTTATGAAACTAAAAAGGTGGTACATTTAGGTATGAAGTTTAAAGGGTAAATTATATTTTTTTATTATTTATATTTTGAATGCATTACGCATTGACTTTAAAATAGTTATGTAACTTTTAATTTTTTAGGTAAAGAGAATTTCTCTGTGTCTTTATAAAAACGAATCAGGGATTTCGTCTTTAAATAGTTCCTATTAATAAAATTTTAGGGCAGCAATCAAATAACTTATTACTTTACCGTTTTTTACTGGCGCGTGCAGAATACATTATTTTTTATGGATAAAAGTTCTTCTTAAAAATACTTATTTTAAATAGTATTCTAAATTCAAATTAGATTTCTTCTTTTTTTAAAGGTATCCTAAAATTCCTTATCTTCGATACATAACAAATTACATAACATATTAAAAGATGAAAAGTTTTATTTTAAAGTGGTATCCAATTATTTTAGCTTTCATGTGTTTGTTGTATTCTGTAGGTTACGGAATATTAGGGATGACAGATGAAGCACAATATTCAGCGCATTGGCCAGGAACAATATTATTGTTTGCAATAGCAATTAGACAAAGAAGGACAACATGAACATAGGATTTTTTATAGTAGGTGGTATTATATTCGCAGTTTACATGGGTTTAACGCTATGGAATATATATGATTCTAGCAGAAAAAATAAGCAAGAAAACTACCCTGATCAACATTAAAAACTGTTTGTTTTATAAAGACATTTTTCCAAGTATTTAAAAATAAATAAATGCTTGGATGGTGCTAATAATGGTACTTTAAAAAATAGAAGAGGTAGTTCTTGTAGTAAACTTCTCTAAAAATAACATTCCTTTATAAGAGTTGCTTTGTTCGTTTAGTTTAGGACTCCAAACTGCAATACAATACTTATCTGGGTGAATGGCTATAATACCTCCACCAACTCCACTTTTTCCGGGCAAACCTACTCTAAATGCAAACTCTCCAGATTCGTCATAAAAACCACACGTAAGCATAATGGCGTTAATCCTTTTTGCTTGGCTCATGCTTAGTATCTTGTTTCCTTTAGAGGTGCTAAATTCATCATTTGCTAAAAACATAAATATTTCAGATAATTCTTTACAACTCATTTCTAAAGAACAAATATGAAAGTAGAAATCGATTACTGGAGCTACATCATTATTAATGTTTCCGAAAGATTTTATAAAATTACAAATTGCATTATTTCGAAAGCCAGAATCTTTTTCAGATTGGGTTACTTTTTTACTGTAATTTAAAGTAGCATTGTTAGAAATTTCTCTACAAAATTCTAAAAAATCTTCTTTAGGGTTTTTTAAATGACTTAGTAAAACATCGCACACCACAATGGCACCTGAATTTATAAAAGGATTTCTAGGTTTCCCTAAATCTGTTTCTAGTTGCAAAAAAGAGTTAAACGGATTCCCAGAAGGTTCTACATCTACTCGATCCCATAATTTTTCTCCTTCTAATTTGTACGCCAATGTTAAAGACAAGAGCTTAGAGATACTTTGTATTGAGAATTTTTTATTAAAATTACCAACTCCAAAAGAAGCGTTGTTTGTGTTTGTTATATGAATACCAAAATTGCTTGCATCTACAAATGCTAATTCGGGAATATAATTGGCAACGGTACCAATATCTTCTATATTTTTAACTTCAGCATAAATATCTTCAATTATTTTTTTATAGTTTTCCATTGCGTATTTTTAGTCTTATTGGCTACAAACGTATTCCAAAATTTCATGATAAGCAACATAAAAAAGAATTCAAAAAAAAAAGGAACTACATTGCTGTAATTCCTTTTTAAAATTTTATAAATAAGATTCTGAAACAAGTTCAGCATTAGAAACTATTAAACAACTTCTACAAACAAACCTTCATCTGTTTTAGAAACTTTAGCTACTTCTTTTTTGGTTAACCCTTTAATGGTTTTGTCCCATTTTTTGTTAGACAAGCCAGACTGTGTTTTTAAATCTCTTAAATCTATTTTCCCTGCTTTTTCTATAAGATTTAAAACTGATTTTTCCTCATCGTTTAGTTCTATAGAAGGCGCTTTCTTTTCTGGTCTCATTTGTGGAAAGAATAATACCTCTTGTATCGATTGGTTGTTTGTTAAAAACATAATTAACCTGTCCATACCAATACCCATACCAGATGTTGGCGGCATACCATATTCTAAAGCACGTAAGAAATCTTCATCTATAAATTCAGTTGCTTCATCATCACCTTTTTGTGCTAATTTTAATTGATGCTCAAAACGTTCACGTTGGTCAATAGGATCATTCAATTCAGAATATGCATTTGCAATTTCTTTACCACAAACCATCAACTCAAAACGTTCTGTCAATTCTGGATTGTCTCTGTGTTCTTTACAAAGCGGAGACATTTCTTTCGGATAATCTGTAATAAAAGTTGGTTGAATGTAGTTTCCTTCACATTTCTCTCCAAAAATTTCATCAATTAACTTTCCTTTACCCATGGTTGCATTTACCTCGATGTGCATCGATTTTGCTGCTTCTCTAATTTCATCTTCTGTTTTTCCAGTAATGTCAAAACCAGTAAAATGTTTAATAGAATCTGCCATGGTAACTCTGGCATATGGTGCTTTGAAATCTATTTTATGTTCACCAAACGTAGCTTCAGAAGTTCCGTTTACGGCAATTGCACAATGCTCTAATAACTGCTCTGCAAAATCCATCATCCAATTGTAATCTTTGTAAGAAACATAGATTTCCATGGCTGTAAATTCCGGGTTGTGTGTTCTATCCATTCCTTCATTTCTGAAGTTTTTCGAGAATTCATACACACCATCAAAACCACCAACAATTAATCTTTTTAGATATAATTCATTCGCAATTCTCATATACAAAGGGATGTCTAAAGAATTGTGATGTGTTATAAAAGGCCTTGCTGCTGCACCTCCAGGAATTGGTTGCAAAACCGGAGTTTCAACTTCAAAATAGCCAGCATCATTAAAGAAAGAACGCATTGCATTAAATAATTTTGTTCTTTTAATAAATACCTCTTTTACATGCGGGTTTACCACTAAATCTGCATACCGTTGTCTGTAACGCATTTCTGGATCTGTAAAAGCATCATAGGTAACACCATCTTTAACTTTCGGCATTGGTAATGGTTTTAAAGCTTTTGCAAGCAATTTAAACTCCTTCACCATAATCGTTTTCTCACCAACTTGTGTTGTGAAAAGGGTTCCTGTAATTCCTACAAAATCGCCTAAATCTAATAATTTCTTAAAGACATTATTGTATAAAGATTTATCTTCTCCGGCACAAATTTCATCTCTATTAAAATACAGTTGAATTCTACCTTCACCATCTTGTAATTGACCAAAAGAAGCTTTTCCTTGAATATTTATAACCATTAAACGGCCAGCAACAACTACCTGTTTACCTTCTACAAAATCCTCTTTAATTCCCTTAGAATTAGCATCTACTGGAAATAAATCTGCAGGATATGGATTGATACCCAAATCTCTTAATTTTGTTAGTTTGTCTCTTCGTACAACTTCTTGTTCTGATAATTGCATTTCTTATGTATTAGTGTGATATTTTAAGATTGCAAAGATACACTCTTTCAATAATTTGGCAATTGCAGAATTCGATAAAATATCAATAAATTGGTGTAGAAATCATAAAACGTTGTATATTTGCATGCTACTTTTTGTTGAAGTAGCATTTAGTTGTGTTGTTTGGCACTTTATAAAAAGTGTCGTGGTTTTGTTAACCAATGGAAAGCTTCCCTTAAATGGGACGCTTTTTTTTTGTTTTAAACTTTTATAAAGAGTTGTTTCTGAAGCTGTTTCCTGTTTTTTATGATGCCTTGGTATAAAGAGCAAAAAGAATACCGTTTTAATAAGGACTATATTTGTTGATGTGTTTTTAGAAGAATAAATACTATTTTCAAAAGCTATGTTTTCTGTGTTCTTCTGCGTAAAATAAAATAACTTTTATAAAATCTATATTGTTTACGGAATATATCTTTATAGCAGTCAATAGTTTGATTTGAAAATAAAAGATAATAAGAGAAAAGAGGACTTATTTAAAAGAACTCACCATTATATTCCCAAACCTTCACAAAAAATAAAACAGCATACACTAAAGCTACAGTAAACTTTATAATTGTAGAAGTTATAAGGCCCAATAAAGAACCAATAGAAGCCTTAAAAGCCCTTTTCGTATTTGTTTTATCATGAAGTATTTCTCCAATAAAAGCGCCTAAAAAAGCACCAATTAATATTCCAAGCGGAATGGGAGAGAACAAGCCAATAAGCAATCCAATGGTGGTTCCGTAGACACCATATTTACTGCCACCAAAACGTTTTGTTCCGATTGCAGGAATGATGTAATCTAAAATCCATATAAGTATTGCAATAGCAAGCGTAATTCCTAGAAATGTATAATTCATAGGGACTATAGAAGTATAATACAAAATAAATAAGCCCAACCAACTAGTTAAAGGTCCTGGTAAAACCGGCAAAAAAGAGCCAATAAGACCAAGCATTACAAATAAAAAACCAATTGTGAGTAAGAATATATCCATAGTAAATTTTATAATAAGACAAAAATACAAAACCTTTGTTAGAATATTTTTATAACTAAAACTAACTAATTTATTGCAATGAAAGCTCCCGTGATATATTCATTAAATTTTAGTAATTTCACGCTACAAATAGAATTATGTTTTTGCGTGTTTTTACTTTTTTAATAATCGTTATCTTTTGCACTTCGTGTGATAAATTTTCATATTCTAAAAATAAGAATTTACAAGTGGTAGATACAATAGTAGATTTTACTTCAGTTGATTTTTCACCCTCTTTTAAAGTGTGTGATTCTCTAATAGACAAACATCAAAAATCTGATTGCTTTAGAACTAATATTCATCAAAAGATAGGAGCAGAGTTGCAGAATCACCAATTTATTATTAGAGATTCAATATCAGAAATTGTGTATGTAGATTTATTAATCACTTCTAAAGGAAAAATTGTTTTAGAAGCAATGGAATCATCCGAAGAGATTAAAAATCAATTACCAAAACTAGACAGTGTTTTAAGAATTTCTGTAGATAAAATTCCGAATGTTTATGCAGCAATAAAAAGAGGTATTCCGGTAACAACAAAATACCGTTTGCCAATTAAGATTCAAATAAAACAATAAATTTGCTATTCTTTGCCCAATACTTAGGAACAATGAATAACAAATTTTATAAGTATTGTACTTAGAAACTGGTAATTTAAAATATATTTTAATTCAACATTTCCCAAAGCTTATCTTTCAATTCTTGCAAACCACTTTCTTCAATAGAAGAAATAAACAATGTTGCTACACCTTTAGGAAGATCAGCCTTAATTTCTTCTTTCAACTCGTCGTCTAACATATCTGTCTTAGAAATCGCTAATAAACGCGTTTTATCTAACAATTCAGGATTGTGCTGTTTTAGCTCATTGAGCAGAATCGCGTACTCTTTGTTAATATCGTCACTATCTGCAGGAATTAAGAATAAAAGCGTAGAATTACGCTCTATATGACGTAAAAAACGGTGTCCTAATCCTTTTCCTTCTGCAGCACCTTCAATAATTCCAGGAATGTCTGCAATTACAAAAGTTTGCTGATTTCTATGTTCTACAATTCCTAAGTTGGGTTTTAGTGTTGTAAAGGCATAATCTGCAATTTTTGGTTTTGCAGATGTTAATACAGATAACAAAGTAGATTTTCCTGCATTTGGAAAACCAACTAAACCTACATCTGCCAATAACTTTAATTCGATTCTAAACCAACCGTCTTGACCGTCTATACCAGGTTGGGCATATCGAGGTGTTTGGTTCGTAGAAGATTTAAAATTCCAGTTTCCGAGACCACCTTTTCCACCAGGTAATAATACTACTTCTTTACCATTTTCTGTAATTTCATGTAATATTTCATCGGTATCTGCATCTCTTATAATGGTACCTAAAGGCACATCTACAAAAACATCTGCAGCATCACGACCAGTACTTCTACTTTTACTACCGGCACCACCTCCTTCAGCTCTAAAGTGTCGTTTAAATTTTAAGTGAAACAGGGTCCACATATTTTTGTCGCCACGTAAAATAATGTGACCTCCACGTCCGCCGTCACCACCGTCGGGGCCACCTTTGGTAATGTATTTTTCTCTGTGTAAATGAACAGATCCTTGTCCTCCTTTTCCAGAGGTTGCGTACACTTTTATGTAATCAACGAAGTTACCTTCTGTCATAATTGTTGTTTGTTGTCTAATAGTTTAAATGGGTACTTATTAGTGCACGCTTTTAAATGTTATACTTAAAAAAGGTACAACTTAAGCGAGCACAAAGTTACGCATTTTAAAGGGTATCAAATACGGTTGTAATTCTTTGTGTAATTTCTTCGATAGAACCAACGCCATTAATTCCGTAGTATTTATCCTGAGCTTGAAAATAATCTTTTAAAATAGCAGTTTTTGTATTGTATTCGTTAAAACGATTTCTAATTTTAGCTTCATCTGTATCATCTGCTCTTCCGCTTGTTTTTCCTCTTTCTAATAAACGGGTTACCAAAATATCTTCAGATACTTCTAGAGCAACCATACCGTTAATTTGTTCTCCTTTTTCAGCTAAAAAAGTATCTAAAGCTGCTGCCTGAGATTCTGTTCTTGGAAAGCCATCGAAGATAAATCCGTTGGAATCTGCATTTTTTTCTACTTCAGCTTTTAACATGTTAATAGTAACTTCATCAGGTACTAAATTACCTTCATCCATGTACTTTTTAGCCAATATACCTAAAGCAGTTTTATTTTTAATATTAAAACGAAACACATCTCCTGTAGAGATATGCACTAAATTATACATTTCTTTTAAAAAGGCTGCTTGCGTTCCTTTTCCTGCACCTGGAGGGCCAAATAATACAATGTTCTTCATCTTTGGTGTTGTTGATAGTTGATATATTTCTGGATAATTTCTACCCAAACCATTATAATCTAAACCGTAACCAACTATAAATTTATCTTCTATACTTTGTCCGATATAATCTATTGGTAGTTCTTTTTTAAATACATCTGGTTTAAAAAATAAAGTAGCGACTCTTAATTGCTTTACATTTTTATCTTTAAAGATGTTGTAGATTTCTTGTAAGGTGGCACCTGTATCTATAATGTCTTCTAAAATAATGACAGTTCTACCGGTTAAATCTTCATTTATACCCACCAAATGTTTTACATTTTCTGAAGATGAGGTACCTTCATAAGAAGCTAATTTTACAAATGAAACTTCACAATCGCCATTAAATTCTCTTATGAAATCTGCTGCAAACAAGAAGCAACCATTTAAAATGCCAACAAAAATTGGAATTTCACCTTTTGGTAAATCTGCTTTTACGCTTTTTGCTAAATATTTTACAATCGTCGTAATTTTCTCCTTATTGATATAAGGTTTAAAATATAAATCTTGAAGTTTTATAATGTTCATCAGATTGCAAATATAACTGCTATTGTTCAAATGAAAAAACCGTTTTCCTTGTGCTGAAGATATTTCAGTATCTCAAAAGGAAAACGGTTTTAAAATATTTTATTAGAACTAGTTGTTCTTTTCTTCTTTTTTAGAAGTATCATACATAATTGGTGTTGCCACAAATAATGATGAATACGTACCCACTGCTACACCGATAATTAGTGCAAACATAAATCCTTTAATAGAATCTCCACCAAACATGAAGATCGCTAACATTACTAATAATGTTGTTAAAGATGTATTTATAGTTCTACCTAAGGTAGAGCTTAAAGCTTTGTCTACTACTTCGCTATATTTCCAGTTTTTATGAATTCCTGCGAATTCTCTAATTCTATCAAATATAACCACGGTATCATTTAAGGAATACCCAACAACTGTTAATATGGCGGCTATAAAAGATTGCCCGATTTCCATATCAAATGGCATAAAGCTATACGTAATAGAGAATACACTTAATACAATTAGTACATCATGAAAAACTGCAATTACAGCTCCGATAGAAAAAGATATTTTTCTAAAACGTAATAAAATGTATAAGAAAACTACTAGTAAAGATCCAAATACTGCATATAATGCTGATGTTTTAATATCATCGGCAATGGTTGGTTCTACTTTAATATAACTCATTACACCAGCACCTTCTTTTTCGAAACCTGGTTTAAAGTTAGTATAAGTAGTCTCTCCTAAATATGATTTTAAACCTGTAAATAAAGCACTTTGAACTTCTTCATCTACTTGTGTTCCTTCATCATCAATTCTATAAACTGTTGTTATTTTTAACTGATTATCTGTTCCATAAGTCTTTACTTCTGGTGCAGTAACAAAAACATCTTTTAAAGATTCTGCTACTTTTGTAGGATTCATTGCTTGATCAAAACGAACGACAAATGAACGCCCTCCTTTAAAATCTACTCCTTGTTTTAATCCAATAGAGAAAATAGAAATAAGACCACCAATAATAATTGCTCCAGAAATTATGTAAGCAATTTTACGTTTCTTTAAGAATTCTACATTAATATTCTGAAACCATCCTTTAGAGACAGCCGTGTTAAAGGTTAATTTAGTATTTTTATTTACAGCATCATCAATTAATAAACGTGTAATAAATACCGCGGTAAATAATGAAGTTGCAATACCAATCATTAATGTTAATGCAAAACCTTTAATTGGTCCAGATCCAAAAACATATAAGATAATACCTGTTAAAAGTGTTGTAATGTTTGCATCAATAATAGCAGATAAAGCTCCTTTAACAGAAAACCCTTCTTCTACAGATTGTTTTAAACCTTTCTTTCTAAATAAGCTTTCTTTAATTCTTTCAAAAATAATTACGTTTGCATCTACAGACATACCTATGGTTAAGATAATACCGGCAATTCCAGGCAACGTTAATACTGCGTTGAAAGAGGCTAGTATACCAAATATGAATAGAATGTTTACTATTAATGCAATATCTGCAAATATACCCGCTTTACCGTAGTATAAAATCATCCAGATTAAAACTAATAAAATAGCTAATCCAAATGAATTAATAGATGCGTCTATAGACTCTTGTCCTAAAGAGGGTCCTACAACTTCTATTTGAATAATTCTTGCAGCAGCAGGTAGTTTACCAGCTTTTAAAACGGTAGCAATATCTTCTGCTTCTGTTATTGTCATGCTACCCCCAGAGATAGATGTGCTACCACCTGTAATTGCATTGTTTACTGTTGGTGCAGTATAGACATTGTCATCTAATACAACAGCAATAAATTTATTTTTTTGAGCAGCCAAGTCAGTAGTTAATTTTGCCCAAGCCTTTGATGCACCACTATTCATAGTCATGCTTACTTCAGGTTTGTTTAACTGGCTAAATACTTGGGATGCATCTAAAATAACATCACCTTCTAAAGGAGCTATGTCATTTCTGTTCGATTTTATTGCATATAATGCTACTAAATCATTTGCTTCGAAATCTTCATCAGTATTTTCAGTTTCTGACTGTGTCGAAAACGATTTATAATCCCATAAGAATTTTACATAACGCAATTCATTAGGAAGTAGGTCTCTAATTTCTTTGCTGTTTAGTAAGCTATTTACATTGGCAGTGTCTAAAACTTTTGCATATCCAATTGTAGAACTTAATTGCGCTTGCATTGGACTTAAATAAGAGAATAACATTTTTTGATCTACTTGCGTAGAATCAGCAGATGTTCCTAATAAATCGTCAATATCATCTTTTTCAACAACTGTTTCAACTTTTTCTGTTACAGACGTGTCTTTTAATAATTCTATAGATTTTGCATTTGCAACAGATAAGTATTGAATTACTTCTGCATTAGAATATACTTCCCAAAATTGTAATTCTGCTTTACTAGTTATCAATGTTGTTACACGCTCGATATCTTTAGCTCCTGGTAATTCAATTTGAATTCTACCAGAGTTTCCAATTCTTTGAATGTTAGGAGAAGCTACTCCAAATTTGTCTATTCTACTTCTTAGTACTTCAAAAGCAGTACCAATAGAGCTGTTAATTTCTTGTTGTAAAGTTTCTTTAACTGAAATATTATCTTCATTAAAAGAAATTTTATCACTTAAAGCTTTGGTTCCAAAAATAGCAGGATCGCTTAATTTTGTATCACCAGCAATCAATTCAAATTCTTGAAAGAATAAATCTAAATAATTAGAGTTACTACTTTTTTGTTTTGCTTCTGCAGTTACTAAGGCTTGGTTAAAAGCTTCGTTTTTAGAATCGTTAGATAAATTCTTTAAAACTTCTTTTACAGAAACTTGTAAGATAGCATTTACACCACCTTTTAAATCAAGACCAAGATTTATTTCTTTTTCTCTAATATCATTATACGTGTATTGTGCAACACCTACATTGATAATTTCTTTGTTTGCAATACTGTCTAAGTATTTTTTCTCAGCAACAGCTTTCTTTCTTGCATCATTATCTGTTACCGTTCTTTCTGCATATACTTTAGCATCATCTTCTACTTTATTGGCAAAAAATGTGAATGATAATTGATATAAACTCACTAATCCGAAAAGGATTGCGAATACTTTAATAAGTCCTTTGTTTTGCATCTTCTATTTTTTTGGTCGACTTTCTTTTTTTTAAAACGAGCAAATATAGTATTTCAATGTAGTCTAAACAATTATTTAACCATATTTGTGTAGGTGTTTCCGACTATTTTTTAGTATAATTTGATTATTGTTATTTTTAAGTATTGAAAATGTGATTGTTAAATACCGTAAACTTACTTTTTTATATTGTATTTTCTTTATAAATTCCAATTAAATCTTGCAATAGTTAAGCTTTATTTTAAAAATATAGGACAAAAAAAATCCAGCATTCACCGGATTTTTAATATTTATAATTAGAAATAATAGACTATAATTCTAACAATGCGTTTGTTTTAGAAACTCCAATTGCAGATTCTTGCAAGTGTGCTTTTTCGGCATCGCTTAAATTAATTTCAACAATACTTTCAATTCCGTTTTTACCTAAAACAACAGGAACTCCAATACACAAATCATTTAAACCATATTCACCTTCCAATAAAGAAGAGCAAGGGAAAATCTTTTTAGTATTACAAGCAATTGCTTGCACCATTCCGCTAACTGCAGCACCGGGAGCATACCAAGCAGATGTACCTAGCAAACCGGTTAAGGTTGCGCCACCAACTTTAGTATCTTGTAATACTTGTTCTAATCTTTCTTCAGAAATAAATTCTGAAACGGGAATAGAGTTTCTTGTAGCTAATCTTGTTAAAGGCACCATTCCTTTATCAGAATGCCCACCAATTACCATTCCATCAACATCAGAAATAGGTGCACCTAAAGCTTCTGCTAATCTGTATTTAAAACGTGCAGAATCTAAAGCTCCACCCATTCCAATAATTTTATTTTTGGGAAGACCTGTAGTTTTATGCACTAAATAAGTCATTGTATCCATCGGATTAGAAACAACAATAATAATTGTTTCTGGAGAATGCTCAATTAAACTAGCAGAAACCATTTTTACAATACCGGCATTAATACCAATTAATTCCTCTCTCGTCATTCCAGGTTTTCTAGGAATACCAGATGTAATTACACAAATATCAGAATTTGATGTTTTAGAATAGTCGTTTGTACTTCCTGTAATTTTGGTATCAAAATTATTTAAAGAAGCTGTTTGCATTAAATCCATTGCTTTGCCCTCTGCAAAACCTTCTTTAATGTCTAAGATTACAACTTCAGAAGCGAAATCTTTAATAGCAATGTATTCTGCACAACTAGCACCTACGGCACCAGCACCAACAACTGTAACTTTCATATAAATAATATTTAATTGTGTTAAATTATAATGCAAAAATAAGGTAAATATTTCAAAATTATTGTTAATAGAAACTAAAAAAAAGAGAATATTAGATACTATATTTTTCAACTGAAAAAACATTCTATATATTTGTATTTGATAAATTTAATAATTGAAAAACAAAAAAATTATGAAAAATTTTAAATTAGTAAAAACAGTAATTTTACTTTTTGCAGTGCTTGCTTTTAGTAATTGTGAAGAGAACGGAGCGATACAATTTGTTGTTAAAGATAGTTTTCCAACTCCTATAGCCGTTTTAGGCTTAAAGGGTCAGTCATTTTATTCTAAAGAGGGTACAGCTGATATCTCAGGATTATTAGATAATAGAACTGCATTTGTTGAAGCAAACATTGAGTCTGTTCTATTAAAATTAGAAAATTATGATGGTACCTCTATTATAGGTAGCATAAAATTAACAGCAAATGAAATTGTTTTGTTAGATGAAGATGTAATATTAACTTCACTTGATTCAGATCCTATCGCAATTCCTGAAAATTTAGGGGGTATTCTAGATGCTATAAATTCAGGTACATTAACAATTTCTTTAGAAGGCAGCACAGAGCAACCAATTGAAGATGACGATTTTATTATAGTAATTACTCCTATGGTAACTGGTACCGTTGAGTAATAAGATTTTTTTGAATAAATTTCATTAACTTAAATTTTTTGAATATGAAAAAAATAACAATATTAGTATTCGTGCTATTTAGCATGGTTTCATACGCGCAAATAGATTTAGAATCAATTTTAGAGGGTGGTGTAGCAGATGCACAAACTTTTTTAAAAGGATATATAGAACCAGCACCAACTGGATTTGGATACGGTGTAAATGGTGGTTGGTATACTACTGCTAAAACCCATAAATTATTTGGTTTCGATATCGCAGTGATCGCAAATCTATCTATGGTCCCTAGTAGTTCAGAGACTTTTACATTTGACAATGCAGATTATCAAAACATACAATTAGATGATAATAGCATATCTTCTGCTGAATTGCCAACATTATTTGGTTCTCAAAAATTAGCAGATAGACCTTTATTAGAGTTTTCGGATGATGATGGGAATACAATTTCATCATCAACATTGCCCGGTTCAGGATTAGAACAGGCTATCGGTTTTAATGCCGTACCTTCTGCAATGGTTCAGTTAGGAATTGGTCTTTGGAAAAATACAGATCTAAAGGTTCGATTCGTTCCTAAACAATCTGCACCAGAATATGAGTTCTCAACATTTGGTGTCGGAATTCAACATGATTTAAAACAATGGATTCCTTTTGTAAGAAGATTGCCATTTGATGTTTCTGCCTTAGTTGCTTGGAATGATGTAAAGTCCAAGGCTTTTTTAGATGTTAAAAATGAACCAACTCAAGCATTAGAATTCAATACCAAGACATTTTTATTTCAAATTTTAGCGTCCAAAAAATTGTCTATCTTAACTTTATACGGGGGTATTGGTTCTTCTTCTTTTGATTCTGATGTAAATGTTATAGGAACATATATAACGAGTCAAGACTCAGAGTTTATAGATCCAATAAGTTTAAATTATACAGGTAGTTCTTTTAGGGCTAATGCAGGTTTTTCCATAAAGGTTATTGGTATAAATTTAAGTGCAGATTATACAGTGCAAGAGTTTAATACTTTGAGTGTAACTGCAGGATTTAGTATTAGGTAAGCTTTATCGTAGTTTTAAAAAAAAAGAGAGGAATTAAATTCCTCTCTTTTTTTTTAAAAACTATATTTAAATGAATTATTTACTAAACATCAATTTTTGCATATTTTGCATTCTTCTCAATAAACTCTCTACGCGGTGGTACTTCGTCTCCCATTAGCATAGAGAAAACTCTATCTGCTTCTGCAGGACTATCGATGACTACTTTACGTAAGGTTCTAAAGTCAGGGTTCATTGTAGTGTCCCAAAGTTGCTCTGCATTCATTTCTCCCAGACCCTTGTAACGTTGAATGGTTGCTGAACCTCCCATTTGCTGTACAATTAAATCACGTTGATCATCATCCCAAGCATATTCTCTTTTTTGTCCTTTTTTAACTAAATATAATGGAGGTGTTGCAATATAGATATACCCTTGTTCTACCATCTCTTTCATGTATCTAAAAAAGAAGGTTAATATTAAGGTAGCAATATGCGATCCATCTACATCGGCATCACACATAATAACTACTTTATGATAACGTACTTTAGATAAGTTTAAAGCTCTTGGATCTTCTTCTGTACCAATAGAAACACCCAAAGCGGTAAACATGTTTTTGATCTCTTCGTTTTCAAAAACCTTATGCTGCATTGCTTTTTCTACATTCAATATTTTTCCACGAAGTGGCAAAATTGCTTGAAAGTTTCTATCTCTACCTTGTTTTGCTGTTCCACCTGCAGAATCTCCCTCAACTAAGAAAATTTCACATTGTGCTGGATCTGTCTCCGAACAATCTGATAATTTACCCGGTAAACCTCCAATAGACATTACCGTTTTACGTTGTACCATTTCTCTGGCTTTACGTGCTGCGTGTCTAGCTGTTGCTGCTAAAATTACTTTTTGAACAATTATTTTAGCATCATTAGGATTTTCCTCTAAATAATTAGTTAACATTTCAGAGACCGACTGCGAAACTGCAGCAGAAACTTCTCTGTTTCCTAATTTAGTTTTTGTTTGTCCTTCAAACTGCGGCTCTGCAACCTTTACAGAAATAATTGCAGTTAGTCCTTCACGGAAGTCATCACCAGCAATATCAAATTTTACATTTTTAAGCAAACCAGACTCGTCTGCATACTTTTTTAGAGTACCTGTTAAGCCACGTCTAAATCCAGATAGATGAGTTCCACCTTCGTGCGTATTAATGTTGTTTACGTACGAATGCAGATTTTCTGCATACGAAGTATTGTATACCATTGCAACTTCAACAGGAATACCATTTTTCTCACCTTCCATAGAGATTACTTGCGAGGTTAACTGCTCACGAGTAGAATCTAAATATTTAATAAATTCAGGCAAACCTTCTGTACTGTGAAATACTTCAGAAATAAAGTTACCTTCGTCATCTGTATTTCTCTTATCGGTTAAACTAATTGTAATTCCTTTGTTCAAATAAGACAACTCACGCATACGTGTTGCTAGTGTCTCATAGCTGTATTCTGTAGTTTGTTTAAAGATAGACTTATCTGGTGAAAAAGTAACAATGGTACCTGTAAAGTCACTTTCTCCAATTGTTTTTACAGGATATAGTGCTTTTCCTTGAGAGTATTCTTGACGCCAAACTTTTCCTTCTTTATGAACGGTAGCTACTAAAAGCTCTGAAAGTGCATTTACACAACTTACCCCAACACCGTGCAAACCTCCAGAAACTTTATAAGAGTCTTTGTCAAATTTACCACCGGCACCAATCTTTGTCATTACTACTTGTAAAGCAGATACACCTTCTTTTTCGTGCATTCCAACAGGAATTCCACGACCGTTATCTTTGGTTGTTACAGAATTGTCTTCATTTATTGTAACATCAATAGTATCACAATAACCACCCATTGCTTCATCAATAGAATTGTCTACAACTTCGTATACTAAATGGTGTAAACCACGCACACCAACATCTCCAATATACATTGAAGGACGCATTCTTACATGCTCCATTCCTTCTAATGCCTGAATACTGGAAGCATCATAATTATTTTTTTTCTCTTCGCTCATTATATAAAGTGGGTTATTAGTTTTTAGGTTGATAAAAATCGGATTTGTAAAACAGATTTTTCAGACTCAAATTTACAATTTTTAAAATCCATTTAAAAGCTTTTTAGTTATTTTGGTCTAAAACTATTAACATTTGTTAATTTCTTAAAAATGCTTTAAAACGTCTAAAAACATCTTTAAAGTCAATTTAAATACTTTTTAATTCAATCTAAAATAAGAATTACTTTTTAAGGTCTTAAATCTTTTATTTCTGACATTAAGTTTCATGAAATTGGTTAAAAGAATACTAGTTATCTCTTATTGAGTGCATAAATAATTAATAATTCATAATTTTTAGATTCACTTATATTGTTGAATAGATATGATTATGAGTTTATTTTGTTTTATTACTAATTAATTATCAATATTTTGTAGATAATTCAAAGGTTATATAAAATCATAGAAAAGAGGTTTTTGAACCATTTTTTCTATATATATTTGCTCGTAATCTATTTATAATGAGAATCAACAATAACAATCGTAATTTTAATAATCCTAATTTATAGGACGGAAGGTTGTTGTTTAAATATATAAAAAGCCTTCCAAAATTTGGAAGGCTTTTTTTTGAATCAAAAATTAAAGACATGAGTAAAATAATGACGGTAGACATTTTGTCTAGTATTAAAGGAGCGAAGCCATCTGATTCGGTAAACCAATTATTTGATGTAATTAAAAACGCAAATAAGAATACTGCTCTAAATACAGTTCTTGCGAATGTTTTGTCTTTAGATGATTTAAGACCAGATGAGGTAGTTGAGAGTTCTGCAATTGAAAAGCAAATTATAAAAGAGAACTTTCCAAGAGAGAAAAATGGTTTTTTAGTAGTTGCTAAAGTGATAGAAGATTAATATGGAGTCGCAAATACATAAAATTCATCAGCAACTGGTGAACAAAGAAATATCTTGTATGAGTTTGGTGCAAGAAAAATTAAATTTATTAAAACAAAATACACACAACTCTGTAAATTCTTTATTGGAAGATTCCGCTTTGGCTTCAGCTAAAAAAGTAGATGCTAAAATAGAAAACGGACAAGAAATTGGTTTGTTAGAAGGAATTCCGTTTGGAATTAAAGATGTGTACATGTTGCAAGGAACGTATACTACTGCTAGTTCAGACTTGTTAAAAAAATATAAAGCAGCGTATACCGCAACTGCTATTCAGAAACTATTAGATGCAGGTGCAATTCCTTTGGTAAAAGAAAATTGTGATTCTTTTGGGCACGGTTCTTCATCAGAAAACACCATTTTCGGAGCCGTAAAAAATGCTGTAAATCCAGATTTAGTTGCTGGCGGTTCTAGTGGAGGTTCTGCTGTAAATGTTGCAAAAGACAATACGGTTTTTTCAATTGGTGGAGATACGGGTGGTTCTATTCGTCAGCCGGCAGGGTATAATAAAATTTACGGATTTAAACCCACCTACGGTAGAATTTCTAGATATGGCTTAATGGCGTACGCTTCTTCTACAGATTGCGTTGGGCCTATTGCAAAGTCTCTTGAAGATGTGCGAATTGTCTTAAACGTGATGAGTGGAAAAGATCCAAGAGATCAAACGAGTTATGTTTCTGAAGCGGTTTCAGCAGATTTGAAATCCTCTGGAATAAAAACAGTTGGTTATTATAAAAACTTCATCGAAAGTGATGCAATAAGCACCAAAATAAAAGCAGATTTTTTAGCAACCTTAGAAAAAATAAAAGCGAAAGGAATCGCAGTAAAAGCATTAGACTTTTTTGATGCTGATATTTTAGTTTCTACCTATTATACGCTGGCAATGGCAGAAACTGCTTCAAATTTATCTCGTTTAGACGGCACAAATTACGGCGCAAGAATAGAAGGAGTTAATTTAAAAGATACCTATTCAATTACGAGATCAGAAAATTTTTCAGAAGAAACAAAAAGAAGAGTTGTTGGTGGAAATCAAGTTTTATCGCAAGGTTTTTCAGATGAAATTTATTTAAAAGCACAGAATTTAAGAAATCAAATATCGGCAAGATTTACAGAAGATTTCAAGGATGTAGATATTGTTTTATCTCCAGTAACTCCAGCGATTCCTCCAAAAATAGGAGAGAGTTTGCAAGACCCTTTGGCAATGTACTTGTCAGATGCATATACGGTTGGTTTTAGTTTGGGAGGTTTGCCAGCGTTAACAATACCAAAAGGAACTTCTACAGGCTTACAAATTACAGCAGACAAGAAAAAAGATGCGGAAGTTTTACAATTCGCTAACTTTTTAAACGAAATTTTATAATGGAATTAGCGAAAATACAGGAGGTTTTAAAAGCCCACGATTTAGAATTGATTATTGGGTTAGAAACACACGTTCGTTTAAATACAAAATCTAAACTATTTTGTTCTTGTCCGAATTTAGAATCAGAAGTTCCGAATGAAAATATCTGTGCTGTTTGTACAGGACAAATGGGCGTTTTACCGGCCATTAATAAAGAAGCAATTACAAAAGCGATTTATTTTGGAAAAGCCGTGAATTCTTCTTTTTCAAACGAGATTACTTCTTGGGATCGTAAACATTATGAATATCCAGACAATCCTAAAAATATACAAATTACACAGTTTCACAATCCTGTAATTCCAGATGGTGAAGTTTGTTGTTATAGAAATGACGGTTCTCAATTTACGGTTTCATTAACGCAAACACATATTGAAGAAGATGCGGCTAAATTAATACATGAGAAGAAAATTTCTCTAGTAGATTTTAATAAAGCAGGTGTACCTTTAATTGAAATTGTTACAGATCCTTGTATTCGGAACATAGAGGATGCTGCTACCTATGCCCAGTACATTCAAAGAATTGTTCAGAATTTAGGTATTTCTGAAGCAAATTTAGAAAAAGGAGAGTTTAAATCTGATGTTTCTGTTTCGTTGAGAAAGATTGGTGAAGTAGTTTTAAATCCAAGAACAGAAATCAAAAATTTAAATTCTTTTAAATTTATGGTAGAAGCGCTAATGGAAGAAATTGAGAAGCAATTAAACTACTTTACAACGCACAAAGAATTTAGGCCAGAACAAACTACAGTTTTATGGGATGCAGACTTAAAGCAAACTAAAACCATGCGAACAAAAGAGTTTGAAGCAGACTATCGTTTTATCTCTGAGCCAGACTTACCTTTTGTTTCTATAAAAGACATTGTAGAAAGTATAAATATTGATGCAAGTGCATTGCCTTATGCAGTAGAAACGGTATTAATTAAAGGAGGTGTTTTGCCACAAGATGCAAAGTTTTTTACCGCAGATGCCATTCGTTCTAAAATATTTATGGCGATTAATAATGTTATCCAGGATGCCTCTTTTGTTGCAAAAACATTGGTAAATAATATGGATGCAGGTGGATATCAAAACATTCATAATGTAGCAGATTTAATTGCTATTTTTCAGTTATTTAAAGCAGATAAAATCACGTCTGTTTTGGTTCAAAATGCAATTACATCGTATTTAAAAGAACCTACTTTCGATTACAAAAAGTACTTTGATGAAAATACGATTTCTCAGGATAAAATTACAGCTGCAATTGCAACAGTAATCTTTAAAAATGAAGCAATTTCAAATGATATTAAAAAGGGAAATCAAGGAAAGGCAGGAATTCTTGTTGGTAAAGTTATTGCTATTATTGGAAAAGGAGCGTCAGGGAAAGTAATTCGTGAGGGTGTTATAAAAGCGATTAGCGAAAAAGGAGCTATTAGCGATTCGACAATAGTAGTTAGCGAAAAGCTAGTAGCGAATAGCGAACAACTAAAAGAGAAAAGCCAAGAACCAATTGCTAAAAGTCAGCAGCCAGTTATTATCAAAGAAGAATATAGAACACATAAAATATCTGAATTATCAGAAGCATCCATCACAGAAAAAGTAACTTTATCTGGTTGGGTTTCTAGTGTTAGAGATCACGGAGAATTGATGTTTATCGATTTAAGAGATTCAAGTACACAGATTTTTCAAGTGCGTTTAAGTAGCCAATCATTTCCTAATTTGGACGAGTTAGTAAAGTTAAAGCCAGAATCTGTCATTGCGGTTACAGGAACTGTAGTGCAAAGAAGAGAAGACGACTATAATGCGGGTTTAAGAACCGGTAAATTAGAATTAGAAACTTCTGACTTAGAGATTTTAAACCTATCTAAAACCTTACCTTTTGAAATTAAAAGAGCTTTTAAAAGTAATGAGAAAGTCCGTTTTGAATACAAGTTTTTAGACCATAGAAATGATGAGGTTCGGCGCGCAATTGTAAACAGACATAAAGTCATAAAACTACTACGTGATATCTTAGATGAAGAGGAATTTTTAGAAATCGAAACGCCTATTTTAACTGCTGGAACAGACGAAGGAGCAAGAGAATTTATTGTACCAACAAGAAAACAGGCTGGTTCTTTTTATACATTACCACAAGCACCTCAGCAATTTAAGCAGATGTTAATGGTGGGCGGATTTGAAAAATATTTCCAAATTGCGCGTTGTTTTAGAGATGAAGATTCTCGTGGAGACCGTCAGCCAGAATTTACACAGTTAGATATTGAAATGGCGTACGCGAGTATGCAACAAATCATTGATTTAAATACCAAAATGTTTAATGAAGTGGTACGAAAAATCTATGGTAAAAAATGGATTTTATATCCATTCGAAGTAATTACTTATAAAAATGCCATGGATAAATACGGTTGTGATAGACCGGATTTACGTTATGGATTGCAAATGCAAGACATTACAGACATTGTTAAGGATACAACTTTTCAAGTTTTTAGCAAACCAATCGATGCAGGTGGCATTGTAAAATGTATTAAGGTTTCTGCAAAAGAGCAAGGAAATAAAAGAATGTCTAAAGGGCAAATTGAAAACCTAACAGCAATTGCGCAGCAAAACGGATTGGGCGGATTGGCATACATCATCGTGAATGAAAACGATTTACAATCGCCAATTATTAAGTTTTTAGGCGAAGAGATCGCAGCAAACATTATAAAAGCTACAAATTCCCAGCTTGGAGATATTGTGTTTTTCTCTGCGGCTGATTATGCAACAGCAAATAAGGCATTAGATGCGGTTCGTCAAGAAATGGGACGTATTTTAAAGTTAATCAACCCCAAAGAGTTAAGACCTGCTTGGGTTGTTGACTTCCCGATGTTTGAAAAAACAGAGGAAGGCAGATGGACATTTACGCACAATCCTTTTTCTATGCCAGCAATCTACGACTTAGAAAAGCACATGAAGGGAGAAGAAGAAGCGATCGGAACTATTATAGCCCAGCAATACGATTTAATCTTAAACGGTTTTGAAATTGGTGGAGGTTCTGTGCGTGCACATAAATCAGAAATTCTAGAAGCAACCTATAAAAATATGGGGTATAATAAAGAAGAGATGATGAAAAGTGTTGGCACTATGCATAAAGCGTTTCAATATGGTGCACCGCCGCACGGTGGAATTGCATGGGGTGTTGACCGCTTAATGATGATTTTAGAAAAGAAAGCATCTATTAGAGAGGTAATGGCGTTTCCGAAAACAGGTTCGTCAGAAGATTTATTATTCAATGCGCCTTCAATTTTGTCGGATAAAAAGGTAGAAGAAATGAATGTTCGCATTCTTCGAAAATAAATTTAAATACCTGAAACAGAAGTATCATAAATAATCTAGTATAAAGGTTGTATAATTTAAAAATCTAACCTATTTTTGTTCCAGTATGAGTATAACAACAAAAAATACATGGTGGTGGAACTCTCTTAATTCATAAGTGAGAACTAATCCTATATTTAAAATATAAAAAAGGCTTATCTCACGATAAGCCTTTTTCAATTCTATAAAATGAAGAATATACATTTCAAAACAATTCATAAAACAAAAATTGCAGACACTATAACGCCTGTGGGCTTGTATTTGCGGTTTAGAGACCAATATGCTAACACGCTTTTACTAGAAAGTTCAGATTATCACAGTAAAGAAGAGAGCTTTTCTTTTATTGCTATTGAACCAATAGTGCGTATGAAAGTAGACGATTATCAGTTTACAGTTTCGCATAAAGGAACCCAAATTGATAGCCAACCAATTGATAAAAACTTTTATCAATTATTTGATAAATTCACGAATTCTATAGCATTAGATTGCCCAGCAGAATTAAAATCCTTTAATGGTTTGTATGGGTATACAACGTTCGATTCCGTTCAGTATTTCGAAAACATAAAATTTACAAATAAGAAAGCACCCTCTGCCATTCCAGAAATGCAATATAGTTTCTATAGATTTATTATTGCTATTAATCATTTTAATGATGAAATGACATTGATAGAAAACATAGAAGAGGGCACAGAATCTCGTATTAAAGAAGTGCAAACCATTATAGATGCTCAAGCGTTTAATACTCAGAAATTCGAAATCGTAGGAGAGGAGACTTCAAATGTTACAGGAGAAGAATTTAAAGAATATGTACGGAAAGCAAAATCACATTGTAAAAGAGGTGATGTTTTTCAATTGGTCTTATCACGCCAATTCCAGCAAGAATTTAAGGGAGACGAGTTTAATGTATATAGAGCGTTGCGTTCTATTAATCCTTCACCTTATTTGTTTTATTTTGATTATGGAAGTTTCAAGTTAATGGGGTCTTCACCAGAAGCACAGATTAAAATTTCAGAAGGTAAAGCAACGATTAATCCAATTGCTGGTACGTTTAGAAGAACGGGTGATATGGCAGAAGATCTAAAATTAGGTAAGAAATTATCTGAAGATAAAAAGGAAACTGCAGAACATGTAATGTTGGTAGATTTGGCGCGTAATGATTTAAGCAAGCATGCAGATAATGTGACTGTGGAGGTATTTAAAGAAGTGCAATATTTTAGTCACGTAATTCATTTAGTTTCTACTGTTCGAGGAAAAATTAAAGGCAATCCGATTGAAATTGTTGGAGATACGTTTCCGGCAGGAACCTTAAGTGGTGCTCCAAAATATAAGGCAATGGAACTGATTAATAAATATGAAAATCAGACACGTGGTTTTTATGGAGGTGCAGTTGGTATTATTGGTTTAGATGGCTCTGTTAATTTGGCAATTGCCATTCGCTCTTTTGTAAGTAAAAATAATGTATTGTATTCGCAGGCTGGTGCAGGAATAGTGATTCATTCAGACGAAGCAAAAGAATTACAAGAAGTAAATAATAAGCTAGCAGCATTAAAGAAAGCGTTGTTTTTAGCTGAGGATATTTAAAAAATAGCTTTTTGTTTTTCGCAGTTAGCATTTCGCTAAAAACGAAGAATCAAAAGCCAAAAACTTTTAAAATGAAAATATTAATTTTAGACAATTACGATTCCTTTACCTACAATTTAGTCCATATGGTGGAGAAAATTACAGGGAATTTTCCTGTAGTTTTTAGAAACGATGAAATAAGTATTGAAGCCGTAGGAAATTATGATGTGATTATGCTGTCTCCAGGACCTGGCATACCAGATGAAGCAGGAATCTTAAAGGACGTAATTAAAAGATATGCAGGTATTAAACCAATTTTCGGAGTGTGTTTGGGTTTGCAAGCAATTACAGAAGTTTTTGGCGGAACCATCATAAACTTAGAAGATGTGTTTCACGGAGTGGCAACAGAAATGCGTATTACAGATAAAGATGCTGTTATTTTTAAAGATGTTCCAGAAACGTTTTTAGCAGCACGTTACCATTCTTGGGCGGCTACAGATGAAGGGTTTCCCGAAGAAATTCAGGTTACAGCGAGAGATGAAGATGGTTTGATTCAAGCAATTCAGCATAAAATATTTCCAATTTCGGCAGTTCAGTTTCATCCAGAATCTATTTTAACAGATGTTGGAGAGCAGTTATTGAGAAACTTTATAAATAGTGTTAAAAAGTAATAAAGTAAGGAGTTTATAAAGTTTAGCAATAACTTTGTATTAGCTCCTCATTACTTTCAAATTTTTAGAATTTAATTCAAATGAAAGCAATTTTAAATAAATTATATAAGCACGAGAGATTGTCTAAATCTGAAGCAACACAGGTCTTAAAAGACATTGCATCAGAACAATACAATGCTGCTCATTTGGCTTCATTTATGACGGTCTTTATGATGCGTCCTATTACAGCAGACGAACTTTCTGGTTTTAGAAATGCATTGAAAGAATTGTCTATAAAAGTAGATTTATCAGATTACAATACTATTGATATTGTTGGGACTGGTGGAGATGGAAAAAATACTTTTAATATCTCAACACTAACTTCTTTTATTGTAGCAGGAACAGGACAAAAAGTAGCAAAACATGGTAATTACTCTGTGTCTTCGCAATCTGGTTCTTCAGATATGTTAGAAAGTTTTGGATATAATTTCACAAATAAAGAAAGTGTACTGAGAGAACATTTAGAGAAAGCAAATATTTGTTTTTTACATGCTCCAAAATTTCATCCAGCAATGAAAGCAGTTGGCCCAACGAGAAAAGCATTGGCTTTAAAAACTTTTTTTAACATGCTTGGCCCTTTGGTAAACCCGAGTTCTCCTAAGAATCATATGCTTGGAACTTTCAATTTAGAAATTGCACGTTTGTATAATTATATTTTGCAAGAAGAAAGTGTCAATTACGGTATCGTGCATGCTTTAGATGGTTATGATGAAATCTCGTTAACAAGCGGATTTAAATTTTTTACTAAAAAAGGAGAACAAATTATAAACCCAGAAGATTTAGGTCAAAAGAGAATTCAGCAATCAGAAATATTTGGTGGAAACTCTATAGCAGACGCCGCTAAGATTTTCAAGTCTATTTTAGAAGGAAACGGAACGGAAGCTCAAAATAATGTTGTGCTAACAAATGCCGCTTTCGCTTTAAAAATTGTAGATGAAGCAAAGAGTTTCGAAACTGCTTTTAGTGAAGCTAAAGATTCACTTTTTGGTCTGAAAGCAAAACAAACATTAGAGAAATTACTGAGTATTTAAAATGATAAAAAAGAAAAATAGTTTAATCTCAATTATACCTGCCTTTTTATTAATGGGAGCCGCAGTTGGTATTCAAACAACGAATGTTTTAAGAGATACGGTAATAGGACTCATTGTAGGACTCATCGTTTACTTTTTTTTAAAACATAGAAATAAAATAATTAATAATAAAAAGTCATAAAATGACCATTTTAGATAAAATAATAGCGTTTAAGAAGACAGAAATTGCTAAGATTAAGGCAGAGGTACACATTAAGAAATTAGTTGAAAGTCCAAATTTTGGAAGAGAAGTTTTCTCATTAAAAAAATCTTTATTAGAAGTTGGTTCAACAGGTATTATTGCCGAGTTTAAACGCCAATCTCCTTCTAAAGGAATAATTAATGATACTGCAACGATTGCAGATGTAACTAACGGATATTTAGATGCAAATGTTGCTGCACAATCAATTTTAACAGATACTTCCTTTTTTGGAGGATCGATGGCAGATTTGATGGAAGCAAGAGTTATCAATCAACAAAAACCAATCTTAAGAAAAGATTTCATTGTAGACGGATTTCAAATCGTAGAGGCAAAAGCCATTGGTGCAGATGTGATATTATTAATTGCTGCTTGTTTAACTTCTGAAGAATTAAAAAACTATGGAAACTTAGCAACAGATTTAGGATTGGAAGTGCTATATGAAGTGCATACACAAGAAGACTTAGATAAAATTAATGATTTAGATAATAAAATCATTGGAATTAACAATCGAAATTTAAATACTTTTGAAGTTGATTTAGAGAATTCTATTAAATTATCAAACCAAATTCCTGACAGTAGTTTAAAGATTTCTGAAAGTGGAATTTCAGACCCCAAAATTATTATGGGTCTAAAAGAATATGGTTTTCAAGGGTTTTTAATAGGAGAAACCTTTATGAAACAAGAGAACCCTGGTGAGGCTTGTCTAGAATTTATTAGTCAAATAAGATAGTTATGAAACTAAAGGTTTGCGGAATGAAATACGTAGAAAACATCCAACAAGTTGCAGCATTGCAGCCAGATTATTTGGGTTTTATTTTCTACGAAAAATCGAAAAGAAATTTTGAAGGAATCATTCCAGAACTTCCAAAGTCAATTAAAAAGACAGGTGTTTTTGTGAATGAAATGCTTGAGATTGTAATCTCTATGGTTGAAGAATATCGCTTAGAAGCGATTCAATTGCATGGCGATGAATCTGCAGCCTATGTGTTAACATTACAAAATCAATTAGAAGCGCGAAGGGCTTTATTTATCGAAGAGAATAAGCACATAAAAAAGAAAAAAAATCAACATTTTATTTCTGAGAAGAATGTTGAAATTATCAAGGTTTTCGGAATTAAAAATGCATTTGATTTTGATGTTTTAAAACCATATATAGACCTTGTGGACTTCTTTTTATTCGATACGAAAGGAGAAGAAAGAGGAGGGAACGGAACGAAGTTTGATTGGAAAGTATTAGAGAATTATCCGTTTGAAAAGCCTTTCTTTTTAAGTGGAGGAATTGGTCTAGAGGATGTTGAAGGAATTCATGAAATAATTAATTCAGAATTACCACTGCATGCATTAGATGTAAATAGTAAATTTGAAAGTATACCAGGAAGGAAGAAAACAGAAGAATTAAAGAAGTTTATACAAGATTTAAAGGTTTAATTGTTGAAATATTGCAACGAATTAACAAGCATATGATTACACAAAATAAAGATATGAAATCAAAATTTCACCCAGACAAAAACGGATATTTCGGACAATTTGGAGGTGCATTTATTCCAGAATTGTTGCATCCAAATGTGCAAGAATTAGCAGATAATTATATTCAAATTATCGAATCTTCAGAATTTCAAACAGAATATAAAGAGCTCTTAAAAGAATATGTTGGCAGACCTACACCTTTGTATCTGGCAAAAAGATTGTCAGAAAAATACGGTGCGCATGTGTATTTAAAACGTGAAGATCTATGTCATACCGGTGCGCATAAAATTAACAATACTGTTGGTCAGATTTTAATTGCAAAGAAGTTAGGTAAAACTAAAATTATTGCTGAAACAGGTGCTGGGCAGCACGGTGTTGCAACTGCTACAGTTTGTGCATTAATGGGATTAGAATGCACCGTTTTTATGGGCGAAAAAGACATCGTACGTCAGGCACCAAATGTTACTAGAATGAAAATGTTAGGAGCAAAAGTAGTGCCTGCAACCAGTGGTTCTAAAACACTAAAAGATGCAACAAACGAAGCAATTCGTTATTGGATTCAGCATCCAGAAACTTTTTATTTAATTGGTTCTGTTGTTGGTCCTGCACCACACCCAGATATGGTAGCGCGTTTACAAGCTATTATTTCAGAAGAAATGAAATGGCAATTAAAGGAGAAGACAGGAAAAGAAAATCCAGATACAATTATTGCTTGTGTTGGGGGAGGTTCTAACGCTGCTGGTGCTTTTTATCACTATTTAGATGATGAAAATGTAGAGTTAATTGCTGTTGAAGCAGCAGGTTTGGGAGTGCATTCTGGTGAGAGTGCTGCAACTTCTCAATTAGGGCAGGTTGGTATTATTCATGGAAGCAAGACGATATTAATGCAAGATGAATATGGGCAAATTGTAGAGCCTTATTCGATATCTGCAGGTTTAGATTATCCAGGAGTTGGTCCTTTACATGCTTTTTTATATGAAAGTGGTAGAGCAAAATTTATGAGCGCTACAGATCAAGAAGCGTTAGATGCCGCTTTTGAATTGACGAAGATAGAAGGAATTATTCCAGCTTTAGAAACAGCGCACGCTTTGGCCGTTTTAGATAAAATTACGTTTAGAAAAGATCAGGTTGTTGTTGTGAATTTATCAGGTAGAGGAGACAAAGATTTAGAGATTTATACAAAATATTTAGAAGCATAAAGAAAGATGAATAGTAATATAGTACACATTGAAAAGGAGTTAACAGACTTAAGAAATCAATTAAAAAATCATTCTCTATATAAGAGACTCAATACTTTAGAAGATGTACAGACATTTATGTCGCTGCATGTTTTTGCAGTATGGGATTTTATGTCGCTTTTAAAAGCAATACAGATTAATCTAACATGTGTTTCAATCCCTTGGATGCCTGTTAAGAATGCAGAATTAGCACGTTTTATTAATGAGATTGTGGTAGCTGAAGAAAGTGACCATGATGCACACGGCGTGGTTAAAAGTCATTATGAAATGTATTTAGATGCAATGGCTGAAGTGCAGGCAGATCCAAGTAAAATGAATAATTTTTTGGAAACTTTACAATCCAATGTCTCTGTAGGAAAAGCATTAGAAAGTTTAGAAGTACCAAATGCAGTAAAAGAGTTTTTAAGCTTTACGTTTGATACTATAAAAACAGATAAAACACATTTAATTGCTGCTTCCTTTACTTTTGGAAGAGAAGATGTAATACCAGATATGTTTATCAATATTATTGACAAAGCTACCCTTGAAAACAATAAATCGTATGATAGTTTTAACTACTATTTAAATAGGCATATTGAGTTGGATGGTGATGAACATGGCCCTTTGTCTTTAAGAATGATTGAAGAATTATGTGGTAATGATGCACTAAAATGGGAAGAAGTTTTAGAAACTGGGAAAAGAGCACTGCAATTAAGAATTAATTTATGGAGTGCAATTGAGCAAGAAATAACAGCACAATTAAAAGTAGCAATATGAATTTGATTCAAGAATTATTTCAAAAAAAAGATAAAAATGTATTGTCTATTTATTTTACTTGTGGGTATCCTAATTTAGAAGATACCACCAATGTAATTTTAGCATTAGGAGAGAGTGGTGTAGATTTTATAGAAGTTGGTTTGCCTTACTCAGACCCTTTGGCAGACGGGCCGACTATTCAAGAAAGTAGTCATAAAGCTTTAGAAAATGGGATTAATTTAGATGTTATTTTTGAGCAATTAAAAACGATTAAAGAAACAAATAAGACTCCGTTAATAGCAATGGGCTATTTGAATCAGTTATTGAAATATGGTGAAGATAAATTCTGTCAAGCGTGCGTAGATTGCGGTATAGATACTGTAATTCTTCCAGATTTACCTATGGTAGAGTTTGAAAACCACTATAGACAACTCTTTGATAAATATGGACTTACAAACATTTTTTTAATAACACCTCATACATCAGAAGATCGAATTAGAAAGATAGATTCCTATTCTAAGGCATTTATTTATGTAGTTGCATCTGCATCCATTACCGGTGCAAAAGGAGAAATTTCTAGTAATCAAATTGGTTATTTCGAGAGAATACGTGCAATGAATTTGCAAAGTAAATTAATTATAGGTTTTGGTATCTCTGATAAAACTGCTTTTAATACTGCTTGTTCATATGCAAACGGAGCCATTGTAGGCTCTGCTTTTATAAAGCATTTAGGAACTAATGGAATAGGGAAAATAGATGATTTTATAAAACCAATTATTTCTTAAATTAAAAAAGGCGAAACTTATTAAGTTTCGCCTTTTTTATAAATTCTAAAATTGCTTAGTTCACGCTAATTAGATGTATATCAAAAATCAATACTGCTCCACCTGGAATGCTAGAACGTCCGTTAATTCCATATCCTAAATTATAAGGAATTAATAACATTCCTTCTCCACCTTCTTTAAAAAGTTGAATTCCTTCTGTCCATCCCGGGATTACCTGGTTTAATCCAAAAGAAATACCAGCATCACCACTTTGGTCAAAAGTATTTCCATCTAGAAAGTATCCTTTGTAAGCAACTGTAACGTTAGAAGAGCTTGTAGGTCTTGCTCCAGAACCACCATTATCAATTACGTAATATAATCCAGAATTAGTTCTAGTTGCATCTAAATCATTCGCCTCTATGTACGCAATAATATCTTCTTCTGTCTGAGGTTCAAAGTCATTGTCCTTGCCGCACGAAGTAAAAATAAGAAGCGAAAGAATAAGGTATGCGTAAGATTTCATTTTGTGTTTTTTAAGATTTTAGGCGAATATACTCTGATTATTTTAATAAACCTTTTCTCCGTTTAAATAAGTTGATATAGCATTCGTTTTAGGAATTTCACTTCCTTCAACTTTCATTATATCTTGATTCAAAAGAACAAAGTCTGCAAATTTACCAACTTCGATGCTTCCTTTTTCATCTTCTTCAAAATTTGAGTATGCAGCCCAAATAGTCATTCCTTTTAACGTCTCTTCTCTTGTTAATGCATTCTCTATTTGAAACCCATTTTTCGGGTAATTGTCTGAATCTTTTCTAATAGTTGCCGCGTAAAAAGTTAAAAACGGATTTACCTGTTCTACAGGAAAATCTGTGCCTAGAGCAATTTTTCCATAGGTGTTTAATAGTTTTTTGAATGCGTAGGCACCCTTCATTCTTTTTGCTCCAACGCGGTCTCCTGCCCAATACATGTCTGAAGTTGCGTGTGTTGGTTGCACCGAAGGTAGAATATTATCAAAATGATTAAAATCTTCTTCAGAAATTATTTGCGCATGTTCAATTCTCCAGCGCCTATTCTTACGGTCTTTTAATACTTCCTTGTAGGTTTTTAACATCCAGCTATTTGTAGAATCTCCGATGGCATGTGTATTCATTTGATAGTCTGAAGCTGCTATTTGTTTTGCAATTTCTTGATATCTTTCTGGCGGATAAATTAAGGCTCCAAAATGATTTTCTCTATCTGAATATGAAGTACGCATTGCAGCACCTCTAGAACCTAAAGCTCCATCTCCATAAATTTTAAAAGAACGCACATTTAACTTGTCTGTTTTTACAATTCCTTTTTTTATATAGTAATCAATTTGTGCTTGTTTGTCTCCAGAGACCATTGCGTATACACGTATTTTTAAACTTTTAGCTTTTTGTAGACTATCTATTAGCTCTATGGTCTTTCTGTCTAATCCTGCATCGTCAACGGTTGTCAATCCGTATGAAAAAGCTATTTTTTGAGCATCTAATAAACCTTGAATTGCTTCTTTATTTGAGGTCTTTGGAAATTTAATAAAGTCCATAGCTGCATCAATTAAAACACCAGTGAGTTTGCCATTTTTTAAAATAATTTCTCCACCAGAGACCTTTGTATTTTTTGTAATCCCAGCCATATTAATTGCTACTTGATTTACTAATAAAGCATGTCCATCAACTCTACCAACAGCTACAGGAATTTTAGGAAATAAAGCATCTAGCTTTTCTTTAGTTGGAAATTCTTTTAGCTCCCAATCGTTTTGATCCCAACCGCGCCCGGTAATAAAAGTGTTATTTTTTTCTTTTTGAAAAGCGACAAGCTTCTCTAATACATCATCATAACTTTTAGTGCCTTCTAAAGAAACTTTTTGCTGCTGCAAGCCCATTCTATAAAAATGACAATGTGCATCTATCAATCCAGGAACTATGGTTTTATTTTCTGCATCTACAATTGTATCAGATTGATACCTGCCTGTAATTTCTTCATTTTTTCCAACAGCTATAAATACTCCATCTTTAATGGCAAAAGCTTCTGCTTTATCAAAACTAGTATTTACCGTATAGGTATTTGAATTGATTACAATTAAATCTACTTTTTCTTTACTACATGAAATAAGAGTGAGTATAGTAAGGAGGAGTAAAAGGTTTTTTTTCATTTTTTTGAGTCTTTAATTTAGGAGTTTATATATATAATATAAGTGCAATACATCAATACAAATTGCAACGGAATTCGAATAAAAGCTATTTTTTTAGAACCAATAGCTGGCCTAACCTTCGTTGCATCCCAAATATGAATGGGTAGAAAAATAAGCAGTAAAATAAAGATTCCTATTGCTGCAATTTTTAGGGTTGTGTCGAAAAAAACACCCAGACCTAAAAGAAATTCTAGTAAACCAAAAAAATAATTTATGGCTAGCTTTGGTAAAAAATCAGGAATAAAATTCTTGAAGAAATTCGGTCTAATGATGTGCATAATTCCTGCAAAACAAAAAAGGATTCCAAATAGAATTCTTAAAAAAAGTACAGTGGTTTGCATGGTGTTTATGGTTTTACTGAAACGTTATTATATAAGTATTTATCCATTAAATACACAATACTTGCTATAGACGCACTTCCTAATTCTAGCTCACGTTTGTTAACTTTATCGAAAGTATCTCTGCTTGTATGATGGTAATCAAAATAACGCTGGCTATCTGGTCTGTAGCCAACTAAGGTTACATCTTCTCCTTTTAAAGGAGCGATATCTGCACCAGAACCGCCTGCTTTTAAATCATGCAAGCCGTAAGGAGATAAAAGTTTTTTCCAACTTTGTAATAATTTTGTATTCGATGCATTTGCTTGAATAGAAAAGCCTCTTGGTGTATGTCCGCCAGCGTCAGATTCTAAACCACCAATATGATTTTCTTTATTAAGTTTTGCCAATTCTGCATATTTCTTTGCGCCACGTGTTCCGTTTTCTTCATTCATAAAAAAGACAATTCGAATGGTGTTTTTTGGTCTAATATTATTTTTTTTAAATAAATAAGCAACTTCTAAAGATTGCACAATACCTGTGCCATCATCATGAGCTCCTTCCCCTAAATCCCAGGAGTCTAAATGACCACCAACAACAAAAATATTTTCTGGCGTCTCTATTCCTCTAATTTCACCAACAACATTAAAAGAAGGTGCGTCTTGAAGCGTTTTACAGTCTTGTTTAAAGTAGAATTTTAAAGTTGGATTTTTCTTTAAATCTGCACTTAGTATATTTGCTGCCTTACTGCTAATTGCGGCAGCAGGAATGTATTGCTTTTTTGGTAAATCATTATACGTCATGGTTCCTGTATGTGGAAAATCATCAACAGAATTAGTCATAGAGCGTACAATTACACCTTTAGCTCCAAATGCCCCACAAATCGCAGCACCTTGCACTCTTTGATCTACACAACCTCCGTAAGCACTAAATGTATTAATTAAAGTGTTATCAAAAGACCTGTTGAAGAATACAATTTTGCCTTTCATTTTTTTACCTAGAGCTTGTGCTTCTTCTAGAGATTTTATTTCTATAACTTCAGCTATAACGCCTGTTTTAGGTGTTGCTACAGAAAAACCCAAAGCACAAATTGGTACGTTTTTTTGTATTCCGTTTGTAGTATACCTTGCAATTTCTTTTTCTCCCCGCACCCAATGTGGCACTATTACGGGCTGAAGCCAAACAGAGTCTAAACCAATTGTATTCATTAATTTTTCTCCCCAAACAACAGCTTTAGCCGCCTCTGGTGAACCTGATAATCTACCGCCAATATTCTGAGTTAAATCTCTTAACCATTCATAGGATTTACCCTCTTTTAATACGCTGTTAAACAAACTTTTGATATTTGTAGAATCTATTCTTTCTTCAGAAGAAAAATGCTGAGTTACTTTTTGATTTGATTTGGTGTTGCATGAGCTAACAAAAAAAGAGACAAAAATTAAGATTAGTAT
>OJEO01000130.1_pt1 | contig 35858 bp, 44 predicted proteins | sample 1593621 | NCBI WGS metagenome assembly OJEO01 (sample SAMN05416875, study PRJEB24817) | seawater metagenome | isolation source: Sea water | place: Canada:Atlantic | collected 2013-11
GTATAAGAGACAGATATTTATGTTTTTATTAAAAAATATTAATTAAAACAGGATTTTTTTATTAATAATGTAATTCGAGTCACGAGATTTCACTTAGAATTCGACCGTCACCCACTAGTAATTACCATGTATAGTGGGTGTAATGCAGTAATGGTATATTTTTATTACAGTAAATCTGTTATTGTTTTAGAAATAAGTAGAAAACGTTTAAGTATTCGAAATAATAGGTAAACATTGTTGTTTTTAGATTGTTTGTGCTTTATTGAGATAGTGGAGTTATTTTGGCATTTTTTTTGTCTTTATCTATCTCTCTCGTTATTTTTTGTGTATTGATTTTATTTTGATGTGTTAAATCATAGTCTTTAATATAAAACAGTGGGTTTAGCGAAAATCAAATTTTTATTCCATCATAAGTCGGTGTGCAAATCATCTACCCCTTGATCGGCATGAATTGTTGCTTTGTTTACAGGATTTTTGTATTCTCCACTTATCCGAAGTTTCTGGTCCGATTAAATATAAAGCTATCCACTTTTTATGAGAAATTTTGCTTAAAGTTGAATTTGTATGTATTGCAGTATAAGTATATATGTCTAATTTTTCTTAAACTTCTTAAACTTCTTAAACTTCTTAAACTTTATAAACTCATAAAGTTTTCAATCCCTTATTTAGTTTTAAGTGATTATTTACCATTTAATTCAGTTTGTCTTCCTATTGATATGGCTTTTACAAGGGCAAATAATATAGGTAGGGTTTCACTACTGTCTTAGATTGTTCCGGAAGCTGTTTTTTCTAATGCAAAGTTTATGTGCACAAGAAGCGTCAGAAGCATCGCTAAAATTCCTCTAAACTTTGTTTTTATTATTTATTTGATTTAGATCAAAAATTTAATTGTTATTGTGAAATAACCAGGTATGGATGTATTTGATTTTAAATTTTTTTTAGGTTCAGAATAGACAATTTATTAGTTGTTTATCTATTTAATATAAATTAATAGTATTTTAAATATTTGGAAGGTCTTGCCAAAGTGGACTTAATTAAGGGTAATTTTTTTTTACTAAGGTTTTTTAGTAAAAAAAAGTAAAGAAGTTTTTTTCTTTTAAAAGAAATTTACCCAATTCACAAAGAATTGTGTGTTTTTAAAATCTAACGGATTTTTGGTATTCGTGCCAACTGCAGTAGAGATGTTAATTTGAGAATTATTCGAATTAAACAAGTAGCCAAGGCCAAGGCTGTATAGTTTTTCTTTACTGTTGGTTGTAGAAATTAATGCCAGGTCTGTAATCGTATACATATAAGAACTTTTAGATGTTTGGTATCTAAATTCTATATTCTGTAATAAATAGTTTTTCACAAAAATGCTCTGTTCATTAAAGCCTCTTATAGAATTATTTCCTCCAATTCTATATAATTCATTATCAAAATAGTTTGTAGAATTCAATATTCCGGTTTCGTTTCTAAAGTAGATGCTGTTTTTTCTGTTTAAATCTAACAAATATGCAATGGTAGTTGCTATTTTAATTTGCTGAGAGGCATTGTCAATTGTTTTTCTTTTTCCAAAAGATGGATTTATTTTTATAAAAAATAGGTCATTCCTAAAAAAATCATTTTTTAAAATTTTATATTCATACCCAAATCCAAGAAAGTAATTTTCGTAGGTGCTAATATTATCAGAACTAGTTTTTGTGTTGTTTTCGGAATTTTCAGAATCAAAAGACATGAATAAATTAGCATTATTTTTTATTTGATATTTTAGATTTACGTTTAAATGGGTATTTAAAAAAGTGGAGTCTTGTTTATAAATAGAAAATGTAAATTCTGGACTTAATTTAGAGTTATAAATATAAGGTGTGTTTACTGATATTGATAACTCTTGTTTTTCGTTTCCGAAACGATTCCATAATAAATTTAATTGTTCTCCTTTATTTAAAACATTCTTCAATTTTAAGTCTAGATATCCATTAAATTGTAATTTTCCATTTTCTTGAGAAGTAAAGTTTACAAGGCCGTCAAAACTACTTCCTTGTATTTTTTTTAAATAAACGTATATAAAGGTAGAATCTTTTGTGAATAATGTTTCCGGAGGCTTTGTTTCAGAAACAAAATCTAGTCCTTTAGATAATTTAGAAATTTCCATCAATTTCTTTTTATTAAAAGTGGTTTTAGAATCAATATTTAAATAATTTTTTATAAATGATTTTGGAAAATTTTCATACCCCTTAAATATGACCTTATCTATTTTTCTTTTTTTAGAAGAAGTGATATCAATTTCGGCATATAGTATCTTATGATGGATTCTTAATTTTTTTAATTTAATTTTAGAAAAAGCATTTCCCTGGCGTTCTTGAGAGGTTGAAATTTCATTTAAAATTTCTTCTAATTGATTTATAGGTACTCTAATATAATTATTTTTGAAGTTATATTTTTGTAAAATCTGGTTGCTGATGCTCTTGTGTTTTAGAAATACAGAGTCTACCTTCTTATCAAGATTTAAATAAGCAATATACTTTTTACCCTCTTGCGCAACGCTGTCTATTCTGCTTAAGAAATATCCGTTCATTTTAAGTTGTTTCTGAACGCTATTTAATTCAACATATATCGCTGTAGAATCTGTATGTTTTGTTTTATATTTAATTTTAGAAAGAAATATATTTTCAGTTGTTTTAGTTGAATTTAGTTCAAGACTAAAATCTTGAGAACATACTGCAGATGTATGCCCAAGTATAGCTATTATTAAAAAGAGGTGTATGTTTTTTTTATACAATAGATACGCTGTTTTTGAATTTCAAATGTATCTAAAAACAGTTACAATAGAAAGTATAAATACTTTTTTAAAAAATAAGTTCATGATATTAGAAAGGTTAGAAATTATTTGTACATTTGCAAACTCTGAAAAAAGAGACAAGTTTAATTATAAACGAAAAAAAGCAATTATTTAGTATGCCTACTATTCAACAATTAGTTCGTAAAGGAAGAACCAAAATAACTAAGAAGAGTAAATCGGCTGCTTTGTCGTCTTGTCCTCAAAGACGTGGAGTTTGTACACGTGTTTATACTACAACACCAAAGAAACCTAATTCAGCAATGCGTAAAGTTGCCAGAGTTAGATTGACAAATGGTAATGAGATAAACGCATACATTCCAGGTGAAGGACATAACTTACAAGAGCACTCGATAGTATTAGTTAGAGGTGGAAGGGTAAAGGATTTGCCAGGTGTAAAGTATCACGTAGTACGTGGAGCTTTAGATACTGCGGGAGTTGAGGGGAGAACCCAAAGACGATCAAAGTACGGTGCAAAACGCCCAAAGAAGTAAAAGCGTTATAAGTAAAGAACTGTAATTTCTAAAAATTATAACAGTTTGTTTTAGATTTTTTTAAAACAACTATAGTAGCTAGAAAGCACAGTTAAGAGCAAGTAACAAATCAATTAACTTTTTTAATGTAAAGACATGAGAAAAAGAGCAGCAAAAAAAAGAGTCTTATTACCAGACCCTAAATTTAACGATCAGTTAGTAACTAGATTCGTTAACAATTTAATGTGGGCAGGTAAAAAGTCAGTAGCTTTTAAAGTATTTTATGATGCGTTAGACATCGTAGAGGAAAGAAAAGGTGAAGAAGAAAAGTCAGCCTTAGAAATTTGGAAAGATGGTTTGTCAAATGTAATGCCACACGTAGAGGTAAGATCTCGTCGTGTAGGTGGTGCTACATTTCAAATCCCAATGCAAATTAGACCAGACCGTAAGGTTTCTATGGCTATTAAATGGATGATTTTGTATACTCGTAAGAGAAACGAGAAAACAATGGCACAGCGTTTAGCTGCTGAAATTTTAGCTGCGGCTAAAGAAGAAGGTGCTGCTGTTAAAAAACGTACAGATACTCACAAAATGGCAGAAGCTAACAAAGCATTCTCTCACTTTAGATTTTAATAGATATGGCTAGAGATTTAAGATATACTAGAAATATTGGTATTGCAGCACATATTGATGCTGGTAAAACCACTACTACAGAACGTGTATTGTATTATACAGGTGTTTCTCATAAGATTGGAGAAGTACATGATGGTGCAGCTACTATGGACTGGATGGAGCAAGAGCAAGAAAGAGGTATTACAATTACTTCTGCTGCTACTACTTGTACTTGGCAATTTCCAAAAGAAAATGCTGAAGTTTTAGAAGACACCAAGGATTATCACTTTAATATTATTGACACACCAGGTCACGTAGATTTTACTGTAGAAGTAAATAGATCTTTACGTGTTTTGGATGGTTTAGTATTTTTGTTTTCAGCAGTTGATGGTGTTGAGCCACAATCTGAAACCAACTGGAGACTTGCAGACAACTACAAAGTGCCAAGAATTGGTTTTGTAAATAAAATGGACCGTCAAGGATCTGATTTTATGATGGTTTGTAAGCAAGTGAAAGAAATGCTAGGTTCTAACGCAGTGCCAATTGTTTTAAATATTGGTGACGAGGAGAACTTTAAAGGTATTGTAGATCTTGTGAAGAACAGAGCTATTGTATGGCACGAAGAAGGTATGGGAGCAACATTTGATGTTGTAGATATTCCAGAAGAATTAAAAGAAGAAGCAAAAATTCTACGTGGTAAACTTATTGAAGAGGTTGCTGCTTATGATGAAGATTTGTTAGAAAAATACATGGAGGATGAAGACTCTATAACAGAAGACGAAGTGCACGCTGCATTGAGAGCTGCTGTAATGGACATGTCTATCATTCCTATGATTTGTGGTTCTGCATTTAAAAATAAAGGGGTTCAGTTTCTATTAGATGCTGTATGTCGTTATTTACCCTCTCCAATGGACAAAGAAGGTATTGTAGGTGTAAACCCAGATACAGACGAACAAGAGTTACGTAAACCAAGTGTAGATGAGCCTTTTGCTGCTTTAGCATTTAAGATTGCTACAGATCCTTTTGTAGGTCGTTTAGCATTTTTTAGAGCATACTCTGGTCGTTTAGATGCAGGTTCTTACGTTTTAAATAATCGTTCTGGTAAGAAAGAACGTATTTCACGTATTTATCAAATGCATGCTAATAAGCAGAATGCAATTGACTATATTGAGGCGGGAGATATTGGTGCTGCTGTAGGTTTTAAATCTATAAAAACAGGAGATACTTTATCAGCTGAGAAATTTCCAATTGTTTTAGAATCTATGGATTTTCCAGATCCAGTAATTGGTATTGCTGTTGAGCCTAAAACAAAAGCGGATGTAGATAAGTTAGGTATTGGTCTTGGTAAGTTAGCCGAAGAAGATCCTACGTTTACAGTTCGTTCAGACGAAGCTTCAGGACAGACTATTATTTCTGGAATGGGTGAATTACATTTAGATGTAATTGTAGATCGTTTAAGACGTGAATTTAAAGTTGAAGTAAACCAAGGGCAACCTCAGGTTGAATACAAAGAAGCTATTACCGCTGAAGCGCAGCACAGAGAAGTTTATAAGAAACAATCTGGTGGTCGTGGTAAGTTTGCTGATATTGCATTTACTATCGGCCCAGCCGATGAAGGTGTTCAAGGATTGCAATTTGCATCTGTTATTAAAGGGGGTAATGTTCCTAGAGAATTTGTACCTTCTGTAGAGAAAGGTTTCAAAGAAGCTATGAAAAATGGTCCTTTAGCAGGGTATGAAATGGATTCTATGAAAGTTACATTAAGAGATGGTTCTTTTCACGCTGTGGATTCAGATGCATTATCTTTTGAATTAGCTGCAAGAATGGGCTATAAAGCTTCAGCGAAAGTTGCTAAAGCGAAAATCATGGAGCCTTTGATGAAGTTAGAAGTGCTAACTCCAGAAGCTAACATGGGTGATATAGTTGGAGATTTGAACAGAAGAAGAGGACAAGTAAATGACATGAGTGATCGTGCTGGTTCTAAAGTTGTAAAAGCGATCGTACCATTATCAGAAATGTTTGGTTATGTAACTGCTTTAAGAACGATGTCTTCTGGTAGAGCTACTTCTACTATGGAATTTTCACATTACGCAGAAACTCCTTCAAATATATCTGAAGAAGTAATTGCAAAATCTAAAGGTTAATCTACTTAATAATTACAAGATGAGTCAAAAAATTAGAATTAAATTAAAGTCTTACGATTACAACTTAGTAGATAAATCTGCTGAAAAAATTGTAAAGACGGTAAAAAGTACAGGTGCTGTTGTAAACGGACCAATACCATTACCAACACATAAAAAGATTTTTACTGTATTGCGTTCACCTCACGTAAACAAAAAATCTAGAGAGCAATTTCAGTTAGCTTCTTACAAAAGATTATTAGACATCTATAGTTCTTCTTCGAAAACTATTGATGCTTTAATGAAACTTGAGTTACCAAGTGGTGTTGAAGTTGAGATTAAAGTATAAGTAAAATATTAACTTTCGGTTTAATTTTGTTAAACCGAAAGTTTTTAATACTTTTGCAACCCGAATTAGAGTAGGGTTAAGCTATTTTTTGAGTTTAAATTCAATAATAGTAACATGTCCAGAGCGTTTCGCGAAGGAAAAACGGAAAAAACAAAATCAGCGTTGAATTTGTTTACGCTGTTTTTTTTTGAACAATCGCAAAGGTCACAAATGAAACAATAGTTTCGAACAAATAATTATTAATATAGACGCGCTGGATACTATGTTCTATCGTCTAAAATTTTAACTAAATGTCTGGGTTAATAGGAAGAAAGATTGGGATGACCAGCTTATTTGATGAAAACGGGAAGAATATTCCTTGTACAGTAATCGAAGCGGGTCCTTGTGTTGTCACTCAGGTCAGAACCGAAGAGGTTGACGGCTATAGTGCGTTACAGCTTGGTTTCGATGACAAAAAAGCAAAAAGTTCTAACAAAGCGTTAGAGGGCCACTTTAAAAAAGCTGGTACTACTGCTAAGAAAAAAGTTGTTGAATTTCAAGGATTTGAAGGAGAGTATAAATTAGGAGATTCTATATCTGTAAGTCACTTTGAAGAAGGTGAATTTGTGGATGTTTCTGGTGTTTCTAAAGGTAAAGGTTTTCAAGGTGTTGTAAAACGTCATGGATTTGCCGGTGTTGGTCAAGCAACTCACGGACAACATAACCGTTTAAGAGCTCCCGGATCAATTGGTGCTGCATCTTATCCAGCAAGAGTATTCAAAGGAATGCGAATGGCAGGTAGAATGGGTGGAGATAAAGTGAAAGTACAAAACTTAAGAGTATTAAAAGTAGTTGCTGAAAAGAACTTACTTGTTGTTAAAGGAGCAATTCCTGGACACAAAAATGCTTTTGTAACTATTCAGAAATAATGAAAGTAGCAGTTTTAGATATTACAGGAAAAGATACAGGTAGAAAGGTTGAGCTTTCTAAGGATGTATTCGGAATAGAGCCTAATGATCACGCTATTTATTTAGACGTAAAGCAATACTTGGCAAATCAACGTCAGGGAACGCACAAGTCTAAAGAAAGAGCTGAAATAGCAGGTTCAACTAGAAAGATAAAAAAACAAAAAGGTACTGGTACTGCAAGAGCAGGTTCTATCAAATCTGGAGTTTTTAGAGGTGGTGGACGTATGTTCGGACCAAGACCTAGAGATTATTCTTTTAAATTGAATAAAAACTTAAAGCGTTTGGCACGTAAGTCGGCTTTAAGTATTCAAGCAAGCGATAAAAATGTGATAGTTGTTGAAGATTTCAATTTTGAAACTCCAAAGACTAAAAATTTCTTAGACGTATTAAAAGCGTTAGAGTTAGAAACAAAAAAGTCATTGTTTGTGTTAGGTAGTGAAAATGCAAATGTGTATTTATCATCACGTAACTTAAAAAAATCTAAAGTAATTAAAGCTTCAGAATTATATACTTATGGTGTTTTAAACACGAACAAGCTTATAATAACTGAGAGCTCTTTAGAAGATATAAACACAAATTTAAGCAAATAGGGATATGAGCATTTTAATAAAACCTATTATCACGGAAAAAGCTACAAGCGATAGTGAAGTATTTAATCGTTATACATTTGTAGTAGATAGAAAGGCTAATAAATTAGAAATTAAGGGAGCTGTTGAAGCAACTTACGGAGTTTCTATTTCAAGTGTAAGAACTTTAAATTACCCAATACAAAGAAATACTAAGTTTACTAAAAAAGGTTTAGTTACTGGTATTAAAAGTGGGTATAAAAAAGCTATTGTACAGTTAGCAGAAGGAGATAGTATTGATTTTTATAACAATCTTTAAAAGACAAAAATGTCAGTTAGAAAATTAAAGCCAATAACACCAGGTCAGCGTTTTAGAGTTGTAAATGGGTTCGACACCATAACAACTGATAAGCCGGAGAAAAGTTTACTTGCTCCGAAAAAACGATCTGGAGGTCGAAACAATCAGGGTAGAATGACAACACGTAATATCGGTGGAGGTCATAAACAAAAATATCGTATTATCGATTTTAAAAGAGATAAGCAAGGTATTCCTGCAACAGTTAAAACTATAGAGTACGATCCAAATCGTACTGCGTTTATCGCTTTACTTAGTTATGCTGATGGAGAAAAGCGTTATGTGATTGCACAAAACGGTTTAAAAGTAGGTCAAGTAATTGTTTCAGGAGAAGGTGTAAAGCCAGAAATTGGAAACGGAATGCTTTTAAGTGAAATACCTTTAGGATCTACAATCTCATGTATTGAATTACGTCCAGGTCAAGGTGCTGTTATGGCACGTTCAGCTGGTTCTTTTGCACAATTATTAGCAAAGGAGAGTAAGTATGCAACTGTAAAGTTACCTTCTGGTGAAACGAGATATGTCTTGTTAACATGTATGGCAACAATTGGAGTAGTATCTAACTCAGATCACCAATTACTAGTTTCTGGTAAAGCTGGTAGATCTAGATGGTTAGGAAGAAGACCAAGAGTGAATGCAGTAAGAATGAATCCTGTGGATCACCCAATGGGTGGTGGTGAAGGACGTGCTTCTGGAGGTCATCCAAGATCTAGAAATGGTATTCCTGCAAAAGGATTTAAGACAAGGTCTAAAACCAAAGCTAGTAATAAGTATATTTTAGAACGTAGAAAGAAATAATAAATTATGGCAAGATCATTAAAAAAAGGACCTTTCGTTCACTATAAATTAGAGAAAAAAGTGTTAGCTAATGTAGAAGCTGGTAATAAATCAGTAATCAAAACTTGGTCTAGAGCAAGTATGATTACTCCAGATTTCGTAGGTCAAACTATCGCCGTTCATAATGGCCGTCAGTTTGTACCAGTATTCGTTACAGAAAACATGGTAGGTCACAAATTAGGCGAATTTTCACCAACGCGTTCTTTTAGAGGACATGCAGGTGCAAAAAACAAAGGAAAAAAATAGGCTATGGGAGTTCGTAAAAAAAATATGGCAGATCAGTTAAAAGAAGCTAGAAAGCACCGTGCTTTTGCAAAGCTTACTAACTGTCCTACGTCACCAAGAAAAATGCGTTTAGTAGCGGATCAAGTAAGAGGAGTAGAAGTTGAAAAAGCTTTACAAATCTTAAAATTTAGTCCTAAAGAGGCATCTATAAACTTAGAAAAATTGTTATTGTCTGCTATTGCAAACTGGCAAGCTAAGAATGCAGATGCAGCAATTGAAGAGGCTGGTTTATTTGTGAAGACTATTTGTGTAGATAGCGCAGGAATGTTAAAAAGATTAAGGCCAGCTCCACAAGGGCGTGCTCATAGAATTCGTAAGCGTTCTAATCACGTTACTTTAGAATTAGGTGCTAAAAATTTAAGTAATCAAGCTAAGTAGAAATGGGACAAAAAACAAATCCAATAGGAAATCGTTTAGGAATCATCAGAGGTTGGGAATCTAACTGGTATGGTGGTAATGACTACGGAGATAAAATTGCTGAAGATTTTAAGATCAGAGAGTATGTAAATGCTCGTTTGTCTAAAGCAAGTGTTTCTCGTGTAATTATAGAGCGTACTTTAAAACTTGTAACCGTTACTATCACTACTGCAAGACCTGGTATTATTATTGGGAAAGGTGGAACAGAGGTAGACAAGTTAAAAGAGGAGCTTAAGAAGATCACAGGAAAAGAAGTTCAGATTAATATTTTTGAAATTAAGCGTCCAGAATTGGATTCTAAATTAGTTGCAGTAAGTGTTGCACGTCAAATTGAAAATAGAATTTCTTATAAGAGAGCTATCAAAATGGCTATTCAAGCTACTATGAGAATGAATGCTGAAGGAATTAAAATTCAGATTTCAGGTCGTTTAAATGGTGCAGAGATGGCACGTTCAGAGCATTTTAAAGAAGGAAGAATTCCTCTTTCTACGTTCAGAGCTGATATTGATTATTCACTTGTTGAAGCTCATACTACCTATGGAAGACTAGGGATTAAGGTATGGATTATGAAAGGTGAGGTATATGGTAAAAGAGAATTATCACCATTAGTTGGTTTGTCTAAAAAGCAAGCAGGTGGTAATAAAGGTGGTGGAGATAGAGGAAAAAGACCGCAACCTCGTAGAAGAAAATAATTTTTAAAATTAGAAATTAAAAATGTTACAGCCAAAAAGAGTAAAATACCGTAAGGTACAGAAGGCGAAAGGAAATATGACTGGTATTTCGGGTAGAGGTAATCAACTTTCTAATGGAATGTTTGGTATCAAATCGATCGATCAGAACTTATTAACTTCACGTCAAATTGAAGCAGCTCGTATCGCGGCAACTCGTCATATGAAAAGAGAAGGTCAGTTATGGATTAAAGTTTTTCCAGACAAACCTATTACCAAAAAACCATTAGAGGTTCGTATGGGTAAGGGTAAAGGTGCACCAGATCATTTCGTTGCAGTTATTAAGCCAGGTAGAATTTTGTTTGAAATTGGTGGTGTACCAATGGATGTTGCAAAAGAAGCTTTACGTTTAGCAGCACAGAAACTTCCAGTAAGAACGAAGTTTGTAGTAGCAAGAGACTTTGATATTAACGCTTAATTCGAAATAGAATGAAACAATCAGAAGTAAAAGAATTATCTATAGCAGATCTTAATGAGAAGCTTGGAGCGTTGCAAAAGAATTATACCGATCTTAAAATGGCTCATGCGATAACTCCTTTGGAGAATCCATTGCAGTTGAGAAGTTTAAGAAGAACTGTAGCAAGAATTGCAACAGAATTAACAAAAAGAGAATTACAATAATTCTATAGTCAGTTTTAAAGATGGAAAAAAGAAATCTTAGAAAAGAGAGAATTGGTGTGGTTTCAAGTAGCAAAATGGAGAAATCTATAGTTGTTGCAGAAACTAAAAGAGTAAAGCACCCAATGTACGGAAAGTTCGTATTAAAGACTAAGAAGTACGTTGCACACGACGAAAAGAATGATTGCAACGAAGGAGATACTGTTAGGATCATGGAAACAAGACCTATGAGTAAATCTAAACGTTGGAGATTAGTAGAAATCCTAGAAAGAGCTAAATAATATGTTACAGACAGAATCAAGATTAAAAGTAGCAGATAACACTGGAGCTAAAGAAGTTTTAGTAATTAGAGTTTTGGGAGGAACTAGAAAGCGTTACGCAAGCATTGGAGACAAGATTGTAGTATCGGTTAAATCTGCAACTCCTAACGGCGCTGTTAAGAAAGGTCAAGTATCTAGAGCAGTAGTTGTAAGAACGAAGAAAGAAGTTAGACGTAAAGATGGGTCATATATCAGATTTGATGATAATGCTTGTGTACTTTTAAATCCTACAGAGGAGATGAGAGGAACACGTGTATTTGGTCCTGTAGCTCGTGAGCTTCGTGAGAAACAATTCATGAAAATAGTATCATTAGCACCAGAAGTGCTTTAACATTATAATAAAATGAAGAAGTTTAAAATTAAAACTGGTGATACTGTAAAAGTAATTGCAGGAGACCATAGAGGATCGGAAGGTAAAGTTTTACAGATTATCAAGGATAAAGATAGAGTCTTAGTAGAAGGTGTTAACTTAGTTTCTAAGCACACTAAACCAAGTGCTCAAAGTCCTCAAGGTGGTATTGTAAAGAAAGAAGCATCATTACATATCTCTAATGTTATGTTAGTTGAGGATGGTGTTGCTGTAAGAGTAGGTTATCAGGTTGATGGAGATACTAAAACTAGAATCTCTAAAAAAACTAAAAAATAAGAATAATCATGAGTTACGTACCAAGATTAAAATCAGAATACAAAGAAAGAGTGGTAAAAGCTCTTACTGAAGAATTCAGTTATAAGAATGTAATGCAAGTTCCTAAATTAGAAAAGATAGTTGTTTCTAAGGGTGTTGGTGCTGCAATTGCAGATAAGAAATTAATAGATTATGCTTTAGAAGAATTGACTACTATTACTGGTCAAAAGGCGATATCTACAATGTCTAAGAAGGATGTTGCATCATTTAAACTACGTAAGGGTATGCCAATTGGTGTAAAGGTTACGTTAAGAGGTGATAAAATGTACGAATTTTTAGACAGATTAGTTACAGCTTCTTTACCACGTGTAAGAGACTTTAACGGTATAAAAGCTAATGGATTTGATGGAAGAGGTAATTACAATTTAGGTATTACTGAACAAATCATTTACCCAGAGATCAATATAGACCAGGTTAAAAAAATTAACGGTATGGATATTACATTTGTAACATCTGCAGCTACCGATAAGGAAGCAAAGTCATTATTGGGAGAATTAGGTTTACCATTCAAAAAAAATTAAGACATGGCTAAAGAATCAATGAAAGCGCGTGAGCGCAAGAGAGAACGCACTGTTGCAAAATATGCTGAAAAAAGGAAAGCTTTGAAAGAAGCTGGAGATTATGATGCGTTGCAAAGGTTGCCTAAAAATGCATCACCAGTGAGATTGCACAACAGATGTAAATTAACTGGACGTCCAAAAGGATATATGCGTCAGTTCGGTTTGTCACGTGTTACGTTTCGTGAAATGGCAAATCAAGGTTTGATACCAGGAGTTAAGAAAGCAAGTTGGTAGAAAACTTATTTAAAGCTTAAAAACTAAAATAGATTGTGTATATTTGCGCGCTCTATTTTTTTGAGTAAAAGAATTTTAACTGATTATAGGTTCAGGTATCACAGAGAAATCTGTAGTAGAAATAGAGGTATTTGAAAACCGTAATCGCAATATAAATAAATATGTATACAGATCCAATCGCGGATTTTCTTACGAGAGTAAGAAATGCAATCGCAGCAGGGCACAGAGTAGTGGAAATTCCAGCTTCAAACTTGAAGAAGGAAATGACTAAGATTTTGTTTGATCAAGGTTTTATTTTAAGTTATCAGTTCAATGACGACAAAGTTCAGGGAACAGTAAAGATTGCTTTAAAGTATGACAAGGAAACAAAAGAGTCAGTAATCAGAAAAATTCAACGTATCAGTACACCAGGTTTGCGTAAATATGTTGGCTCTTCAGAGATGCCAAGAGTATTGAACGGACTTGGAATTGCTATTGTTTCTACATCTAAAGGTGTAATGACAAACAAGAAAGCACGTCAAGAGAATGTTGGAGGAGAAGTTTTATGTTACGTTTATTAAATCTTAAGAAATGAGTAGAATAGGAAAAAATCCCGTTAGCATTTCACAAGGTGTAGATGTAAACATAGTAGACAACGTAATTACGGTTAAAGGAAAGTTAGGAGAGTTATCTCAGACTATTTCAAACGGTATTACTGTAAAAATTGAAGATGGTATTATCACTTTAGATAGAACATCGGAAAGCAAAGACCATAAAGCACAACATGGTTTAATGAGAGCTTTAATCAATAATATGATTGAAGGTGTAAGTAAAGGTTGGACTAAAGATTTAGAATTGGTTGGTGTTGGTTATAGAGCATCTAATCAAGGACAGAAATTAGATTTAGCTTTAGGTTTCTCTCATAATATTGTTTTAGAATTGGCTCCAGAAGTTAAAATTGAGACAGTATCTGAGAAAGGGAAAAACCCAATCATTAAATTATCTTCGTTTGACAAACAATTAGTTGGTCAAATTGCTGCAAAGATTCGTTCTTTCAGAGCTCCAGAACCTTATAAAGGTAAAGGTGTAAAGTTTGTTGGTGAAATATTAAGAAGAAAAGCAGGTAAATCTGCATAATATATAAGTATTATGGCATTATCAAAGCTACAAAGAAGAACTAGAATAAAGCGTAGAATTAGAAAAATTATTTCTGGTACTGCTACAAAACCAAGATTATCGGTTTTTAGAAGTAACAAAGAAATTTACGCTCAAATAGTTGACGATGTAAACGGAGTAACATTAGCTTCGGCATCATCAAGAGATAAAGGAATAAAGGCAAGTTCTAAATTAGAAGCAGCAGCAGCAGTTGGTAAAGCAATTGCAGAGATAGCTACTAAAGCTGGTTTAGAAAAAGTTGCTTTCGATAGAAATGGTTATTTATACCATGGTAGAGTTAAAGTATTAGCAGAGGCTGCAAGGGAATCTGGTTTAAAATTTTAAGAAATTATGCAAGGTTATAAAAACGTAGAAAGAGTTAAGCCAAGTGGGTTAGAGCTTGTAGATAAGTTAGTAGGTGTACAACGTGTTACAAAAGTAACTAAAGGTGGTAGAGCATTTGGTTTCTCTGCAATTGTAGTGGTTGGTGATGGTAACGGTGTTGTTGGACACGGATTAGGGAAGTCTAAAGATGTTGCATCAGCAATTGCAAAGGCAATTGAAGATGCAAAGAAAAATTTAGTGAGAATACCTATTTTAAACGGTACATTACCTCACGAGCAAAAAGGGAAGTTTGGTGGAGCGAAAATCTTTATCAAACCTGCTTCTGCTGGTACAGGGGTGATTGCTGGTGGTGCAGTCCGTATGGTATTAGAATCTGTTGGGGTACATGATGTATTATCAAAATCTCAAGGATCTTCTAATCCTCATAATGCAGTAAAGGCAACTTTTAATGCATTATTACAATTACGAAGTGCAGCTTCAATTGCTAAACAAAGAGGAGTCTCTTTAGAACAAGTATTTAACGGATAAATCTAAGAACGATGGCAAGAATAAAAGTTACACAAGTAAAAAGTCAAATCGGGCGTCTTCAGAGTCAAAAAAGAACTTTAGAAGCATTAGGTTTACGTAAAATGCACCAGACAGTTGAACATGAGGCAACTCCTTCAATTGTAGGTATGGTGAATACAGTTAAACACTTAGTTTCTTTCGAGGAAATTAAATAAGATTTATAAAAACATGAGTTTACATAATTTAACACCAGCAGTAGGTTCCATTAAAAAAGGGAAAAGAATTGCAAGAGGTGAAGGATCTGGAAAAGGTGGTACCGCTACAAGAGGGCACAATGGACAGAAATCTCGTTCTGGTTATTCTAAAAAGATTGGTTTTGAAGGAGGGCAAATGCCACTTCAAAGACGTGTACCTAAATTTGGTTTCACAAATATCAATCGTAAAGAGTATCAAGGTATCAATTTAGATAAATTACAATCTTTAGTTGATAGTGGAAAAATAACAGATACAGTAAATTTAGATATTCTAGTTGCTAACAGATTAGCTGGGAAAAATGACCTAGTTAAAATTTTAGGAAATGGAGCGTTAAAAGCTAAATTAAATATTACTGTACATAAATATACAGCAACAGCAAAGGCCGCTATCGAAGCAGCTGGAGGTGAGGTTGTTTCTTTATAAACAATACGTAAAGCATGAAGTTTATTAATACGTTAAGAGATATTTTCAAGATTGAAGAATTAAAGAACAAAATTCTTCTTACTATCGGATTAATTGCGGTGTACCGTTTTATGGCAGCTGTTCCATTACCTGGAATAGACCCATTACAGTTATCGGCATTAAAAGAAAGTACTTCGGGAGGTCTTTTAGGATTATTGAATGCATTTACGGGAGGAGCATTTGCTAGGGCGTCAGTAATGGCTCTTGGTATAATGCCTTATATTTCGGCATCTATTGTGGTTCAGTTAATGGGAATTGCGGTTCCTTATTTACAAAAACTACAAAAGGATGGAGAAAGTGGAAGAAAAAAGATTACACAAATTACGAGATGGTTGACAATAGTGATTACTTTGGTGCAAGCACCAACGTATATTACAGCTATTAAAACTCAGTTTAATTTACCACCTGAAGCTTTTTTAGTTAGTGGTATTACTTTCTGGATTTCTTCAATTATTATTTTAACAGCAGGTACAATTTTCGCAATGTGGTTGGGGGAGCGTATTACAGACAAAGGAATTGGTAATGGAATTTCATTATTAATTACGGTAGGTATTATTGCTAATTTTCCAGCAGCATTTTTGCAAGAATTTCTTTCGAAAACAGAGAATGCGGGTGCAGGCGGTTTAATGATGGTATTAATTGAAATTATCGTTTGGTTTGTTGTAATTTTATTGACTGTTCTATTGGTTACTGCTGTTCGTAAGATCGCAGTGCAATATGCAAGGAGAACGGTTGCAGGAAACACACAAAATGTAGCAGGTTCAAGGGATTACATTCCGTTGAAATTAAATGCTGCGGGTGTTATGCCAATTATATTTGCTCAAGCTATTATGTTTTTACCTTTAGCTTTAGGTCAAAAGTTCCCTATTTTGGTAGGGTTAACTGATCCTAATGGTTGGCAGTATAATGTTATATTTGCATTATTGATTATCATTTTTAGTTATTTCTACACAGCGATTACGATTCCAACGAATAAGATGGCTGAGGATTTAAAAAGGAGTGGTGGTTTTATCCCTGGAATTAGACCAGGTAAAGACACTGCGGATAGATTGGATAGTGTTTTGTCAAGAATTACGTTTCCAGGATCGTTATTTTTAGCAGGATTGTCAATCTTACCAGCAATTGTAGTTCAATTTGGAGTACAACAAGGGTGGTCAATGTTTTATGGTGGTACATCTTTAATTATTATGGTTGGGGTGGCAATCGATACAATACAGCAAATTAACTCGTATTTATTAAACAATCATTATGATGGTTTAATGAAACCGGGAAATAGCAATAGAAAATCGAATAAACAATAATATGGCTAAGCAATCAGCAATTCAACAAGACGGGACGATTACAGAAGCATTGTCAAATGCCATGTTTCGTGTGGAGTTAGAAAATGGACATATTGTTACGGCTCACATTTCAGGTAAAATGCGTATGCATTATATCAAACTTTTACCAGGAGACAAGGTGAAATTAGAGATGAGTCCGTATGATTTATCAAAAGCAAGAATTACTTACAGATACTAAAAACAAAAGAAACAGATGAAAGTTAGAGCATCAGTTAAAAAGAGAAGTGCCGACTGCAAGATAGTGCGCAGGAAAGGTAGATTATACGTGATTAATAAACAAAATCCTAGATTTAAACAAAGACAAGGGTAATGGCAAGAATAGCAGGTATTGATATTCCAAAAAACAAAAGAGGGGTTATTGCTTTAACTTACATCTTCGGTATTGGAAGTAGCAGAGCTAAAAAAGTTTTAGCAGATGCAAAAGTAGACGAAAGTATCAAAGTTCAAGATTGGACGGATGATCAAATCGCAGCAATTAGAGAACAAGTTGGATCTTTTACAATTGAAGGAGAATTACGTTCAGAAGTTCAGATAAATATCAAACGTTTGATGGATATCGGTTGTCAAAGAGGAATACGTCATAGACTTGGCCTTCCTTTAAGAGGACAAAGAACTAAGAACAACTCTCGTACAAGAAAAGGTAAGAGAAAAACTGTAGCTAACAAGAAAAAATAAAGTTAGACAAGTAATAAAGATTTAATAATAGTTTTTAAACTACATATTAGAAAACTAAATTACTAAAACTGAATAATTATGGCAAAAGCAAGTTCAAAAAAACGTAAAGTAATAATTGAAGCTGTTGGAGAAGCGCATGTAACTGCATCTTTTAACAACATCATTATTTCTTTAACAAATAAAAAAGGTGACGTAATTTCATGGTCATCTGCAGGTAAAATGGGTTTTAGAGGTTCTAAAAAGAATACTCCATATGCAGCCCAATTAGCAGCAGAGGATTGTTCAAACGTTGCAAAAGAGGCAGGTTTACGTAAAGTTAAAGTTTATGTAAAAGGACCTGGTAATGGTAGAGAATCTGCTATTAGATCAATTCATAATGCAGGTATCGAAGTAACAGAAATTATTGATGTTACACCAATTCCTCATAACGGTTGTCGTCCTCCAAAGAGAAGAAGAGTATAATTAAATATTTTAACCAATTAGGAATTAGATTATCGAAGGATTAGCCTTAATTCATAATCCCTAATTAAACAAACACGAAATGGCAAGATATACAGGACCAAAAACTAAAATTGCTCGTAAATTTGGCGAGGCAATTTTCGGAGAGGATAAAAACTTCGAAAAAAGAAATTACCCTCCAGGACAGCATGGAAATGCAAGAAGAAGAGGAAAGAAATCTGAATATGCTACTCAATTAATGGAGAAGCAAAAAGCTAAATATACTTACGGTATATTAGAGCGTCAGTTTAGAAACCTATTTAAAGATGCATCATCTTCTCAAGGGATTACTGGTGAAATTTTATTACAATTATGTGAATCTCGTTTAGATAACGTAGTGTATAGAATGGGAGTTTCTAAATCTAGAAGTGGAGCACGTCAGTTAGTTTCTCATAGACATATTACAGTGAATGGAGAATTAGTAAACGTACCATCTTACAGATTAAAAGAAGGTGACGTTGTTGCCGTAAGAGAAAAGTCTAAATCTTTAAGTGCTATTGAAGATGCTTTAGCTTCTAGTAGTACTGTTTTTGAATGGTTAACTTGGAATTCTGATAAAAAAGAAGGAACTTTTGTTAAAGTACCTGCTAGATTACAAATACCAGAAAACATTAAAGAGCAATTAATCGTAGAATTATATTCTAAGTAATAAATTAATCACATTGAAATTTAGCCAAAGGGTATGTACGTAGTTCTTCAGATCTATATACCGCGCAACTAAATGACAATTAAAACGAAGAAAATATGGCAATTTTAAATTTTCAAAAACCGGATAAGGTTATAATGATTGAGTCTACAGATTTTTCTGGTAGATTTGAGTTCAGACCTTTAGAACCAGGTTTTGGTTTAACTGTAGGTAACGCATTAAGAAGAGTTCTTTTATCTTCTTTAGAAGGATTTGCAATTACATCACTAAGAGTAGATGGTGTAGAGCATGAATTTTCTACTGTTCCTGGAATAGTTGAAGATGTTACTGAAATTATATTAAACTTGAAACAAGTTCGTTTTAAGAAACAAATAGAAGATACTGATAGAGAAACGGTTTCAATATCAGTTTCAGGTCAAGAGCAGTTTACTGCAGGAGACTTGCAGAAGTTTATTTCTGGTTTTCAAGTATTAAATCCAGATTTAGTAATCTGTAATATGGATAAGTCTGTGAAGTTAAACGCAGAAATTACAATAGAAAAAGGTAGAGGGTTTGTACCTGCTGAAGAAAATAAAAAGTCTTCGGCACCAATAGGAACAATCTTTACAGATTCTATTTATACGCCAATTAAGAATGTTAAGTATGCAATCGAAAATTTTCGTGTAGAACAAAAAACGGATTATGAAAAGTTAGTTTTCGATATCGATACTGATGGATCAATTAATCCTAAAGATGCATTAACAGAAGCTGCTAAAATTTTAATTCACCACTTTATGTTATTCTCTGATGAGCGTATCACTTTAGAGGCGGATGAAATTGCACAGACAGAGACATATGATGAAGAGTCATTGCATATGCGTCAATTATTAAAAACTAGATTAATCGATATGGATTTATCTGTTAGAGCTTTAAATTGTTTAAAGGCTGCAGAAGTGGATACATTAGGAGATTTAGTTTCTTTTAACAAAAGTGATTTAATGAAATTTAGAAACTTTGGTAAGAAATCATTAACGGAATTAGAAGAACTAGTTATTGTTAAAGGTTTAAGTTTTGGAATGGATTTAAGTAAATACAAATTAGATAGAGATTAATTTTTCATATTTTGCGCCTCATAATGAGTTGATGCAAGATGAAATATAAACAAAGGTCATGAGACACGGAAAAAAACACAATCATTTAGGAAGAACAACTTCGCATAGAAAGGCGATGTTAGCTAATATGACTTGTTCTTTAATAGAGCACAAGCGTATTAACACAACAGTAGCAAAAGCAAAAGCTTTAAGAGTATTTGCTGAGCCATTAATTACCAAGTCTAAATCTGATACAACTCACAATAGACGTATTGTTTTTTCTTACTTACGTGATAAATTTGCGGTTACAGAATTGTTTAAAGAAGTTTCTGTAAAAGTTGCAGATAGACCAGGAGGTTATCTTCGTATTATAAAGTTAGGAAATCGTCAAGGAGATAATGCTCCAATGGCAATGGTAGAATTAGTTGATTATAACGAAATCTATAACCCTAATAGTAAAAAAACAAAGAAAACTACAAGAAGAGGAAGAAGCAAGAAGGCTGATGATGCTCAAGTAGAAGGAACTGTTGCAGAAGAGAAATCTGAAGAATAAATAGAAATGAAAATTTTTTAATTTATATAAAAAAAGGGATAAGCGTTTACGTTTATCCCTTTTTTTATATAAATTAGTTTAAAATTAAAATGTATATGAGAAAAGTTGTCTTATTAGGTTTGGCTATAATTTCGTTTAGTACTTACTCCCAGGAAAAAGATATAGATAGCAGGAGAGACGTTGTTGGTGATATAACAGTAAACGGTAGTGGTTTATGGACAAATCCAGTAAGCTATGCAAAAGTAAAAGGAGATGTTTACTTGTTTAATAATTGGAAGAATATCGCAACCATTATTTCAGGGAAAGGAAAAAAATATATGTTATCAAATCTAAATTATGATACAAGTCAAGATAGATTCGTCACAAAAACATCTCCAGACTCCGTTTTTGTTTTTGGTAAACAGTCTATTAAACAAGTTAAGGTAAATAATAAAATTTTTAAAAGATATTTAAAAAATGATCGTTATGATTATTATGAGCAGGTAGCTTTTGGCAAAGGAAAGGAAGTTTTAAAAAGGCAGGTTAAATTAATAAAGAAGGGGATTAAAGACCCCTTTACAAATGCTTATAAAAGCGATAAGTATGTATTAAAGACAAAATATTTTTTTAATTCTGAAGAGGGTATTAGAGAATTTAAATTACGCAAGAAGTCTTTTTTAAGTTGTTTTGGTGAAGATTCAAACCAAGTAAAGAGAATTATAAAGATGCACAAAATAACCTTAAGAGAAGATTCAGACTTCGTTAATATATTTAAATTTTATAAAAAAAAATAAAATAGAAAAAAAGGCTTAAACACAAACGTTTATGCCTTTTTTTCTATTTTTGTTTCAACAAACACAATTAAACAGCAATGAAATATCAAACTAGAAAGAGAGCATTAGTTTTATTAGCAGATGGAACTATCTTTTATGGGAAATCTGTGGGTATAGAAGGAACTTCAACGGGTGAAATTTGTTTTAATACCGGTATGACAGGGTATCAAGAAATATTTACAGATCCTTCTTATTTTGGCCAAATTATGGTAACAGCCAATGCGCATATTGGTAATTATGGTATAAATGATAATGAGGTAGAATCAAAGGGTATTAAGATATCTGGATTAATTTGTAGAAATTTTAGTTTTACCCATTCTAGAGTAGACTCAAATGGAAACTTGAAAGATTGGTTTGAAAAACACAATATTGTAGCGATATCTGATGTAGATACAAGAGCATTGGTTGCTTATATTAGAGATAATGGTGCTATGAATGCTGTCATTTCTACTGAAATAGATAATATTGAGGGTTTAAAGAAACAGTTGGCTAATGTTCCTACTATGGAAGGTTTAGAGTTGGCTTCTAAAGTATCAACTAAAGAAGCTTATTTTGTTGGTGATGAGAATGCACCTATAAAAATAGCTGCTTTGGATATTGGTATTAAAAAGAATATTTTAAGAAATTTAACAAGTAGAGGGGCTTTTATTAAGGTTTTTCCTTATAATTCAAATTTTTCGGAATTAGCTGCTTTTAATCCAGATGGTTATTTCATCTCAAATGGGCCTGGAGATCCAGAACCTTTAACTGATGCTCAGGAAGTAGCAAAAGAAATTATTAAAAGTAATGTACCGTTATTTGGTATTTGCTTAGGACATCAAGTAATCGCTTTAGCCAACGGTATTTCTACTTATAAAATGCACAATGGTCATAGAGGTATTAACCACCCAGTTAAAAACCTATTAACCGGTAAGGGTGAAATAACTTCTCAGAATCATGGTTTTGCTATTAATAAAGAGGAAACAGAGAATAATAAGGATATTGAAATTACACATGTTCACCTAAATGATCATACAGTTGCTGGTATACGCTTGAAAAACAAACCGGTTTTTTCTGTTCAGTACCATCCAGAGGCTAGCCCGGGTCCGCATGATTCAGAGTACTTATTTGATCAATTTATAGAAAGTATTAAAGAAGCAAAAAAAATACAGGTTTAATTTTAATAAACTTATTTTTTTTAAAAAATTTTCCGCACATTATTGTGCGGTTTTTTTTTATTAGGTTTCAGCAAACGTTTTCGTAATTAATGAAAGACATATTCTTAAATGATTTATACATTTTGTAATTTAGCAATGTTAGATTTTAAATTAATTAAATACAATATATAATGAGTATTATTATTAGCGTTCACGCACGTCAAATTTTTGATTCAAGAGGAAACCCAACCGTAGAAGTAGATGTAACTACAGAAAATGGAATTTTAGGTAGAGCAGCAGTGCCATCTGGTGCTTCAACAGGAGAACACGAAGCAGTAGAATTACGTGATGGAGGTAAAGCGTATATGGGTAAAGGTGTTTTAAAAGCTGTAGAAAACGTTAATAAAATTATTTCAGCAGAATTATTAGGTGTTTCTGTGTTTGAACAAAACGCAATTGATCAATTAATGATTGATTTAGACGGAACTCCAAATAAATCTCAATTAGGGGCAAACGCAATTTTGGGTGTTTCTTTAGCAGTAGCTAAAGCTGCAGCAAATGAATTAGGTATGCCTTTATATAGATACGTAGGTGGTGTTTCAGCAAATACTTTGCCAGTTCCTATGATGAATATTATCAATGGAGGTTCTCATTCTGACGCTCCTATTGCATTTCAAGAATTTATGGTGATGCCAGTTAAAGCTGAAACTTTTTCACAAGCAATGCAAATGGGTTCCGAAATTTTTCACAATTTAAAGAAAGTATTACACGATAGAAATTTATCTACTGCTGTAGGTGATGAAGGAGGGTTTGCTCCAAACTTAGCAGGAGGTACTGAAGATGCATTAGAAACTATTGCTTTAGCAGTTAGTAATGCTGGTTATACATTAGGCGATGATATTATGATTGCTTTAGATTGTGCAGCCGCAGAATTTTATGTGAATGGTAATTATGACTATTCTAAGTTTGAAGGGGAAACAGGTAAAGTTCGTTCTTCTAAAGAGCAAGCAGATTATTTAGCCGAGTTATCTGAAAAATATCCGATTATTTCTATTGAAGATGGTATGGATGAAAATGATTGGGACGGTTGGAAGTATTTAACTGAAAAGATTGGAGATAAAGTACAATTAGTTGGTGATGATTTATTTGTTACTAATGTAGAGCGTTTATCGAGAGGAATTGAAAATGGAATAGCAAATTCAATTTTAATTAAAGTAAATCAAATTGGTACATTAACAGAAACTATTGCGGCTGTAAATATGGCTAAAAATGCAGGTTATACATCTGTAATGTCTCATAGATCTGGTGAAACAGAAGATAATACAATTGCAGATTTAGCGGTTGCTTTAAACTGTGGACAAATAAAAACGGGCTCTGCATCTCGTTCTGATAGAATGGCGAAGTACAACCAATTATTAAGAATAGAAGAAGAGTTAGGTAATGTTGCTTATTTCCCTAAAGAAAGAGCGTTTAATATTTAATTTCTAAGTTCGAAAGTACAAAGCCTCTCAATAAAAATTGAGAGGCTTTTTTTTTAATATTTCAATATGTTAAGATTACTTTAAAATATTAAAATTTCTACTAGAAGTATTTATAGATTGCTTCAAAATTTGGTATCTTCGTGCCATTAAGAATTATAGACGAAAATCATTATAAATGTCAGATATAGCTAAATTACAAATAGGAGAAAATTCATATGAATTTCCTTTGGTAAAAGGAACAGAGAATGAAGTTGCAATAGATATTAAATCGTTAAGAACTGCTACAAACGGTGTAATAACTATCGATGCTGGTTTCAAAAACACTGGTTCTTGTGAAAGTGGTATAACATTTTTAGATGGAGAAAAAGGAATTTTAAGATATAGAGGCTATTCTATTGATGAGTTGGCAGAAAAAGCAGATTTTTTAGAAGTTGCTTATGCTTTAATTTTTGGAGAATTACCAACAAAAGAAGAATTAGATAAGTTTCACGCAGACATAAAGTTGAAGTCTGTTGTAGATGATGATGTTCGAAAAATACTAGAGGCGTTTCCGAAAACAGCACATCCTATGGGGATTTTATCTTCATTAACAAGTGCTTTAACAGCTTTTAATCCGTCTTCTGTGAATGTGAATTCAGAAGAAGAGATGTACAATGCTATTGTGAAAATAATGGGTAAATTTCCTGTATTAGTAGCTTGGACAATGCGTAAGAAATCTGGTTTGCCTTTAAATTATGGTTCTAAATCTTTAGGTTATGTAGAGAATATTATGAAGATGATGTTTGAAGAGCCAAATGAGGAATACGTAATAAACCCTATTATAAAAGATGCCTTAGATAAATTATTAATCTTACACGCAGATCATGAGCAAAACTGCTCTACTTCTACGGTAAGAATTGCAGGTTCATCTCATGCTGGTTTATTTGCTTCTTTATCAGCAGGAATCTCAGCGCTTTGGGGACCATTACATGGTGGTGCAAATCAAGCCGTTTTAGAGATGTTAGAAGCTATTAAGGAAGACGGTGGAGATACCAAGAAATACATGGCTAAGGCTAAAGACAAGAATGATCCTTTTAGATTGATGGGATTTGGTCATAGAGTTTATAAAAACTTTGATCCAAGAGCTACCATTATCAAAAAGGCCGCAGACGAAGTGTTAAAAGATTTAGGTATAGAAGATCCTATTTTAGAAATAGCAAGAGGTTTAGAGCAAGAAGCATTAAACGATTCTTATTTTGTAGATAGAAAATTATATCCCAATGTAGATTTTTATTCAGGAATTATATATAGAGCTATGGGTATTCCTGTAGAAATGTTTACAGTTATGTTTGCTTTAGGTCGTTTGCCAGGTTGGATTGCACAATGGAAAGAAATGCGTTTAAATAAAGAACCAATAGGAAGACCACGTCAAATTTATACAGGAGAAAATTTAAGACCGTTTAAGTCAATTGAAAAAAGATAATTAAAATAATTATTATGTACTCAAGCAAGAAGCTTCATTTTATATGAAGCTTTTTTTAGCACCTATATATGTTAAAACTGAATATTAAAAACGAAACTTCTAGATTAAGAGCAGTTGTTTTAGGAATCGCGAAAAATAATGGACCTGTGCCAAAGGTGAAAGATTGTTATGATCCCAAAAGTATACAGCATGTTTTAGCAGGAACATATCCTAAGGAAGGAGATATGTACCTTGAAATGGAAGCGGTTGCTTCTATTTTAGAAAAGTACAATGTAGAAGTTTTTAGACCAGAAATTATTGAAAATTATAATCAGATTTTTTCTAGAGATATTGCATTTGTAATTGATAACAAATTAGTGAGAGCAAATATTTTACCAGATAGAGATCAGGAGATAGCAGCCCTTAAACATGTTATTTCTAAAATTGATTCAAAGAACATCATAGAGTTACCCCAAGAATGTCACGTAGAAGGTGGAGATGTAATGCCGTGGAATGAGTACATTTTTGTTGGAACCTATTCCGGAGAAGACTATTCAGATTATATTACAGCACGTACAAATATCGACGCTGTTATTGCTTTGCAAGAGTTATTTCCAGAAAAAACTGTAAAATCTTTTGAGTTAAGAAAAAACAATACAGATCCTAAAGAAAATGCGTTGCATTTAGATTGTTGTTTTCAGCCAATAGGTAAAGACAAGGCGATACTTCATAAAAATGGTTTTTTAGTTGAAAAGGAATATGAATGGTTGTTAAATTTCTTCGGAAAAGAGAATGTTTTTGAAATTGATAAAGATGAAATGTTCAATATGAATAGTAATATTTTTTCTATATCTGAAGATGTAATTATTTCAGAGAAAAACTTTACACGTTTAAATACTTGGCTGCGCTCAAATGGTTTTACAGTAGAAGAGGTTGCGTATGCAGAAATAGCAAAACAAGAAGGCTTATTGCGTTGTTCTACAATGCCACTTATAAGAGAATAAGTTCTAAGAGAAAAAGAGTTTACTTTTTAGCTAGAACAAAATACTATCTATTTAGTTTAAAGTACCTTATGAGTTTGCTTAAATAAACAGTAGTATTATTGTTTTAACATTGTATTATTTTAAAATTTATATTTTAAAACCGTTTCCTAAAAAGGAAGCGGTTTTTTTAAGAAAAGGAGTTTACTATCCTAAATATGTATCTATATTTGCAGTATATTTAAGAAAACATGCATCAAACTACAAATACCATATTAATGGTTCGTCCTATTAATTTTAGGAAGAATGAACAAACAGCCGTAAATAATTATTTTCAAGAAGATATTGATTTACAAAATACTGAAATTAATAAAAAAGCTCAGGAAGAATTTGATGGATTTGTGTTTAAATTAAAAAGTTTTGGTGTAAATGTTGTAGTTGTTTCAGATACAGAAAAATTTGATACTCCAGACTCTATTTTTCCAAACAATTGGATTTCTTTTCATGCTGACGGAACTGTTGGTTTATACCCCATGTTTGCGGAAAATAGAAGGCTAGAAAGAAGGGATGATATTCTAACTGAATTAGAAAAAATTGACTTTATTATAGAAAACGTATTAGATTATACCTCTGCGGAAGATGCTGATTTATTTCTAGAGGGTACAGGTAGTATTATTTTAGATAGGGTAAATAATAAAGCATATTGTGCCTTGTCTGATAGAGCAGATGAAAATTTATTTATTGAATTTTGTGAGGACTTTGAATATACTCCAATAGTTTTTGTGGCAAATCAAACTGTGAAAGGAGATAGAGCAGTAATTTATCATACAAATGTTATGATGTGCATTGCAGAAACATTCGCTGTAATTTGCTTAGATGCAATAGATGATAAATCTGAAAAGAAAAATGTATTAAAACATTTAAAAGAAGATGGTAAACAGGTAATTGATATTACGGAAGCTCAAATGCATAGTTTTGCAGGAAATATGTTACAAGTTCGCGGTGAAAAGGACGAGAAATTTTTAGTAATGAGTACAGCCGCATATGAATCTTTAACACAAAGTCAACTTGCAAAGATAAACAACCATTGTAAAATTATTTCTAGTTCTTTAGAAACTATAGAAACTTGTGGCGGTGGAAGTGCACGTTGTATGATGGCAGAAGTTTTTCTACCAAAAAGTTAAAAGTTACTTCGTTAATAATAAACTAGTCTTTTTTTAATACTTCTTCAATTATCTCTCCTGAAGTACCGTTAGGAGCTTCAATTTTCATTAAATTAGAAATGGTTGGTGCAATGTCTATAATTTTATATGTTTTTTTTGATGCTCCTTTTTTAATTCCATTTCCATAGAAAATCACAGGAACATGTGTATCATAAGAATAGCCAGAACCGTGGCTAGTTCCTTTTCTACTGTAATTTAAAGTAGCTGGATAAGGAATCATTAAAACATCTCCAGAAAATTTAGGGTTGTAACCTTGTTGCAAAGCATGCATTATGCCCTCTGTAAAGTTAGTAGTTTGCAAAGTTCTTGCTGTAACGGCCTTGTATATTTTATCAAAACTTAGAACTTCATCTGCGAGTCTTTGTGCAACTGTATTTTTGTTAAAACCCAAAGCTTCTATTTTTTCTTGATCTAGAAAAATTTGGTAATTAGACACATTTTCTATCAGTTCTTTTGAGTTAAAATATTTTTGAGTGATGTCTGAAAGAAATTTTTTAAGTTTTTTAGTACTTATATAATGTGCAGGAATCTTTAAAGATTGTAAATAGGAAGGAACATGCACTGCTGCATGATCTGCTGTTAGAAATAAAGTATAGTTTTCTTTTCCTACTTCAGTATCTAAAAAATTAAAAAAATGAGCCAAGTCTTTATCGAGACGTAAATAAGTATCTTCAATTTCTACGGATGCAACGCCATACCTATGACCAACATAGTCTGTAGAAGAAAAGCTTACTGCTAAAAAATCTGTAAATTCAGATTTCCCTAATTGTTCACCTTTGATAACTGCTTTTGCAAAATCTACGGTGTAGGTATTTCCTGCAGGAATTGTCTTTATCAAACTAAAATTATCGTTCTGTTCTCTTAATTTTTTCAAGTCTTTTGGAAAAACAGGCTTTACTTGTCCGTTTAAATTATTTTCATACACATTATCATCTGCTCTGCTTTGAGTGTATGTTTTTATATCATACAAGGTTTCCCAAGTTTGGTTTAAGTAGTCGTCTGCTTTATTATTACCGTTAAATTCTTTTACCCAATCTGGTAATTCTTCCATATAAAAAGAACTTGTAATCCATTGGTTTTTATTTCCGGCATCATACCAATAAGCTGCGCTGGCTGTATGGCCAACAGGTAAAATAGCAGACCTGTCTTTTATAGCAATCCCTATGGTTTTACCTTGCATATTTTGTGCTAGTTGTAACTGATCTGCAACAGTTGTTGTATACAATCTGTGAGGAGATTTTTGACCAATCAGCCCATCATTACCAACTGTTTTATAATTTGCATCGTCTACACAATAGATGCTTTTCTTTAAAACTTTATCATACCAATTGTTAGAAATAACACCATGATTACTAGGTGATGTTCCTGCGTAAATAGAGGCATGACCAACTGCAGTATAGGTTGGTATAAAATTATAATGTGCATTTTCTAATGAAAATCCGTTTTTCAAGATTCTATTAAATCCACCTTCACCATATCTGTCTGCAAAACGAGTTAAGTAATCATATCTCATTTGATCTATAACAATACCAATAACTAATTTTGGTTTTTTTACAGGTATTTCTGAAAATTTACAATTAGAAAATAAAAGGATTGAGGTGAAAAAGTAGAAAATGGCTCTTTTCATTATTATAAAATAATTTAAGTTTTATCAAAAGTAATTATTTTTTATTTTGATGTGTGATAATTAACACTCAATTAGTGATTATTTAATACTTTAGCTTAAAATTTGTATGAATGACGTATTTAGAGCATGTTGGTAAATATTTTGTAATGTTAGGTCGGGTCTTTAAAATGCCCCAAAAACCGCTTATCTTTTACCAAGCCTTATTAAAAGAAATAGAAGATTTAGGTCTAAAGTCTCTTGGTATTATCATGTTTATATCCTTCTTTATTGGCGGTGTAATTTCACTTCAAACGGCATTAAATTTAGACAGTCCTTTTATACCGGATTCTTTAATAGGATTTGCGGCAAAAAGATCTATTATTTTAGAGTTTGCGCCAACCTTTTGTTCTATTATTTTAGCAGGTAAAGTTGGGTCTTACATTACTTCTAGTTTGGGCACAATGAGAGTTACAGAGCAAATAGATGCATTAGAAGTTATGGGAATAAATTCTCTTAATCTTTTAGTGTTACCTAAAATTATAGCAGCACTATTCTTTTATCCGTTTTTAATTCTTTTAGCAATGTGTTTAGGGATATTTGGTGGTTGGGTTGCAGGTGTGTTGTCTGGTTTGTTTACTGGTGCAGATTATATTATTGGATTACAAACAGATTTTGATCCGTTTTTAATTGTGTACGCCTTAACTAAAACTCTTATATTCTCTTTTATAATTGCTACAGTACCATCTTATCATGGTTATTATGTCAAAGGTGGTTCTATTGCAGTAGGAAGGGCAAGTACACAAGCTGTTGTTTGGACAACTATTTTAATTGTAGTTGCCAATTATATTCTAACCCAATTGTTGTTAACGTAAGATATGATAGAAGTTAAAGATTTACATAAAGGTTTTAATGGTGTTGAAGTTTTAAAAGGCATTTCTACGAACTTTCTAGCAGGAAAAACAAATCTTATCATTGGTCAAAGTGGTTCTGGAAAAACAGTTTTTTTGAAATCATTAATAGGACTTCATGTTCCAGAAAAAGGAACTATTTCTTTTGATGGAAGAATAAATACAGCCTTTTCCGAACAAGAGAAAATGCAATGGAGGCAAGAAATTGGGATGGTTTTTCAAGGAAGTGCCTTGTTTGATTCTCAAACAGTTGAAGAGAACGTAATGTTTCCTTTAAAAATGTTTACAAAGAAAAAACAATCTGAAATGTTAGACCGCGTAAACACTGTTTTGAAAAGAGTTAATTTAGAAAATTCAAATAAAAAATTACCGGCAGAGTTGTCTGGTGGAATGCAGAAGAGAGTTGCTATTGCAAGAGCAATTGTAATGAATCCTAAATATTTATTCTGTGATGAACCAAATTCTGGTTTAGATCCGCAAACAGCTATTGTAATAGATAATTTAATTCAAGAAATTACAGAAGAATATAAGATAACCACGGTTATTAATACGCATGATATGAATTCTGTAATAGAAATTGGAGAAAAAATTGTGTTTTTAAATAAAGGTGTAAAAGCTTGGGAAGGGACAAATAAAGATATATTTTCTACTGATAATGAAGCGGTTGTAAGTTTTGTGTATTCTTCAAATTTATTAAAAAAAGTAAGAGATGTTTATTTAAATGAAACTAAATAAAAAATTGTTTGGATTTCTTAAAATAAGCTATATATTTGCACCCGCTAAGCGAAAAGAATGACCTGGTAGCTCAGTTGGTAGAGCATCTCCCTTTTAAGGAGAGGGTCCTGGGTTCGAGCCCCAGCCCGGTCACAAAAAGTTAAGCCTGCGCTTAACTTTTTTACTTTAAAGTAATTTGCGCACGTGGCGAAATTGGTAGACGCGCAACCTTGAGGGGGTTGTGAACGCAAGTTCGTGGAAGTTCGAGTCTTCTCGTGCGCACTTTTTACTTTTTTACTTCTTTCACAAATAATTAACCATATTATCTAAGATTATTATTATTTTTGTTTATGCAAAAATTAATAATCACGTTATGCTTTCTTTTCTCTTTAAGCATATTTTCTCAAACAGAAACTTTAACAATTAAAACTTTAAAAGGGCAAATAATTCATGCTGAAAATAAAAAAGTCCTAAGCGCTGCTCATATATTAAATCTTAATACAGTTTCTGGAACCATTACAAATGATTTAGGGTATTTTGAACTACCAACCAGGATAAATGATACTATTTTAGTTTCCTATTTAGGGTATGAGTCAATTAAACTAAAAATAACCAATGATTTACTAAAAGGGAATGAATTAGAAATTGCCTTATATCAAAAATCAGAAAAAATTAGAGAAGTGGTAATACGCTCAACTAAATTAATTGGAGTTTTAGAAATTGATGTAAAACAAGTACCTGTAGACAGATTTACGCGAATAAAAATAAACGGATTACCACAGACCTATGAAGTTGGGAAACCACAAAAGAAAAACTTTTCTTCTCCTATAGCAGCCTTGTTCCAGCCAGTAGATTTTTTATATAATCTTTTTGGTAAAAAACCAAAACAACTAAAAAAATTGCAAAAATTAAAGAAGGAAGATAATTTACGTAAAATGCTTGCTGGTAAATTTGATAGAGAAGTAATGATGGAATATCTAGATATGGACCGACAAGAACTATCTGAATTGCTAACAGACTGTAGTTACTCAGATTATTTTATTAAAAAAGCATCAGATCTACAAATGATTGAAGCAATATTAGATTGCTATGAAAACCACAAAGCTTTAAAGAAAGGTAAAATAGAACGTAATAAAATTCCTGTAAAGAACTAAATATTTTTTTTTCGGATGCTTTAAACAGCATATTATGGCCTTCTCTATTTATATATAGGTCTGCAAATACTCTTAAAATTAATTTAATATTAAATGTTACCATACTGTTTTCCGATATAGAGGTAAACAAAAAAAATCCAGCAAATGCTGGATTTTTTTTCTCTCTTGTTTTTAGAATTCTTATTGATTCCCTAAAATAATTGGCATTCCAGATTTACCAGAACCAATTACCACTACTTTGCTATTTGGAGACTTCGCTAACTCTAAAGTTGCGTCAATTCCTTTTTCTTGTAAAATCTTTTCAGTTAAAGAAGCACTCAAGATTTTGTTTGCAATCGCTTTCCCTTCTGCATCAATTCTTTGTCTTTCAGCCTCTTTTTTAGCTTTAGATATTCTAAATTCATATTCCAAAGATTCTTGCTCTTGTTTTAATTTTGTTTCAATTGCAATTCTAATTGTACTTGGTAATTTAACATCTTCTACTAAAACTCTTTTAACCGATAAGAATTGATCTTTTAGAATAATTTGAATTTCATCTAGAATTTCTTGTTCGATTACATCTCTTTTACTAGAATATAATTGCTCTGGTGTATAACGCCCAACAACACTTCTTGCCGCCGCATTTATAGCAGGATCTAATAATTCACGTTCATAATCCTCTCCTTTTGTTTTGATAAGAGACCCTAAATTATCGAATTCTGGTTCGTACCAGATTGTTCCGTTTACTTTAACCTCTAATCCATTAACAGAAAGCACATTCATTTCATCTGAAATAGATTGCTGACGCACTTTTCTTATAATCATTTTATTCCAAGGAGCAACAATTTGAAAGCCTTCCCCATACGTTTTATCTGTATTGATACCATTTCCTAAAGTTTCGAAAAGAACACCACCTTCACCCGGACCAATGGTTACTGTAGATTTAGAAAACAAAATTAACGCTACTACTGCAAGTAGTATAAAAAAAACTCCCCCTTTTGGGAATTTTATATCCAATTGATTATTTGCCATTTTTTTTAATATTTTAAATTCAATCAAATTTACAATAAACTTTAGGAAAGACAAGGTATAAGGTTGCAATCTTAATAAGAAGGTTTCATAAAAATAAGATTAAATCTTGCCGTAATATTTTCGAATAAACCATTCTGCAGAAAATAAAGAGATTATAAAAATTAAAAACCATTGCCAATCAATCAAATTTTGTTCTTTTACACTTGACTTCTGAATGCTATAATATCTTTTATCTTTTAATAATTTTTTACTTAAGCTGGCAACCTCATCTTTGAAAAAGACCATACCTCCTACTTTTACTGCTAAATTTCTTAACTTTTGCACATTTGAATTTGTAAACTGTTGCTCAATATTATAATCTGTTATCTTAAAACTACCAGCTTTACTAATATCTTGTCCACTAACTGAAACTTTATAAATATATTTACCCGAGTTCAAATTCTCTATGGCTATTTGATAAGAATTGTTGATAACTGAAAACGGTAGCTTTACAACCTTTTTAGTTTTCGTATTTGTAATTGCTATTTCTAAAGAGGCTCTTTCATCAAATTGATAGTTTTTGTCTGTATAAAAAGCGGAAATATTAACAATGGTGTTTGCAGGATATAGGTTTTCTGAATTAATTACTAATCGATCTCTTTTCTTTTTTGAAGAGACATATTGCACTAAACTTCCTATAAATTGATCAAATTCCTGAAAAGAATTAGAACTTAGAAAGCTTGATGCTCTCCATTTCCAGATTCCTTCTCCAAAAATTACAGCCATCTTATGCTTATTTTGTTCCAAAACGGATATTAACGGTTGTTGCAGCTCTAATCCATTTATACTTTGAAGTAAAAGATCTTGATGTTCTTTATAAAAAGTGATGGCACCAAACATATCTTTTAAAAATGAAAATTCATTAAAACCGATGTCTTCTTGTAAAAAAGTTAAAAAGGAATCATTATAAACTGCTCCATAATTTTCCGTTTGATTGATGGCGTTTTTAGTAAATCCTAATTGCTGTTTGTTCATAAAATTCCAATCTGAATCTGTACCTGTAACTACAAGTAAATTTAAATTTAATTCTTTTGTCTTATTTAAAATAGACTTAAATAGATTGTTTGGTTGATATAGTATAATTAATTGAAAATCAGTTAATTTACCTTTAAATTCATCAACAACAGAAATCTCTAAAGAACGCTGCTTATTACTTTCTATTGCCTTTTTAATTGCACCAATATCTGGATGTAAAACCGATGTAAGAAGCAGTACTTTTGTTTGCTCATCAATGACTTCTACCGAGAAATTTTTAGTATTATTATTGGTGTTTTTTTCACCTTTTATTTTCTGGATTGTTGCCGTATAATAATTATTTCCTTCTTTTATAGAGGTTAAATTGGTAGTAATTATTTGAGAGTTATCGCTTTTAGAAAATTGAAGGTTCTTAGAAAATACTTTTTTATTGCCGTTAAAAATTACAAACTTTGTTTTTACATTTTCATCTCCATCATAATTTAAGAGCACCTCTACAGGAAATTTGTTTTTTATATAGCTGTATTTATTTACATTTAATTGATTTATTTTTAGGTCTTTATACTTTACAGTGTCTCCAAAAACAATCGGGTAAATTGTTTGCGTAGCGTTCGTATATTCATAGGCACTGCCTATTGTTTGATTGCCATCTGTGAGCAATAAAATAGGTGCATTTTTACCGGTATTTAAATTATTTAAATCGCTAATTGCCTTGTGAATATTTGTTGATTTTCCTTTAAAAAACAAACTATCAGAAACTGCCAAAGCTTCACTAAATATAAAATCTTCAAAATTAAACTTAGCAGCCAGATCTTTATTATTTTTAAGTTTACTAATAAAGTCAATTACATTTTGTTCTTCATTAAAAAAAGAAATAGATTTAGAGTTATCAACTAAAATTGACAAGGTTGGCTTGCTATTTTCTATGATTGTTGTTGTAATCTTCGGATTAATTAGTAACAATAACAATAAAAATAAAGAAATTGATTTCAGTATAAAAAGCAAAGTAGTCCTTTTTGCTTTTGTTTTTACTTTATATAAATATTGAAAATAAGCGACAGCAATGCTTGCGAAAAACGCTATTAGAATATATAAAATGATTATTGATTGCAATTATTTTCTTTTTGTGAAAGATATAAAGAACTATCTAAAAAAAGAAAACCTGTAACGTTAAATTGTTACAGGGTTGTATTATTTAAAAATTATGAACCACTATGTTAGCATTCCACCGTCTACAGAAAGAGTTTGCCCTGTTATGTAGGTACTCATATCAGAAGCTAAAAAGACACATGCATTTGCAATATCTATAGGCTGACCTCCTCTTTTTAAAGGAATTCCATCTCGCCAAGATTGTACAGTTGCCTCATCTAATTTTGCGGTCATTTCTGTTTCTATAAAACCAGGAGCAATTACATTACTTCTAATGTTTCTAGAACCTAGCTCTAAAGCTACCGATTTAGAAAAACCAACAATACCAGCTTTCGATGCTGCATAGTTAGACTGCCCTGCATTTCCTTTTAAACCAACAACAGAACTCATATTTATAATAGAACCTGACCTTTGCTTCATCATTGGTCTAATAACAGCTTTTGTTAAATTAAAGACAGATTTTAAATTTACTTCAATAACTTTATCAAAATCATCTTCAGAAATACGCATTAACAGATTGTCTTTTGTAATACCCGCATTATTTACGAGAATATCAATAGCACCAAATTCTTTATGAACTTCTTTTGCTAATTCTTGCGCTGCATCAAAGTTTGCAGCATTCGATTGATATCCTTTTGCATCCACTCCATAGGATTTTAATTCTTCCTCTAAAGCTTTTGCTGCGTCTACAGAAGCACTGTACGTAAATGCTATATTAGCACCTTGTCTTGCAAATTCAACTGCAATTCCCCTACCGATTCCTCTTGTAGCACCTGTAATTATTGCAGATTTATTTTCTAATAATTTCATGGTTTAGTAT
>OJEO01000131.1_pt1 | contig 35646 bp, 30 predicted proteins | sample 1593621 | NCBI WGS metagenome assembly OJEO01 (sample SAMN05416875, study PRJEB24817) | seawater metagenome | isolation source: Sea water | place: Canada:Atlantic | collected 2013-11
TTGCACCTTCCGCGGCTCTGTGCAACATGACAACTTGCCTGCAACAGCAGGTGGGGTGGATCACCGATATCATTCAGCATGCTAATGAAGAGGGAAAGACAGTAATAGAGCCAACCAAACAGCTCCAGGATGAGTGGGTCCAGCACCACGATGAGGTCACAAATCAAACACTCCTACCACTTGTCGATAGCTGGTACATGGGCACCAACGTTCCAGGCAAGCCCAGAAGACTACTCTCCTACTGTGGTGGGGTGAATGACTATAATCAACGCTGTGTTGAGTTGGCTGAAAACAACTACCCGGGGTTCACATTCAGCGCATGACATACGTAGCTCTCATCTGACCAAAAGAAACAAGAGGTAGTGCCAAATGAGCAATGCAAGAATGAAAGCTGCACTGGACAGTGTGCTTCAACAGACCACAGGACGCCATGGTGGTGCTCCAGGTGTCGTAGCCATGGTCACTGATCAGGACTGCAATATCTACGAAGGAGCTGCGGGGGTTCGGGAACTGGGCAAACAAACGCCTATGGATTTAGACACCGTGTTTGCTATCTTCTCAACCACTAAGGCAATTACAAGTGTATGTGCGTTGCAGTTGATTGAAGAGGGACTTCTACGACTTGATGATCCAGTCGCGGAGTACCTGCCGGAGATGGATGAACTGCAAGTGCTTGAAGGATTCAGCGCGGATGGGAAGCCGAGACTCAGGCCTCCAAAGCGCAGGGTTACGGTTAGTGATCTTCTGTTGCATACCTCAGGGCTTAGCTATGAGTTTTTCAACGCGGAAGATAAACGCTACCGAGAACTAGAGGATATTCCATCGATCATCACTTGCACCAAAGAGTCGATCCAGACAGTGCTTCAGCACGATCCAGGCGATGCATGGACCTATGGGGTAAATACTGACTGGCTTGGTTTGATCGTGGAGAAGTTGCGAGGGAGACGTCTTGCTGAGGTTATGCATGAGCACGTGTTTCAACCGCTCGACATGACTGACACCGCATTTTCAGTAAACAACGACATGATGAACCGACGAGCGACAATACATTCAAGGGCCGAAGACGGCCAGTTAATACCAGTCCCAGAGTTGGCATTACCGACAGAGCCTGCGATGGATATGGGCGGACACGGCCTCTATGGAACCGTGAGGGACTACATGAAGTTCCTGCGTATGATCCTAAACGACGGAGCGGGCGAGAACGGGAGGGTGCTCAAGCCTGAAACGGCAAGCTTGCTAGCTAAAGACGGCTACGCTGGCACAAGCATTCCAATCGGGTTCTGGAAAACATCCGATCCTAGCCTTGCCAACAGCGGTGAGTTTATGCCCGGGGTCGATAAGGGTTGGTCCCATGCCTTCATGGTTAACCGTGAGAAAGCCCCTACAGGACGCTCACCGGGCTCAATGGCTTGGACCGGGCTCGCCAATTCCTATCTGTGGATCGATAAAACCAAGGGAATCGGCGGTTACTGGGCAACCCAAATTTTACCATTCTACGATTGCTCATCGTATCCCGGCTTCTATGAATTCGAAGCTACGACTTATCAAAATCTCGACTGAGGCACTGATGCCTAGAGTGGTGGCACGAATGCCGCCACTCTAGGCAATCTTAGGGACGGACCAAAAAGAGCAGATTAATGTAAGCGTCCGGTAATCCCATCTTGAGCATGCCGCTGCCGCCGTCATGACCTGCCCCATAACTGGAACCCGGTTATACCTGACAAGGTGTGATGGGCGGTCACTTACAGATTAATGATCCTGTCATCCTCTTATCTGACCAGGTGTCAGATTCAGCTTACGTCGGAAAGCTCGTGTCATATGAGCTTGGTCCGAGAAGCCACATTCGCTTGCAATAGCTTTGATTGGCTTAGAACCATCCAACAGCATCATCCTCGCCTGCTCAATGCGTTTTTCTAGTAGGTATGCGCAAGGGGTCATTCCATAGCTTTCCTTGAATCGCCGGCAAAAAGTCCAAACACCCAAACCAACGACTGCCGACAGCTGTTCTATGCTAATCTGATGTTGTAAATTTCCGTGGATGTATTCAGTCAGTGCACAGCGCTGGTGTCTTGAAAGGCGAGACTGACTGACCGTCTCCTTGAATTTGACATCCGCATAATTACGTAATAAGTGGATGCTGAGCTGAAGTCCCAGTGCCTCAGCATATGTTGGTCCGCCAATCGCTGAGTTTCGTGTTTCTCCTAAGATGGCATCAGAGATTGAAGTAATGATTGGATCCTCTGCGTTAAGCACATCGTGCAGGCAAATCTCAGATATTGAACGGCCTAGGACATCTTGAGCTACACGCGACATTAAACTCTCGGAGAGGTATACGTGTGATACGTTGATTCTTTGAGTCCAATGCCAGTGCGATGGTTGCGCACGATTTAGCAGAGAAATGTGGCCTGGCACGCAGGTCGTTCGCTTCCAGCGACTCTCAACAAGCCGATCCATGGGGGTCTGCCCCTCAAAGTATCGGACTATCATATAGTGATTCATCGGAGGTATCGGAACATCCAAGCCTGAATACCTATAGGAACGCTGCCCCACATCAAGCCACCCAAGGTCGTCACTAGCAGTCAACACCTCTCCCGGCACCCAAATAGGTAACTCTTCTGGTTCGATGAGATCTACCATTGCAGTTCTCCCTCGACATCTAGTCGACTGTTATTATTAGAGGATAAAAGACGTTTGGGACGCTACTCTAAATAAGCTAACCAGAGCGAAATCAAAAAACTCGACAGCCTCTTAACAAATCTCCCCTTACAACCCGCGTCTTCGCCAATACGAATGGGGCCCATTGTAGTGGTCAACTAATCCCACCCCGCCTGTCTAGGTTTAGCTTTCTACTCCACAGCTTACAGTTTGACTGTTGGACCGGTAGCGCAACCTTGAAGGCATAGGCGGGAAGAGGGCATTTCGGGGAATAATCTACCTTTTTGGATACATCTCATAGATCAGCCTATTTCTATACAATTAGTACGAACAATCTTGCTACAGCCACGAAACTATATGCCATGCTGCTTCTTGGGCTTTGTTTGCATCCCAGAGCCTCCCTAACATGATTGAGGCACTCTTAATCTTCCATTTCCTATGGCTGAAGCTCTTTTAATTTTTAGAGTTACCTTTACCGTGGAAAAGTGTCAAGCTTACCTTGGATAAATCCGTCTAAAGAACATGAAGATCTAGGTCGCTAGCCTAAGTTATTTTCTACTAAAGTGTTGTTCATTCAGCTAACCCAGAAAAAGCCTTCCATAGCTTCTCCCAGTAGTTGCAAATATGCCTGCAATCAACACTACTTACCTACGGCCCTGCGGGTTCATTATCAAATCCTCGCCCCGGGCCCAGATGACCGAAGCCATACAGCAGATCCTGAACGGCAATGTTTACCTGCCCTCGGACATCATCCGAACCGGCAAGGAAAGCAACACCCGCCGCAGCCGCAATGAAGACAATCCGATTTCACCGGAACTGCTGAATTCCCTGACCCGCCGTCAGCTTCTGGTGCTCGAGCGCATGTCAAAGGGCGAATCCAACAAGCAGATTGCCTATAACCTGAACATCGCCGAGACTACGGTGAAGGCCCATGTGTCTGCGATATTGCGCAAGCTCGGGGTACACAACCGGGTGCAGGCGATTCTGTCTGCCAGCGATGTGGATTTCAGCCAGTACCTGAAGCGTTAATGAATCAATTCTGAAGAAGATGGATCAGCGCACTGCGTAATTTCAGAGGCTTTACCGGCTTGTTCATCAGCAAGTGGCCCTGATCGCGTATGTGCTGTTTCAGCTCAAAGGTGTAGTTGGCAGTAATCATGATGACCGGCGCTGGCTGTTGTCGTCGGCTGTTGATCGCAGCTACAACGTTCACGCCGTTCTCATCATTGTCCAGGTGATAGTCCGCCAGAATAAGATCCACAGGCGCTTTCCCGGGATCAAGCTGTCGTTCCAGATCCGGCAATGAGGACGCCGTCACTACCCGGCAGTCCCACCCTTCCAGAAGCGTTTTCATGCCACGGCAGATGGCGTGGTCGTTGTCGATCACCCAGATTTTTGCGCCATTCAGCCTGTGCGCAGCAGCCGGCACGCTGTTCTGTTCTTCCACGGCACGCCTGGGCCTCAGTCTGCCGACAGGCACGCGAACACTGAAAACTGAACCAACACCCTCGCGGGAATGCAGCGTCACCTCATGACCCAGCATCCGTGAAATCTTGTCCACGATGGCCAGGCCCAGTCCCAGACCTTTATCCGCCTGAGCACCGCTCGGACGGATACGTTTAAATTCCTGAAATATCTCGGTCAGCTTGTCCTTAGGAATGCCCGGCCCGGTGTCCCAGACCTGTATCAGCACCGCGTCCTTTTGACGGCGACAGCCGAGCAGGATGCGACCCATCCCGGTATAACGGATGGCGTTGGTGAGAAAATTTCGCAGTATCCGCGCCAGCAATTGTGAGTCGGAACTCACCACTGCTGAGGACGCCACAAAGTCCAGTTCCAGCCCTTCGGCGGTCGCCATCTGTCGGAATTCGCGGGCGATGTTGTTCAGTAGATCCCGCAGATCGAATGCTGTGATGTCGGGTTTGATTACACCAGCATCCAGTTTGGAGATATCGACCAGCGTGCCGAGTAGATTCTCGACGTCATCCAGCGACGTGCTGACCGAACGTACCAGCCCCTCAGCTTTGGGCCCAAACGATTGCTCCAGCAATGCGCTGGTGAACAATCGTGCCGCGTTCAGTGGTTGCAACAGGTCATGACTGACCGCAGCCAGAAACTTGGTCTTGGACAGATTCGCGCGTTCGGCCTCAAGCTTGGCATCCCGGAGACGTGCTTCCACAGCCGCCCGTTCGTTGATTTCTTCCAGCAACTGCTCGTTCAGCCCCGTCAACTCGGCTGTGCGTTCTCCGACACGTCTCTCAAGATTGTCGTAAGCCTGCTCCAGTGCCAGCGCTGTTTTACGGCGGTCAGTGATATCGCGGATCAGCACGAAAAAACCGACGATGTCTCCATGCCCGTCAAAATTGGGCACGTAGGAGCGCAACATATAGCGCACCTCTCCGGATTCGCCGGTTTCCTCAAACTCGAAGGTCACGTTGTCGCCCGCCATCACGTTCAATATTTGCGGCAACAATCGCAGATAGAGTTCCGGGGAATGCACGTCGTCCAGCCGTTTACCCAGCGGGGATTCACCTCGCCGACCGTACCAGCCTTCATAGACCTTATTACAGAAGTGAATGGTCAGGTCATCGCCCACATAGGCAATCAGCGCCGGTACATGGTCGGTGACCACCCGAATCCAACGTTCACTTTCTTCCAGTGCCTTGATCCGGCGTGCCATTTCGCTGTTTTTCACATCGGTAACGTCGGAATACAGCACCACCAGGCCACCCTCGCGGGTCGGACGTTCAATCATCTGGACCCAACGATCATTCGATAGCAGGAACACCGAGCCCTCGTTATCTTCGTTCGAGTGTTCTTCGCGGATGAGGCCGGATTCCTTCAGGCGACGCTTCACTTCGGTGACCGAGGTGCCAACCGCAGGCACGTCCAGGCCGCAGAAGATCCAGTAGTTTCGAAACCGGCTGTTGCTCTGAATCAGGCGATGTTGCCGGTCAAACAGCACAAATCCATCGTCGATGCCCTCTATCGCATCCACCAGTCGGTGTCGGGTCGTATCGGCTTCTTCGCGGGCGCGATTAAGGGCTTTGTTACTGACTTTCAGCTCATCCATGGCTTGATTGAGCGCCTCGGTGCGCTCACGAACCTGTTCCGCCAGCATCACTGAGTGCTCGAAGGCCGCGTAGGGTTCGGGCTTGTGGGCTGAGCCAGATTCAACACGAAAAATCAACGCGTCACGAATGATGGTGAGGCGCTCGTTTTCCGCCTCAAGCTCTGCAATCCGAATGTCTCTCGGATCCGTGGATTCAGCCTTAGCTGGTTTCGGAGCTGGCATCAGGCTGGCCAATCACCACCCCCGTGAAGGTTTGATTAATATGCATACCATTGAATTGCTCGCCATAGGTGTTGAAACCAATAACACGGTGGTGGCGCAGGAAATCCGATACTTCGTCGGCAACGCCAGTCAGTTCTGCCTCCAGCCTTCGCAGGAAGCAGTCGCAGCCGATAGTCACCAGTGGCGCACCGACTACCCGTTCCGACGCCTCGATCTGTTTGCGAACACTCTCCAGCAGAGACTGGGGGGACATAGACGTCATTACGATTCCGGTTTCCACCGCACAGTAAAAAGTCATACTGCGATCCGGATTGACCCTTTGTACTGAGCGAACGAAATAATGCCCACCAATACGGACCCCCAGAGGACGCAGGGCAAACACCTCCCGGTTCAGGTCCTCTACTGCCACACCCATGGCGCGGGCGTAAGCATCAGCCGCGGGTTCGGCGTTGAGTTCGTATACCGTCCGGCTTTCCGCATCGGCTTTGGTGACCACCAGCTTCTGGTCCTCGGGCACCATGTGATGGGTGGAAAACACTCGAAAATCGAGCGTTGTGTTGACCAGCATTACGGTCGCCGCACCCGTGTGAAACTCGCCGTTATGATAAACATGGGTGTTGGCCAGCTTTTCATCGTCACCGGCAGAGCCGCCGAACTGGGGAATGGTGCCAAGGGCGGAATTCAGGGTCGCCAACACCAGTTCCTCCCGACTGGACAGTCCGTCCAGCAATGTGATCGCAAAGGTATTGCCCTTGATGGGTGCCAGCCTGGCGTCGCGGCAACTGGACAGCAGCCCGTCGATGACTTCCTGGGCATCCTGCAACTGAAACTGATCCAACTCCCGGATCAGCGCGCAGTCGATGGAAAAAAAACGGCTGTCAAATCCGATCGCGGTGATGAATCCGCGTCCGTAGCCGTCTGGTGTAATCTCGCCCGCAGACGTACAGCCGGTCACCTGCACGCCCGTGAAAACGTGCTGCATCGCGATACCCAGGCGCCCAAGGTCGTATTCCGCTGAGCAGAAAAAAAGCACGCATCCCAGGTGATCCCGTCCAAGCTGGCTGGCAAGCGTAGTCGCTGCCAACATCGGATCCCGGGCATCACAACTGGCAACACGAACAGCAGGTAGAGTTGTTGTAAGGCGCATCGTTGCCCGCTCCAGGATTTTGTGGCTTTCTCTCGATTGTACGAGTTCCTCCACGGGAGCCAATGCGACTTCAGTGCTTTTAACCGGCGCGCCAAACTGCTCGTAAGTCATTGATTGGCAAACTCCCTTACCGAAGCTTGGGTTTTTAGTCTGTTATCAAACGGCCAAACCGGCACTTTAGTGCTAATGCAGAACCGTCAGCGCCAGCGTATCGGCTTCGGCAAAGTCGGCACCAGACGACTTGGTAACCTGCTCAAACATGTTGTACTCAGCCACCAACTTGAGGTTGCTGTTCACATTATGGAACACGGCAACCGAGGTGTTTTCCGTCTCGAAATCACCCTGCTCGGAGTCCGTCTCACCGTAGGAGAGTACAAACCGGTTAGCACCCAGGGTGTAAGAGCCCTGAACCAGATAGCCGTCGGCGTCCTCTTCCGCGATGGCCCCATCGACAATCAGCACGGGTGCATCGCCGTCAGAGGTAAAACCGGAAGCGGTCACAGAGAGACCAGCCACGGATGCCCGCAGGCCGTACCCAAGGCCAGTGGAGTCAACGGACGTTGTCGCATTTTCAGATTTCTGCGAGCGGCCGTTCAACCAGCCGGTCAGTGCAACTCCATTCAGGTCAGCCCCATAAGTCACCTCTGCTTCAAATCGTGGCGCAGACTGCTCTGACTGAGCGCCAGGAGTCGTATTCGCTGGCTCAAAAATACCCGCTGCCACTTTCAGACCGCCGACATCCGGGCTGCGATAGGTAATCTGCGCAGAGGGTGTCGGGTAGGGATAGCCAGTGCGGATATTACCGAAGGAAACCCCGGTCGGAGCCAACCCCGGCGAGCCAAAGCCCAGCAGAATCTCATCCAGGAAAATATTGGAGCGGGCGTAGAGGCCAAAGTCCTTACCAATCAACACCTGGCCGAAGGAGCCGTCAACGGTTGCATACAACTGACGCACATCAATGGCGGTATCGGTTGGTGAGGTCAGACTGTCGTTGATGGTCGACCAGAAGGACGAACGGCCACCCATGGTCAGATCGCCCACCTCCTTGCTGAAATTGAAGCCGATGGTGTTGGGCAGGAAGCCCATTTTTACGTCGGAATTGCGCGTGTCTGCCAGCTTGTCATCACGATTAACGTAGAAGGCATTGAAATAGCCGTCCACTGAGAAGGTCGTGCCGTCTTCATTGTAGACTTCCACCGCAGCGCTGGCGCCACCGGCAAACATCGCCGCTGAAAGTACCACTGCAAACCCTGACTTTTTGAAAGTGCTGTTCATAACTCCCCCGGATTCTTGTTCGAGTTGGGTATGGATCGGCGAGGCGTTGCTCGCGTCTCGGGCGCTGAATCTCGCCTGACTTTCATGGTCGGGGAAGCACCCAGAGGGGGAAATGCGCCAAGAGAGCAGGTTTTCTGATTATTTAGGAGGCTGTAAACACAGGACTTTGGGACTAATACCGGCCAGACAAGAAACGCCTCGCGATGAACAAAGCAAACGAATAAGAGGAGCTCTGGCTTGGCCATGACAGTCTTGTCGAAATGCGTGACTTAAATATGAATAGCGCTTAACTGAGTAAGTATTCTGCATTTCTGCACGGGAGATTATCGGCAGCGGGCGCCTACACCGAGGAGAGCTCAGAGCGAGCATGGGAGGCGGCAGCAATTACGGAGGCTCTACGAATGTTCGCTTTTGTTTAAGTGGGGACAGTTTATGGTTACCTAACCTGACCAGTTTATGGTTCCACTACCAGATCCCCAACTTCTTTTTTATCGGCAAAGGTAAACCTTCGTAAATTTCGTCCAATGGCTCTGCCGCCAACGCCCTTAATTTTTCGTTTTCCATCCGCAATTCCTTGACCAGATTGACCAAGTCGTCTTTCCGGCTCTTCCTGGTTCCGGTGGCCGTCGGGTGCTCGACGCGCTTCAATTTGGCGTTCTTGGCTTCCTCCAAATCTGCGTTTGTGGCGTCAAGGTATTGTCTAAAATGGGGCGAATAGCTCGACGTGTTCATGAGCGTTGCGCGATTCATGCCGATTGCTGCGGCGACTTCGGAGCCCTTGATTAGATAATTTTTCTTCACGAGAAAATCCGTAGGCGTGCGGTGACGCCGAATGTAGAGCGCCTTCTCTCGTTTCATATCCTGCACACACTGCCAGGCGGCAGCACTGGCGTTTCTGTCGGAAACCCAGTCTGGACGATCTTCGGGTCCTTTGTCGGCCCCTGCCGCCGCACGTTTTATTAGATACTCCATCACCATTACGCAGTCCTCAACTTGTAACTGGTTAACACGGATTCAAGCTCAGGTAGTGCCTCGTGGCGGGCGTTAAGCGTCCGGACGTGACGTGTGACATTGCGCACCATCTCTAACGAAGGCTGTTTGAAAATGTCGGGGACGACCGGGTTGTTCAGAACCTCAACATGCGACGCAATTTGAAAAAGCATCCATTCGACATTGGTCGTCTGCATCAGATTATGGACGCACCCCAAGCACAGCTCCGGGGACGCATTGTGACGCATGGGTTCACCCTGTTCCGCACATCTGGCCCTATACCTGGTCCGCCGCATCAGCAAACAATACCCCCAAGGATTCGCCTTAATGTTCTCAACCTCTATGTTTGCCAGTTGCTCGGCTAATTCCATCTGTTGCTCCGGGCTCTGGACGCGCGTCTGTCGGAGGAGGCGGCGCAGTAACTTATTCATTTCACCAGCATAGCCTTCGCCGTGACTTTTGATGTAGTTGTGAACAAGTGAATTAATAACGCGGATCTTCACTCGTTGGTGGCCTGCGCGGTTGTCTTTATCGCGAATGTAAGCCAGCCACATGGTGCGACTGATGTGTTTAAACTGGCTGCGGATCATCCAGCCTGCATCACCATCAAACCGCCGGTAAATCGCCTCTGCCCACATGTGGCGGAACGCATGGGGGCTTGGATAGAGTGCCTCACCCAGCATCTCGCTGTGGATAGTTTTGGATGTTTCCCCCGATTGGCACTCGACGTCACTGAGTGAGGAAAGCCAATCCCGTGTTTCGTCGGACAGGTGAGTGTCAAGCAAAGCCCGCCAGTCTGCCCGCAGGGTGCCGCCGCGGTATTGGCTTACCCAGTCTTTCTTGTCGCCAAAAGATCTCTGGAAAAAGAAAGCCAGCCGAGGCCATTCTTCACGGGTTCGGCGATGCGCCTCTCGTAAATTCCCGTCTATTGAGAGTTCGCTCCATTCGTCGGCGGAGCGCGATACCAAAAGCCGTTCCTTTTCCCGGTACTGGTCCATCGTCAGCAAATCGCCGGATGCTTCAACTTGCGCCAAATTTTGCCACGACTCCCAGTTATCGATCAGTTCAAAACCGGCATAGTGTTGGACGTAGTGCGGCCACAGGCCACTGACGGCTTTGAGCACTGTCTCTTCAGACCGGGAGGGGATTTTTCTATTGAATGTTCCATACAAACATGGGCGGTCACCGTCAGAGCCATGCATACGACCCAGGCGCTCAGCGATTGCAACAGCACTGAAAGTGACTTCCCGTAACTGTCGGACTCGTCCGGATGTCTTATAGACGTACCAATCTACCTGATAGCGATGCGGGAAGGCATACTGATCCAGCTTATCCATGTTTCGGTTGCGCTGGATGTCAGAATAGGAAAACCCGAACTCACTTGCTCTCCATCCAGTCAACGCCACCACACCGACTAAGCCAGCCGACGCGACCAGTTCAATGAATTGGCGAGGCAGACTGTAGCCGCCTTTCGTCTTTTTCCCGCCCTCGTATACCGTTCCTTCAAGGCCAAAGGATTTAAAAAATGCCACCGTGGGCACAAAAGAGCCGCTTTGGTCACAGCGTTGTTTCATGGCATCGAGAATTTGCAGGAACAAGTGCCAGGGCACCGGTCTCTGACATTCCCCCAGAAGGCACTGCGTTTCCTCGATATCCTCCCGGCGCAGCCAGTCCCAGATGATAACCCGCAGGCGGTCTACGGTCTCCGGTGAAGGCACAAGCCCGAAAGCTTCGGCAACCTGCTCTAACACGTTTTCTTTCAGAACGTGATGTTCGAAGCGTGCCTTACGATGAGCTTCCAGAAAGTAATCCACAACAGCTGTCTGCATCCGCTGCCCCAATGCTGGCCAACTTGGCCATATCTCGGTGACCGGTCGCCCCTCAAGGACCCGGGAGATATGAGCCCTAACAGATGTCTGGCTTACGCCCAGATCCGTGGCAATCGTCGCACAGGCTTGCAGTGTTTGACTGAGGGCGCAGGCAAGCGGGGCGTGCTCCTCAAAAAAATTGAGACAGTGCTCCACATAATATCTACCGTGATCCAGAGTAAGCAGGTTAAAGGACTGGCCTTTTTTCCAATCCTGATAGGTCAGGTCATTGTCCGTCAGCTCAGGAATCAGCACCTTGAACTGCCTCCTGACATGTGCCTCTGTCACATCCCGAGAAATCCAGTCGAGGCCCAGCTCCGAGGTAGCGTCTTTCAGAGCTTGAAGGGGCATGAGAAACGTCATGTCCATTTCACTGCGTACGGCTTTCAGCGGCGAGGGACGTCCCCCTCTCCAATTGTTCGTTAGCATAAACGTCAACACAGCTCGGCTGTTTTCGCGGGTGAGGCGGGGCAGGTTTCTTCGCGCCAAGGCGACCATCCACAGCCTCAGTCCTTTCAGTCTTCTTGTGTAGCTGTTGACGGTCGTCGATTCGGCGAGGGACAGCCAGATCTGTTTGGAGAGCGAGACGGGATCAATTCCCCGTTCCCGCACCCAGTCTGGATAGACCTCAGACAGTGCCAAAACAGTGTCAAAGTCGACCGTGTAACGTTTTCCCCTTTGGTTGATGAATTGCCATACGTTCTCCGTGAATTGATTACCCCGGTTACCAGGCAAAGCGCTGAGACGTGCCTGCAATTCATTGAGATCCGGTAGGTTCCGATGCCGACGTGCTATCGTTGCGGTCATTCCACAGTCTCCAGGAGGTAATCAAACAAATTGGGCAGATGGGGCTTGAGGTCGGCATATTGTTTCTGGGCCTCAGCAGCAGAACGCATACGAGCCAGATTGCGCGTCATCCATTCAACGCGGATCAACAGCGTGCGCTCGACCCAATCGGGCCGGACTGCGAGCATTTGCGGTAGCCGAGCCTCGGCTTCGGCGATCGTATGAATAAATAGCAGCGCCTGCTCCACTGTGTCAGGAACGAGGATGATATCGTCGTTTTGGATCCGTTCGATGGACTGGTCGAGCGAATAAACTCGAATGTCCTCTGAACCGGTGGCCTCCACCACGCGAGTGCTCAACTCCAGATCGTTCACCGCTGCCGCCATTGCGGATACAGACGGTCGGTAGACAACATTCTGAAGATCGTTCAGAACCAGGCGGGTGACTCGACCTGCACGGTTGACGAAATCCTTATTGGCATCGGTCAGATAAGCATGCTTTTCGGTTGCCGAGGTGTGCGAGTGGTGGTTGATCAGGTCACCGTCACGGTAACGGTCTGATCCCGCATGAACGGCAGTGGTCTTCACGTGCGTGAGAGAAAATATGTGCTGTGGAAGGGAGCGCGCCACCGTTTCGCGGTACGCCCCGATATTACTTTCGGGTGTCTTGGCAAAAATGCCCACGGGTTCGCTGCCCTGAGTCAGCGCCAACGCGGCGTCCAGAAAGATCGAACTGGCACCGGCACGCCTTAAAGCTGCGTCAATTCGCCGCTTGACGGAAGGCAATTCCCAGATTCGCCACAAGAAAGAGATATCTCCTTGCTGCGCGAAACCTTCTCTAATGTCCGGCATCGCTTTTTCTGACATAACGTTGAATTGGAAAACAGGGCTAGAGACCGGCAAACCTGTGAAGTAGCGATATTGGGCTTTTGTCCAGCAATCGGACGCCATCAGGATCGCTGGTTGCCGAGTCGAGCTGGCGCGGCCCTTGTAGTAACAACACTCCATCGCAATCAGGCGACCGGATTGATTGAATTCGAGTGCGTAGTCCGTTGTTTTCAGTTTAAGAATATCGGTTGGCTGCACCGCTTCACAGGCAACTAACCAGGCCATCAGGCGCTCCTCAAGAGGGGAGTAAACGTGTTGATAATCCGGATGGAAAATGGTTGGAGAGCGAGCCCAGGACCGAATGCGTTGGCCGCAGACCCAGGGCCCTGAGACCAAGCTTTCAATGCAGCTCTGCGATAACAGCGTTTTGATAGACTTTCGGTCAGAGGGGCGAACCAAATCCAGCCACAGCAGTTCTGCCCATGCGTCTCGCGGCTGCCCTGCTGAGTCAAACGAACCAAAACGCCTTAATATCTTGTAGTTCCATTTACGAAACCAGTTCTTCCCGCAAGCAGGTTCTTCAAACGTTGTAATGGGGTGTTCCTGCCATTCCGACCGGACGTCTAGTAGATGAAGTAGTGTCTCGGCAATCGTCACCCGAAAGCTCAAAAACAATCTGCTTGGGCTTTCCAGTTGAAGGTATTTTTGCTCACCGAGAACAGATCGCAGCCAGGGCAGATTGAACCAGTCCGTAAGGGTATATGGCTGAACATTTTCACTTTTTGAAGGCTTTGACACCCTCAGTAGTGTCTTTAGATAGCTGAAATCCTCGTCAGTCAGGCCAGGGCTAGCCAGAGCCTTGTTCATGACTGTGGTTAAGCATTCTAAGGGGCTGCGCTTCTGGCTCTGCTGATTCATGCAATGCGCTTCGTAGGCCTTCAGGCAGTCGTAGCGATTGATGTCGGTGCTTTCGTAACCCGTTTCGTTCACCCAATCTATGAATCGTCGTATCGCGTCCGAATAAGCTCGTCGCGATCCCTCTTTAAGGCCATGAAACCAGTCCGTTTGAAATGTGGCGGCGGCCCCCTGAAAAATGGCTTCGTGGAATTTGTTTTCACGGGCCAATGCTATGATCTGAGTGGTACCAGCCTGGGTGTTGTATGTGATTCGAGTGGGCTTAATCGATGTATATGTGGGTTGTTCCGGCAGCGTTTGATCGAATGCTTTAGCCATATCGTCCACTGCATGCGCCAGCTCAGCCACTCCGTCCAACTTTTCACTCACCTCCCACCCTCAAGTTCTAACATTTGGAGTCTCATGCGGATGTACCGAGTTGTGACCGATGAGGCATGACCGTTTCGCCCGATGGTGTGCCGGAGTCGCTGGGCAACAACAATAAGCGCTGCCGATTCCGAGCGTGTTTCCCGGCCGTCAGGCCCCGTGAGTTCTTCATGAAACAGTTCAGTTGCGAAGGTATGGCGCAGATCGTGAAAGCTCAGACTGGGGTGCAAACCAGCCTCATCAGCCCTCTGTCGAAAGCGTCGGGAAGCGTGCCACTCGCTGATACCTGTACCGAGAAATCGCGGATCTGTTCTGAGAAAAAAGCTTTCATCCGCACTTCCACTTTCGTCAATCGCCCACTGGCGTTCGGTACTAAAATACCGTCTCATATCCGAAAGCAAATCTCTGTCAAAATACACCCAACCACTCTTACTGTTTTTGGCATAGCGACCCTCCAGCCAGTAGCTAAACCGCTCGACGTGGTCGTAAGCTCGGTTGTCCAACTGTTTGAACAGAATACACAAGGCGGGCGTGCGCAGACCCCGCAACTCCGCAGTCCTAAGGCCCACCTCGAACCCCATTCTCATCATGAGTTTTTCAGCCAGCGTTTCACAATGATTCAGCAATGTGAGACGCGCGTGTCTCGGAACGTACTGGATGTAATGTTGTTTGGTGTTCCGTTCCGCCATGGCCTGCCGGGTCCGTCGATAAACGCGCAGCGCTAGGCGTGGAGAAAATTCCATGTAATGCAGGAAGTTATAATAAGCGGTGAGTGCTGATAGATGGGTCTGGAGCGATTGCGCCGATTTAAGACGGTTTGAAAGCACCTCATTGAGGTAATGATTCACGAACCGCTCACTACAGGACGAAGAGGCATGCAGTCCGGCCGTCTGATGAGTCAGCCGACATTCTTCCAGGTAGCCCAGAAACTGAGCCAAAGCGTAGACATATGCTCGTATCGTCGCATCTGATACGTCTCGTTCAACCAATTCATATAGCTTGCTAGTGCGGCCATGCAACGTTCCGTCGGATAATTCTCGGATTTCAAAAACAGCGCTGAATCGAGCTAGAAACGTAGTGAACATAAGCGGGAGAAGCGGTGGTTTACGTCTCTCATTGAGGATAAGCCAAAATGGCTCAAAACGGTGACCGTTAAACTGATAATCGACTTGTTTCTCTACGCAAACTGTCACATTGCCACCGGCACTTGAATAGTCTCTGTATGCTCTGCCGATCTGACTACAAAAGCAATGCTTTTCCTATTCGATGTTGGTCTTTCGAAAAGACTAGCTCGACGGGCGAGAGATTGACCATATCGTTTGCAAACCGTTCTCGTTTAGCTTGCGTCCAACCCTTCGCTCCGCGCTTCCAGGCCCACTTGAGCGGAACTACGTGATCAATGTCGATCTCACTGCTGTTTTGGATGACTTTGCCTGTGAACGGACTGACCCAGCGGCCCGAAACCACGCTGCAACGACGTTCATCTGCAAACCGGACCTTGGTCGTGGATTGTGCAATCAATGCCTCAGCACGGCTGTCTTGACAGTCTCCGTCGGCGTCATCCCAACCATGCCCGAACGCAGACCGTTCGTAGCTTTGTAACTCGCCTTTTTGATCTTGGGCCTGCTGAACCGAGGCCAGAGAGACACCATCCGGAAGTTTACCGCCTGAATCCAGGCAGGCATCAACAGAGTCGTACGGTTGATAATTCTTGGTTCGCTCATACCAACTGCTTTGTGGTGGATGGCAAAGACCGCTGTTCGACTTTTTTATAGTGGAAGCGTGAGCCGAAGCACTGACAAGACCCGCTACCACAAAAACGAAGAGGGGAAGTATTCTTAAAACGCAAACCATGATGTTTAAAGGCTCTCTCAAGTGTAAACTTACCGTAGACTGCCCACGTATGATCCCTCGCAGCCTTACACTCCACGGACGATGCTTCACTCCAAGGAAGCGACAACGACTGACCAAAGGTCGGTGTTACCAGTTTGCAGCCCAAAAAGGCTGAGAAGTTTATTCACCATTATCGGTTGCAGCAAGCTGGCATAGGCCTAAGAGCAAAGCGGCGACGCCTGCTTGGCTGCGTACTATCTTTAACGTGATTTGGACGGGAAAGATCGACTATCCATGGCTATTAGCTTTTATGAAAAAGGGGAGCTGCCCTCTGGCTTCCACGGATGGCGAGTTGTTGCCACCATCCGAGGTAAACGCTACCAGAAGTACTTCTCCTTGAAGAGGCCAAACACTCGGATTTCTGAAGAGTTCTGGCACAAATATCAAGAGACCAGAGCCAGGTACTATGAGGCCCGTTACATGGCCCGCTCCGCAGCCATTCAATACCTCGATTTCATCGGGAAAGACCATCCAGCTACCCGCCCCTATCGCGGCGTAGGTTTCCACGGCATCACGCTTGGTATCGGAAGCGGGAAAAGTGCTTCACAGGAAACCTGCTATTTCTCCGTAAACAAACGAGGCGCTGCTAACAAATTCTACATTGATGAACGAGCATCTCTGTCTCAGGCATGGGAGCAGGCTGTACAACATTGGGGAGAAGTATTCGATATCCGACCCAAAGATATAGCTAAAAAGCTCGAACAGGTTCCCAGTCCTGATCAGTTCAAATCGCTTCGAAAACAACTGAACGAACACGAGGGCTGCGACTATCAAGCCAGTGTCCTCCATCATGTCTACGCCGAACAGCGTAGCCAGCTGGAAAAACATAAGGCTAAGAAAACCACCAGAGGAAAGCTCAACGAGGATGATTTACTGGCAATGTACGCGAACCTGGAACGCCAGGTGTCAGAGTTCCGGAATTAGATCTATTCGGTGTCGTGGCCGAAGGACCGGCCCAGCGCGTCCGGTTTAGACGACAGAACTCTTAGCATTGGCTGTCGTCCTTCCATGACGCCAACTACTCTGCCATCTCCGATGAAAGCCCCAACCATAAAGACACCGGGCCCAAGCCGTTTGTAGGGCTCAAGAATAATCGTACGCCAAGCTTCGATATCCAATAGAACCGACATTAACTCCGGTGACCTACCCCCAATCGTGAAAAACCATAGGGCGCTTTTAAAAGCTAAGCCTGCATAATTTAATTTCAGCTCACAAAATGCAGTGCAAATATCAAAGTCGTGGTATGCTCCTGTAACCAGATTTTTTAGCCAGAGGCACAGCCATGATCCGCTGCCATCTCGCCCGCATGATGGGCGAGCGCAAGATGCGTATTGCTGATGTTGCCAGAGAAACCGGACTCAGCCGCGCCACAGTGACTTTGCTTTATAAAGAAACCGCGCAGAAAGTGGATCTGGAAGCCATTGAACAGATCTGCATACTATTCGATTGCACTGTCGGTGACCTGCTGGAATTGGTGCCAAACCTAAATGACCGAGGAGCGGCCTGATGGCATCTGAAGCAGATACCCGAGCAAACTATATCGATCCAGCATTACGGGCAGCAGACTGGCAACCGAGCAACATCATTCGGGAGCACTACTTCACTGACGGTAGAAAAATGGCCGGAGGGGTACGTGGGCGACGTTGCTATGTGGATTACCTGCTACACAAAGATAACCGCTATCTAGCCGTAGTAGAAGCGAAAAAAGTATCCGAGCATCCAACTAGAGGCCTGCAACAGGCCATTGACTATGCGAATAAGCTTCACGTTCGTTACGTCTATTCCAGTAACGGCAAACAAACCTACGAATTCGATCTGGAAACAGGCAAAGGCGACTACATTGAGTTCTACCCAACGCCTGCTGAGCTTGAAAAGCGCTATGCCGGAGAAACCACCGATTTAAGCCAAGAGTTAAGAAACATCCCTTTCCATTTAGAAGGGGCCATGCAGCCGCGTTATTATCAAGAACTGGCAGTTCATGCGGCTACAGATGCTATTGGCCAAGGCAAATCCCGTATTCTGCTCACGCTGGCAACCGGTACCGGTAAAACTTTCATCGCCTTTCAAATCGTCCACAAACTCTTTCAGGCTCGCTGGAACCTTGACAACCCTGGCTCACGCAGGCCCCGCGTTCTGTTTCTGGCCGACCGTAATATCCTGGCCGATCAAGCCATAAACACCTTCAACCCTTATGAAAAAGACCTGATTAAAATCAATGGGGAGGAAGTGCGCAAACGCAATGGTGTGGTTCCAACCAATGCCCACATCTTTTTTGCAATCTATCAGGCGATTGCGGAACGAGAAAACATCGATGGCTATTACAAAGTCTATCCCAAAGATTTCTTTGATTTGGTGCTGATTGATGAGTGTCACCGTGGTGCGGCCAATGAAGCGGGCTCCTGGCGAGCTATTCTTGATCACTTCAGTAGCGCCGTACATCTGGGGTTAACGGCCACACCAAAACGCACAGACAACGTGAACACCTACGAATATTTTGGCCAACCCGCTTATGTGTATTCACTGAAAGACGGTATCAACGACGGCTTCTTAACGCCCTATCGCGTTAAACGCGTTAGAACCAATCTGGATGAATTGGTGCTCACCAAAGATGATGTCATAGTCGAAGGTGAATCCGGCCAAGATTTGTATCAGGTCGAAGACTATGACCGCAAAATCATTGTTGATCAACGCACAGAGCTGGTCGCCAACGCCATCTTACAAAACATCAATCCATTGGAAAAAACCATCGTCTTCTGTGAGAACCAGAACCACGCGCTGACGATGCGCGACATGATCAACAAATACAAAACTGTTAAAGACCCGCATTACTGTGTGCGAGTGACCAGTGACGAAGGTAAAGCCGGCCGCGAACTGCTGGAAAAATTTCAGGATAACGACAAAGACATCCCAACCATTGTTACCTCATCACAAATGCTTACTACCGGTGTCGATGCGCGTAATGTGCGCAATGTGGTACTGGATCGAACCATCGGCTCAATGGTGGAGTTCAAACAGATTGTGGGTCGTGGCACCCGTGTATTTGACGGCAAGGACTACTTCACCATCGTGGATTTTCGGGGCGCTACCAACAACTTTTATGATGAAGAATGGGACGGCGAGCCTGAAGCACAGGAACCCGACGGAACCCGAGAACCAATTCCAACACCTTACACACCTGATCCGCCCGAAGGCGGCGATCAACCAGAGCCAGAACCAGGTGAGCCGCGCCCAAGGCTAAGGGTAAGACTTGGCAATCACCGCGAGCTTAAAGTCATCGATATTGAAACCCGTTATATCGACGAAAATGGTAAGCCCCTCACTATTCAGGAGTTTGTCGAGCGGTTAATTCAACAACTGCCGGGCCTGTTCAAAAGCGTTGATGAGCTTCGCGATATCTGGTCAGACCCAGACCTACGCGAACAACTCTTGGCCAAGTTGGTACAAGCGGGCTTTGACAAAGAGCAGCTCTCGGCCCTGCGCAGCATGTTCGAGGCCGACGACTGCGATATGTTCGATCTGCTGGCGTTTTTAGCCTTTGAACAACCCATGGCTACCCGTAAATCCAGAGCAGAAGCCGTGAGAGCCAACAGCGCATTCTTCGACCATTACCAACAGGAAAAGGCCAAACAATTCTTGCATTTTGTCCTGAATCGCTACGAACAAACTGGCGTTACTGAATTGGCACGTGAGCGCCTGCCAGCGTTGATTGAGCTATCCGGCCTTGGCACCACCAAAGATGCCTCCATGGCTTTTGGTGGCAAACCTGCGCATTTGCTTGCTGCCTTCAAACAACTACAACACCAGCTGTACCACGTGAGCTAACCAATGGAACTGAACTTAGCCCCCAACCCTTTGCATAGACAAGTACAGACCTTAACGATTGATAAGGTCGCTACGCTGATTGGCGAGAATGGCTCAGGTAAATCCAGTATTTTGCAGTCAGTTTTTGAACAACGATTAGCAGGACGAGATCATGAAAATCTTAAGGTCGTGTGCTTTTCATCTGGCCAAAACGAGAACTACTCAGAAAAATTTAGTGCCTATTTGAAAAGAGAAAGGCAAGCTGGGCGCGGCCTTAATCTTGATTGCTTCTATTTCGACAAATCCTGGTCAAAGCTGCTGATCTTTCTAGCCACAGCCATTAAACGCAACGGCAAAGTTCGGTCATTCCTGGTAGAACAGGAATACGTCAATGAGTCCCAGCCAGATAAAGACGACCTGAGCACAACCTTCAGGTGCGCCTTTAAAGTGGATAAAAACTACATTGCTCGTGTTCAGGATGCTCTCAAGCGTGAAGAACGCGGCGATGCCGATACTCTGCGTGCGACGCCATATTTTCGCTCATTGGAAAGCTTTATTACCAACCTGATATCCCGTGAGTATGAGTTTGAAGAGCCCCTGCGAAAGCGAACTGTTGATCTCACTGCCAATGGCTTAATCCGGGTGTCTTTCGACTACCCCAGGTCGCTCCAGGCGGGTGATGATGAAGCGGAAGCCGGTGAGCCCGACGCCCAAGCCGTGGCCACCAACTGGGACCCGGAAGTAGCCTTTTTCACACAGGCCGCCGACAACAACTACTTTATCGATAAGCCACGTTGTCAACTCGTGTTCAATAACAATATCGAGCTGGACCAGCTTAGCGATGGGGAATACCAGCTACTATTCTTGTATGCGCTAATCGACCTGTTCGACACTGAGAATACCCTGTTCCTATTCGATGAGGCAGACTCACACCTTCACTATAAAAACGTCGAAAAGCTATGGGCGCTTCTCCACAGCATCCAAGGCCACGCCATCACCACTACACACTTACTCGATTCCATTTCGGCCAAAGAGAATCGTATTGAGCACCTTAAAGTGGTGGAAAAAGGCAGGATCAGCGAAGACAACAAAATCAAGCAATTGATCAATCGCCTGAGTGTACTGTCGCGCGCGAAATCGGTGGAATTTGAAGTGTGCGGCAAGCTACCTAACATCGCCTTACTGGATGATTACAACGACTGGATTATTTTTTCCAAACTCGCGGCGCGTGCAGGGCTAGATATAAACCGTCTAGCCGCGGTGCATGCCATGAAAAAGTCATCCAGCTACGCTACTGCCAACGAGACTTTTGGCAAGGGCAAGATTGATTGGCTGCACGGCCTCAGCAAGATCGAATCCCTCTTGGTCACAACCCAAATTTTTATGATTTGTGATCGGGATGAGGCAGTTCTGGATTGGAATGCTGCCAATGGCGTTCAAGTGAACGGCCAAGTGTACCGCGACTTGCTGAATACCATTCGCTGGCCGCAAGGCATAAGGGTGACACCCTATTTGCTCGCATGGAAACGCCGCGAAATCAAAAACTATTTACTCTCATACACCGCATTGGCGCACCACCATCTGCTTGGCCAAATAAACAATGGTGATATTGCGCAGCGCAATCACCTACAGCCCAATAATCCTGGTGATAACGATGATATTCGCAGGTTGAACGTTAAACACATTATCAACCCGCTGGTTAATACCGATGGCGAAGGCTTGGACCAAGTAAAACTCCAAGCCTATATCGACCAGATTCCGCCCACAGAAATCAGCGAAGACATCACCAATATGTACAATTTTATTATCGGAAAACTCTAAGCATGTCACTACAACAGAAAATTGACCGCATTACCGACATCCTACGCCGCGACGATGGCATCAGCGGTGCCATGCATTACACAGAGCAAACCTCCTGGGTATTGTTCCTGAAGTTTCTCGATGATTATGAGTCCGAAAAAGAAGATGAGGTTGTATTGTCGGGCAAAGACTATCAACCGGTATTGAATGATGAGCATCGCTGGGCAAGCTGGGCCTGCCCTAAGACTCCTGAAGGTAAATTGGACCTGGCACGTGCAAAAACCGGGGATGACCTTACAGATTATGTCAATAATCAGCTATTTCCCTACCTGAAAGGCTTTGCCAATGCGGCTGCGACAGGCGCAGATCCAAAATCTTTCACCTACAAAATTGGCGCTATCTTTCAGTACTTGGACAACAAGGTCGCTTCTGGCCATACCCTGCGTGAAGTGCTGGATATTGTAGACAGCCTGAACTTCCAGTCCGAGTCTGATCTGTTTGAACTCTCGTTGGTGTATGAAGGCTTGCTGCAAAACATGGGCGATGCCGGTGGTTACGCGGGTGAGTTTTATACCCCGCGCCCGTTGGTGCGCGCGATGGTGCAGGCTATTGACCCTAAACCCGGCGAGACGATTTATGACGCAGCAGCCGGTTCCTGCGGATTTTTGGTGGAAGCCTTTGAGCACCTAAAAAGTAAAAAGAGTCAACTCTCCACCGAGCAGTGGGATTTTATTCAGAGGGATACCTTCTACGGTTACGAGAAAACCTCATTGGCTTATGTGATGGGCATGATGAACATGATTTTGCATGGCATCGAGTCACCCAACCTGTTCCGTGGTAATACCCTGACCCATAATATCCGCGATATTCAGGAAAAAGACCGTTACGACATTATTCTGGCTAACCCGCCATTTGGCGGTAAAGAAAAGTCGCAAATTCAGCAAAACTTCCCCATTCAGAGTAACGCGACTGAATTGTTGTTTTTACAGCACTTTATGAAAACCCTTAAAAGTGGTGGCAAAGCAGCCATCGTAGTGCCGGAAGGCGTGCTGTTCCAGACCAACAGTGCCTTTAAGCAGGTGAAACAAGAGCTGCTTGAAAACTTTAACCTACACACCATCTTAAGCCTGCCCCCTGGCGTTTTTTTGCCGTACTCGGGTGTTAAAACCAACGTGCTATTTTTCGAGCGCAGCGGCGGCACCAGTGATGTGTGGTATTACGAATGTGAGCCTGAGAAGAAGCTTACCAAAAACAAACCAATCACCGATGAGCACTTAAAAGAGTTTGTTGAACTTTATAGCAGCCGCGAAACCACCGAATGCTCATGGACTGTATCGGCGAGTAAACTGGCTGAAGATTATGATTTGACCGCTAAAAACCCAAGCAAGGCCTCAAACAAAAGAGAGCCTAGCGCCCTCGAAATCATCCAAGGTATAAAAGCTAGGGATAGTGAAATTGAATCGAGCCTACTTGATATTGATAGAGAAATTTCAGAGAAGATATCAAGTCGAACGGAAAACAGCATAAAAGAAAAACTAGGAAACCTAATCAAATTACACTACGGAAAAGCACTAAAAGCAGCAGATCGAGTTCACGGAGAAATACCCGTTTATGGATCAAACGGGATAGTTGGCTATCACAATAAACCACTTTGGGAAAAGCCTACTGTAATTATCGGCCGGAAGGGGTCGGTTGGTGAAGCAAATTACTGCCAAGGATGTAGCTGGACAATTGATACAGCCTATTATGTTGAAGTACTGGATGCTAGCAAACTCAACTTAGAGTACTTCTACTATTTTGCTGACCAATTTGACATAACAGCAATTTCACAAAAGGGTGTAAAACCTGGTGTAAATAGGAACGACTATTTGAATATAGAAATACCACTTCCACCTATAGAAGAGCAAAATGCTATTGTGGATTCGTTACGCAAGGTATATGCGAAGATTGAAAAAGGCTCTAGGCTTTATGAGGACAACATTGAAAGTTTATCTTCCCTGAAGTCATCAATATTAAGTGCTTCATTTAAAATATAGAGCACGAATGTGAAATTTATAAATTGTCGTAATTACTACGACCATGAGAATTTTTGGCAATAAAATTAAACTAGGGATACTGAGTCGTGAGCTTACAAACAAACTTGAAGGGTCGCTTGCGCAACACCTCTTTGCCAAAAAGCCACGGTCTTATGCCGGTCTTTGAGGCTGTGGTAAACTCTATTCACTCTATCGAGGAAAAAGGAAATTCCGATAATAGTAAGATTGTTCTTCGTATCAATCGAGCTACCCAGGGCGCTCTGGATTTAGACGCGAAATCTCTACCACCTATTATCGGCTTTACCATAACGGATAATGGCTGTGGTTTTGACGAGACCAATTTTAAGTCATTCGAAACCCTCGATTCCGACCACAAAATTGACAAAGGCTGCCGTGGTGTTGGCCGCTTGATGTGGTTGAAGGTGTTTGATCTGGTCGAAGTGGAGAGCCACTTTCTCGATGTTGATGGAGTGCTTAGAAAGCGTGTATTCCGCTTTGACGATAAGTTGGGTGTCCACGGTGAAAAAGTTGTGGAGGCTACCGAACAACAGTCGGGTACCCTCGTTAAGCTAGTCGGGTTCGATGAAAACTTTCGAAAGCAGGTTCCCACCAAAGGGCAATCCATCGCCAATCAATTGCTTGAACATGTGCTCTGGTACTTTGTTCGTCAAGGCAGCGCACCCAAGATTCTGGTTGAAGATGCAGGTAAGGTGTTCGATCTTGACCACTTGCTCGAAGAGCATATGCACGCCAGTGCGTTTCTCGAAACTATTACGATCAGTGATTATTCCTTCGATTTAACACACATAAAGTTTCGTGCCTCCGTAAATAAAAAGCACCAACTGGCTCTGTGTGCAGCCAACAGGCTGGTTAAAGAGGAATCTATTCAAGGGAAGCTCCCTGGCCTGTACGGTAAAATTTCAGACGCTTCTGGCGAGTTCACCTACACCTGCTATGTGTCTTCCGATTACCTCAACGAACACGTACGAAGCGAACGTACCTCCTTTGACATTGCCGAAGACGTTGAGGACATGCTCAACGAAGTGTGCTTTAAAGATATTCGCGATGCGGTGTTAGAGTGCACTAAAGAGTATTTACAAGATGTCCTGGCAGAAAATGTCTCAGCCGGTCGCAAACGGGTGGATGATTTCATTAACAATCAAGCACCGCGATACCGCCCCATTGCGAATTATGTTGCTGAAGAAATGCTAATTGTTGACCCGGAAAAGTCCGATAAAGAGTTGGAACTACACCTCCATACTCACTGGTATGAGGTGGAGCGGCAACTGGTGAGCGAGGGCCACGACATAATGCAGCCTCACACTGAGGAGCATGTAGAGGAATACAAGAAACGGCTAAGTGAGTATCTACGCAAGGCAGAGGACCTCAAAAAATCGGACCTTGCTAATTACGTTTCTCATCGCAAGGTGATTATAGATCTACTACAAAAATCCATCGAGCGGATGGAGGATGGCAAATACGCTCGTGAAGATATGATTCATGAGCTGATCATGCCCATGCGCAAAGAATCCAGTGAGGTTTTCCTGGACTCTTGCAACCTTTGGCTGATTGATGAGCGCTTGGCATTCCATAACTACCTCGCCTCCGACAAAACACTCAATGCGATGCCGATTACTAGCAATGATTCGACAAAAGAGCCAGATTTGCTCAGCCTGAGAGTCTTTGATAACCCGCTTCTTGTTAATGATCAGACCAGCTTTCCACTTGCCGCTATCACGGTTGTCGAAATCAAGCGCCCAATGCGTAATGACATGCGCGAAGGTGAAGATAAAGACCCGATTGATCAGGCGCTTAGTTATTTAGAGCGGATACGAGAAGGCAAAGTAACTACGAAATCCGGCCGCCCAATCCCCGGCAACAACGATATTCCAGGCTATTGCTATGTACTTTGTGACCTCACTGAATCCATGCACCGGCGTTGCCGCCGAGCCAATCTGCGGATCACATCTGATGGAATGGGCTATTACGGTTACAACGAGCCTTCACATGCCTATATCGAAGTAATTAGTTTCGACCAACTAGTGAAGGCGGCCAAAGAACGTAATCGAGCATTTTTTGACAAGCTTGGGTTACCTTCCGCATAGGAGAATGCACCTTCGGCCATTGACGGCGTGAGGGCGACTTTGCTCGCTAGCAGATGCAATCCAAGCCCTAGTTGATAGCATCTGGGACTGCGGCGATCATAAATGGCTTAAAGCAACGAAAAAATGCTGGTGCCGAAACGCCTTCGTGTAAAGGCGAACTCTGTGCCGTTTTGTACCGATTTTAGGAAATGGTTACAAAAATTTGGAATTGCACACGGAGTGCTAAATCCTGGATATATTCTTTCCCTATTAGGGGGTAATAAATAGGGCCTCAGAATTAGTCGCTCAGTGGTCAATCTTATCGTTTCTGAATGTTCGCTTTTGTTTAAATGAACTTACCCCGATTCAGAAGAGACTCCCAACGACCATGAAAGCCTCTTTCAATTATGGGTATATTCTTAATATGCGCTGATTACAGTTTGAACGTAACCGTCCGGTAAACCCACCTTGCGCCATGCGCTGCCAACGTCAGGATAGTGTCCACTTATTTTCTAGTGGACACTTAACATGAACGAATTAAGCGCAACCAAACCCTATCAGCGCCGTCGCCGGTTTTCTCGGGAGTTCAAAGCCCAGATCGTAGCCCAATGCCTGGAGCCCGGCGCATCTGTCTCCCGGATTTCCTTGGATAACGGCCTTAACGCCAATATGGCCCGGCGCTGGATCCAAGAGGCGCAGCAGGCGAATAAAGCACCTTCAAAAAGGACAGAGTTCGTGCCGGTCAACTTGCCGACAGTACCTCCGGCGCTTGACAATGAATCAGTCCCTGATAAGCGTAGCACCATCCGCATCGAGGTTCCCCGCGCCGGTGGCGCGGTTGTGGTGGAATGGCCTGCGGAGCAAGCTCATCAGTGTGCTGCTCTGTTGCGGGACCTGCTGGGATGATCCGCATTGAGGAGATCTGGCTGGCCACCGAACCGCTGGATATGCGAGCCGGGCCAGACAAAGCTCTGGCTCGGGTGATTCAGGTGTTTGGTTCGGCCAGGCCCCATTGTGCCTATCTGTTCGCCAACAAACGGGGCAACCGGATGAAGGTGCTTATCCACGATGGCCTCGGCATCTGGCTGTGTGCCCGTAGGCTGAACCGGGGCAAGTTCCACTGGGGCGAATCTTGGCGCGGTGACCAACTGCGCCTGACAGAGGAACAGTTATCCGCCCTGGTTCAGGGCCTGCCCTGGCAGCGCCTTGGTGCGGAAGGCATCATCTCCATCCTGTAACCACAAGTGCCGTGATGCCGCTATAGCCAGAACCGCGAATCGCTTGCGGCTCATGGGCTTGGCATACTAAGCGGCATGACTCTGCGCCCCGATATCAACCAACTCTCTGCCGATCAGCTCCGTGCCCTGGCGACGGAACTGATGGACTCATTGGACGCCAAAGATCAAGTCTTGGACCGGAAGGACCGGGCGTTGGTGCGCAGCAATGCCATCATTGAGAAGCTGACCCAAGAAGTCGCCATCCTCAAGCGTCACAAGTACGCCCGTCGCAGTGAACAACTCGATGCGGTTCAGGGGAAACTGTTGGACGAACTGATCGACAGCGACCTGGCCGCCATCGAAGCCGAGCTGGACCAGGCGGTGACCGAGGAAGAGAAGGCCTCTCGGCGCAAGCAGCAACCCAAGCGCACCCCACTACCGCCAGAACTCCCCCGCACCCTGATCCACCACGAACCGGACGATATCCAGTGCCAGTGCGGCTGCCAGCTCAAGCGCATCGGTGAGGATGTCAGCGAGAAGCTGGATTACGTGCCGGGCGAATTCACCGTCGAGCGCCACATCCGCGGTAAATGGGCCTGCGACCAATGCGAAACCCTGATCCAGGCACCGGTACCACCGCAGGTGATCGACAAGGGTATCCCCACCGCCGGTCTGTTGGCTCAGGTGCTGGTGGCCAAGTACGCCGACCATCTGCCGCTGTACCGCCAGGAACGCATCTTCGGTCGAGCCGGTCTGGAAATCCCACGCTCTACTCTGGCCGAATGGATCGGTGCCTGCGGTGTGCAGTTGCAGCCCCTGGTGGATGCGCTGAGAAACACCTTGCTGGAACACAACGTTCTGCATGCCGATGAAACCCCGGTCAGCATGCTGGCTCCGGGCAAGAAGAAAACCCACAAGGCCTACGTCTGGGCTTACTGCACCACGCCGTTCTCGGACCTGAAAGCCACCGTTTACGACTTCGCTCCCAGCCGGGCGGGCGAACACTCCCGCACCTTCCTGGGTGACTGGCAGGGGAAGCTGGTGTGTGATGATTATGCTGGTTACAAGGCCGGGTTCGGCAACGGCATCACCGAGATCGGCTGTATGGCCCATGCCCGGCGCAAGTTCTACGACCTGCACGAAGCTAACAAGAGCGAACTGGCAGCCAAGGCGCTGGAATACATCGGCGGACTTTACGAAATCGAACGGGAAACCAAGGACCTGCCGCCGGATAAGCGCCGGGAAATCCGACAAACCAGAGCCAAACCACTTGCTGACGCACTGCATCAGTGGATGCTGGCGCATCGACAGAAGGTGCCGGATGGTTCCGGCACGGCCAAAGCCCTGGATTACAGCCTCAAACGCTGGGAAGCACTGACGCGCTACCTGGACGATGGCGCTGTGCCCATCGACAACAACTGGGTGGAAAACCAGATCCGACCCTGGGCGCTGGGACGCAGCAACTGGCTGTTCGCCGGATCACTGCGCAGTGGCCAGCGTGCTGCCGCTGTGATGACATTGATCCAGTCAGCCAAGCTGAACGGACATGATCCCTATGCTTACCTGAAGGATGTGCTGACCCGCCTGCCGACGCAGAAAAACAACGCTATCGCCGAGCTGTTGCCCCACAACTGGAGGCTGGGCGAATCTAACAAGAATCAGGATTACGTGGCAGACGGTATCTCCCTGGAATCGGAAGCCTGCGGTGAATTGCTTTGCTACTAAATTCGGTGACCACCTTAACGGTCACCTGCAACGGAATGAGCTGTTACACAGAACTATTTGAAGGCTTCCCGATTACTGTACGTTTAAATTTTTCTGGTATTGCAGCATTTGCTCCATCATCAGCTGCATTTGATCCATGCGCTCTTGCATCATCTGAATCTGTTTTTCGGTAGTCAAACCATCGCCATTTTTTGGTTGACCGCCATTCATCATGTGCTGACCGCCCATCATGCCGCTTTGTCCCTGCATCATGCCGGGTCCCATCATGCCGCGATGCATAAAATTCATTTGCTCTTGCATCGCCTCCCTGTGTTCTCGCATCAATCGTTGCCGCTCCTGCGGTGAAGCTTCATCAGGTATGCGTTGCATGAGCTGGTTCATATGGGACCAGTTCTGGTGCATCTGCTGCATTTGCTCCTGATCCATCATCATGCCAGGACCATGCCCTTGCCAGGGGCCTTGGTCACCATGCGCCAGTACCAAGGCTGGAAAAACCAATAGCGCAGCGGTTGCTGCGAGCCCTTTAAATGAAATCATATAGTTATCCCCCGAAAATGAAATGCCCACTCCATTGCACTTATCATTGTAGATCTTTATTCAGATAAACGCCGATCTTTACGACTAGAGTAAACTAGCCATTGACCCTGTAGTAACTACAGGGTTTTAAATTGCACCATTTGTACAAGACCCGGAGCCGAGAAAATGCGCAACGCCTGTGACGGACAGTGTGGCAGTGAGGAAACTGGCACAGATAATTACACTCAGAACCCCATCGTCACCACGCCGGGAGCCCAGATCAGCACCTACAAAGTGCCAAAAATGGATTGCCCCTCAGAAGAGCGAATGATTCGAATGGCGCTCACGGGCTTTGACAACATTCAGTCACTCTCATTCGACCTATCGAATCGAAAGCTGGAAATTATTCATCAGGGCGAAACCGGACCCATTACCAGCAAGTTGGAAGCCCTGGGGCTGGGCGCTTCCTTGCAGAAGTCAGAAGAGGCCAGCGCTGAATCCGTTAGAGCGGCTGAGTCGTCTAATGCCAACGAAACCGAGGAATCCGGCACTTTATGGATACTGCTGGCAATCAACGGCCTGATGTTTCTGGTCGAGATGACGATGGGCCTGATCGCCCAGTCCGCTGGCCTGATTGCAGACTCGCTAGACATGCTTGCCGATGCCGCCGTCTACGGTCTCGCACTTTACGCCGTTGGGCACGGCATCAAAATGCAGGTCAGAGCGGCCCATGTGGCAGGCATCCTCCAGCTTATCCTTGCCGCTGGGGTATTGGTTGAAGTTAGCAGACGTTTTCTGTTCGGCAGTGATCCTCAGTCGTTAATGATGATGGCCGTCGCCTCTGTTGCTCTCATTGCGAATATCAGTTGCCTGCTCCTGATCGCAAAACACCGTGAAGGCGGTGCTCACATGAAAGCCAGCTGGATATTTTCAGCTAACGATGTGGTCATCAATCTGGGGGTTATCCTCGCAGGGCTTCTTGTCGCCTGGACCGGCTCCAACTACCCGGATCTGGTTATTGGCGGCATTGTTGGTGGCATCGTCTTGATGGGTGCCAAACGCATACTCGCACTGAAAGGCTGAACCTTTCGGGGGCAGGCGGTCGATTATCGGCTTGCCGTTGCCAATCTACGGGGAGTAAACATCAATGCACAGTGAACTGAAGCCATCCTATCTTGCGGAGCTTGAGGCGGCACGCAGGGCGGAAGGCGCGGGCGATTTCCAGACAGCCTTCACCCATCTGGAACGTGCCCATATCCTCAGCCAGAAATATGCTCTGGCGCACGCTGCAACCCACTTACGGATGCTCAGACTGGGTTGGCGAACAAGAGACGTCCGTGAAGTGCTGGGGCAGTTGACCCGAACCATTGCCGCCCTGATCTTTTCCCGAATTTGGGTTCCGGTCGGAAATACCGGTCGCGCAAACGTCAGCGCGTTTGCACCCATGCCGGTGCCCGAAGACTTGGCAGAGATACTGGGAAAAACGCGCGGTCAGTAGGGTTGCTCACACCGTACCGAAGAATCAGCGGCTCCCTTGACCCTATAGTTGCTACAGGGTTCATAACTAGACCAACATCGTTGTTGATCATTGATAGAGGAAAAAATGCACGATCACAGTCACGGTCACGACCACAGTCATCATTTCGACACCCATAACCGCTCCTTTGCGATTGCTGTGTTCCTCAACATCCTGTTCGTCGTCATCGAAGCGGTGTACGGGGTCATATCCGGCTCTCTCGCCCTGCTTGCTGATGCCGGCCACAACCTAAGCGATGTCATGGGGTTGATCATGGCCTGGGCAGCGAGTTGGCTGGCCAGCAAAGCGGCAACCAACGCCAAGACCTATGGCCTGAAGAAAACCACTATTCTAGCGGCCCTGTTTAACGCTCTGATTCTGATCGCCGCTGTCGGTGGTATTACCTGGGAAGCCATTCAGCGCCTGACAGATCCTGCCGACGTCGCCGGGCTGACCGTCGTGATCGTGGCTGGCATTGGCGTATTGATCAACGGCGCAACCATGATGCTCTTTCTCAACGGGCAAAAAGGTGACATCAATATCCGTGGCGCTTTCTTGCATATGGCCGCAGATACCGCAGTGTCGGTAGGCGTCGTGATCTCCGGCACGATACTGATGTTCACCAACCTGACCTGGATTGATCCGATTGTGAGCCTGGTTATTGCCGTTGTGATCTTTGTGGGCACCTGGCAGTTGCTGAAGGACTCCGTAAACCTGGCAGTGGATGCTGTCCCAAAGGGAATTGATCCTTCGGCTGTTCATGAGCGTCTTGAAAGTTTGCCCGGCGTACAATCGGCCCATCATCTTCACATCTGGGCACTGAGTACTACTGAAAATGCGCTGACCGTTCATCTGGTGAAACCGGACCCTGGGAGTGACGATCAGGTGATCAGTGAGGCTACGGAGATGCTGAACAAGCATTTTGGCATTCAGCATACGACCATCCAGTGGGAGCGTGGTGATGAACAATGCCCTAACACTGGCCACTGCGGGACGCAGGCTCACTAAAAAGGCATGAGAGCGTGAAACTGACACTGGCAACTACCTTTCCAGCGCCCGCTGATCACGTCTGGGCGCTGGTCAAACAAAGCAGTACGCTGCTGTTTGTTTGCAAGGGTCTTCTGGGTTTCGAGCGCTCAGAGCATTTTCCTCAAGAATGGCGAGAGGGAAACAGAGAAGTCACACGCTTAATGTTTTTTGGCTACATCCCGGCGTGGAAGCACACACTGACGTTTACAAGGATTGACGACGAACAGCGAATTCTTGCGACTGAGGAAGGCGGGGGGCTGGTTCCGGTCTGGAACCACGTCATTCAGGTTGCCCCGGATGGAAGCAAGGCCTGCACCTACAGTGATGAGGTGAACATAAAGGCAGGAATATTCACGATAGTGGTGTGGCTCTACGCTCACATTTTCTACCGGTATCGCCAGCATCGCTGGCGCACCTTACTGCGAGAGATCGCACATCATCCATCTGATTCTTGAATCAACAAGGCCACAAACTCCATGCGGGAAATGATCGAACGCCACCAGGTCTGGGCCTACCTCATCGCTGTTGTTCTCGGCCTGGTTGTGGGCTGGACTTCTTCCCTCGGCGACAGAGTGCCGGATGGCGTGATCTGGGCCTTACTCGGGGTTCTGCTCTACGCCACGTTTACTCAAACACCGTTGACTCACCTGTCTGATGTGTTCCGGGATCGTCGGTTCATGGGGGCCCTGCTGACCGGCAATTTTCTGATTATGCCGGCGATTACCGCTTTGCTGGTATTGGCACTGCCAGACAATGACGCGCTGAAGCTGGGGGTGCTTCTGGTATTGCTGATGCCCTGTACCGACTGGTTTGTCACCTTCACCCATCTTGGCAAGGGGGACAGCACCCGAGCCATTGCGGCAACGCCGGTTCTGTTAATTGCTCAGTTGGCGCTTCTGCCACTTTACCTCTGGTTTTTCCTGGGCAATCAGTTCGATGTAAATCTGGAGATTGGGCGACACCTTCTGCCAGCTTTTGCCGGGCTGATTATTGTCCCGCTTATCCTGGCATTTCGGACTGAAAAATGGGCCGAAAAGTCCGAAAAAGCGACCGGATTGATTCGCTCGATGGGTCTGATGCCGGCCCCCCTGCTGACTGTCGTGCTGTTCATCATCTCAATGACACAGGTCAGTCAGATCGACAGTACCGGCGCTCTCATCTGGCCCTTGATGATAGTGTTCCCGGCTTATCTGCTTGCGGCGGCCCTGGTCGGAAAAGTTCTACGGCGGGTCTATCGATTACCGGTAGCAACCGGACGCACCGTCATCTTCAGCCTTGGAACGCGTAACTCCTTCGTCGTGTTACCTTTGGCACTGTCACTGCCAGAGGCTTGGGCTGCGGCCGTCGTGGTGATTGTCGTGCAGTCTTTGGTGGAACTGTTTGGAATGATGTTTTATCTGAGGTGGGTGCCCGACCGGCTGCTACCAAATATCTGAAAATCTGCCACTCGTTAAATTCATCTAAAATAGGAAGATCCTGCGTGCTTACCCGAAACCTGGTCATAACTCTCGTTCTTTTTTGTCTGGTTGCCTTTGCTGCCGCTTTTGTATTTTACGACCGCTCTCAGGGCACTGATCAACCCGCCGTTGTTGAAAAAACGCCCCTTGTAAGAGATTACTCTCCCGTTATCGGCCCTGAGGATGCGCCGGTGACCATTGTCGAGTTCTTCGACCCATCCTGCGAAGGCTGTCGCGCCATGTACCCCTATGTAAAACAGATTATGGCGGCTTACCCGGACAAAGTGCGCCTCGTATTACGCTACGTGCTGTTTCATAAAGGCTCGGAAGAGGCCGTCAGAATCCTGGAAACCGCCCGTGAACAGGGGGTCTATGAGCCGGTACTGGACGCTGTTATGGAAGCACAACCGAAATGGCACGATGATCCAAAGGTCGCCGCAGCATGGGATGCGGCGGAGTCAGCCGGACTTGATGTCGAAGCCGCTCGGGCCGGTATGAACTCACCCGAGATTGACGGCATTATTCAACAGGATGCTGCGGACGTTAAGGCGGTTGGAATTTCCGGAACCCCAACATTCTACGTTAACGGAGACACCTTGAGCCGCCTGGGGCCTCAGGAACTGTACGACCTGGTGACATCCAAGGTAGAGTCACTGAAATAACAACAAAACAACCGGCAACGCTATGTCACTGCTTGACTACCTTTTACCCTACGATTTCTCGCCGCTGACCATACTCAGCTACATGCTCGTGATGGGATTCTATGGCGTCGGGCTAATTCGGATGCCGAAACAGGACCGGCCAGGCTCACTGCGGATCTTTGCGTTCACCCTGGGGGTACTGATCTGTTATGCGGTGATGCAGACCCGCTTCGATTACTACGCACAATACATGTTCTTCGTCCATCGGGGTCAGCACCTGATTCTTCATCATATCGGTCCGATCCTGATCGCCCTGTCCAACCCTTTACCGGTCATGCGGTTCTGGTTCGCAAAAATCAGCCCGGGCTGGAGGCATACATTGAGGCCTCTGGGCTGGGTCTATAACGTTCTGCAACAGCCTTTTATCGCCCTTTTCCTGTTTGTCGGGCTTATCTATTTCTGGCTGTGGCCATCAATCCATTTTGACGCCATGCTCAGCCGGGATCTGTATTGGGTCATGAACTGGAGCATGTTGCTGGATGGCCTGCTGTTCTGGTGGTTGATCTTTGATCCAAGACCGCCGGCGATCACCTCATCGCTGGGATATGGCAAACGCATGTTGATCCTGGCTGTGGCCGGTGTACTTCAGATGATACTGGGAGCGTGGATCGTGTTCTCGCGAGACATGGTCTACGACGTTTACGAGGTGTGTGGCCGCGCCTGGCCTCTGGACCCCGAGGTTGACCAATTCCTCGGCGGCCTTTTGACCTACATTCCCCCGGCTATGATGAGCATTATCGGGATTCTGCTTATCCTCCGTCGTGCCATGCACCAGGACGGGAAATACACGAATCATTCCAGAAATCTTGAGGGAAAGGCATCATGAGCGCTCGTTTCTGGCGGCAACGCACCAAGGCCTTACCGTCCATTTCAGTGTTGGTCATGTCGATGCTTCTTACTGGTTGCTTTGGTAACGATGAGGACTGGCATGGGAAAAACATCAGCGGCCTGATGCCCGAGCTGGAATTCGATTTGATGAACAGTCAGGGCGAGCCGGTGTCTGGCAGTGATTACGACGGCCGCGTGCGCATGCTGTTTTTTGGGTTCACCTCGTGCCCCGATGTTTGCCCGACCGCCCTGCAAAAACTCAATCAGGTAACCAGCAGCCTGGCCCCTGAACTTCAAGATGAGGTGCTAACTCTGTTCGTGAGTGTCGATCCGCAACGTGACACACCTGAGCGCCTGGCAAACTACGTAGATTTTTTCGGCGACAACATTGTGGGGCTCACCGGAACCGAACCTCAGCTTCGCGAGCTGGCCAAACGCTATCGGACAACCTTTGGTTATGACGAACCTGGCCCCAACGGAAATTATGCGGTGTCACACAGCAGCGCGATCTATGTGTTTGATCGTGACGGCAGCGCCCGCTTATTAATTCGACCTGGTCTTAAGGCTGAAGAGATCAGACATGATCTCGTTGCTCTTATTCAGGAGGATTCCTGAGTTAATGACGTTCGCTATCGGAAGGTAATCCCCAGTTGCTGGGCCATTACGGCAGTAGCGCTTGGATCAAGATGGGATTGCCGTACGCTTACGTTTGAACGATAGAATCACCACCCCCCTCGCCGGTCATGCGCGGGTTTCAATGATCGACTTTACTCCATTGAGAGTGAAGTAAGTCAGTAGCATAAAGAATTCGGTGCCTCCGCGCTCCGCAGCTGCGGGCCGCGCAAAAAAACTTGACGCCTTACTGTAAGCGTTCATTCCAAGACGTCCTGCCACCCTGCTGAAATTCGCCCTACAGTAA